>Ga0256834_1002590_pt1 | contig 11311 bp, 13 predicted proteins | sample 4281140metaG_FD_190536 | JGI IMG/M metagenome (GOLD analysis project Ga0256834, IMG submission 190536) | Hydrothermal vent microbial communities from East Pacific Rise, Pacific Ocean - 4281-140 | ecosystem: Environmental > Aquatic > Marine > Hydrothermal vents | place: Pacific Ocean: East... | reverse complement strand
CCTCTATACGGCGGTGGTTGCAGGTTTCCTGACCTTCGTCTTCTCCTTTGTTCCGCTCTTCGAGGGCTGGATGATTTGGCTCGCGGCCGCGATATACTTCGCCGTTAAAGGTGCGTACCTCCACGCCATCGGAATAGCGCTCTACGGCTTTACGCTCGTCTCCCCGATGCCGGACTACACGATAAGACCGATGCTCGTGGCGAGGGACGCCCAGCTCGACGAGACCCTCGTGTTCATCGGCATGATTGGGGGAACGTGGGCCATGGGCCTCAAGGGCCTGATAATCGGACCTATAGTCCTCAACCTTCTTCTCGTCCTTCTAAAAGAGTGGAAAAAGCTCACAGAATCTTCACGCCGGCCTTCTTCATCTCCTCAATAGCCCTCTTTTCGTCCTCGGGGTCTATGCCCTTGACGGCGTCGCTCAAAAGATAGACCTCGAAGCCGTGCTTGACGGCGTCGAGCGCGGTGGCCTTTACGCAGTACTCCGTCGCAACGCCGCAGATGTAAACGCGCTTTACCCCTTTCTCCCTCAGGATTTCCGCAAGGTTCGTCCCTTCGAATCCCGAGTAGGCCTCTTTGTCCGGTTCGGTTGCCTTTGAAACTACCACCGCGTCCTCTGGCAGGTCAACGACGAATTCCGCTCCGGGAGTATTCTGAACGCAGTGTCTCGGCCACGGCCCGCCCTGTTCCTTGAAGCTGATGTGGTTTTCGGGGTGCCAGTCGCGCGTCGCCACTATCAGGGCGCCCTTCTCCCTGAACCTCCGTATGTACTCGTTCACCTTGGGGATTATCCTGTCGGCCCCGGGAACTGGTAGCGCCCCTCCGGGCATGAAATCCCTCTGCATGTCCACGACGATGAGGGCTTCCTCCGGCATCTCCATCACCGTTTGTATCTAGCGAGCTTGAGTTTAAAATTCCTGCCTGAAACTTTTTAACGGGTTTGACCAAGGGTCATGGGGTATTGCAAAATGAAGGTTGTTCTTGAGGTAACGTTCAGAATGGGTGGTGTGAACTTCAGGGGGACAAGATGGGAGGACGATGCACTCGTTTTTGAGTTTGAAAGACTTGGTGACGCGTTCATCCAGGTTCTCAGCAACCGGAAGGTTGAGGTTGAGGTCGAGAGGGTGCCCTCGCGGGTTCTCGTGGAGCTGAAAACTAAAGACGGAGGAAAGGTCTTCGAGGCCTTCGAGCGGGACGGACGGTACCTCGCGGCCGAGCCTTAGCTTAACCTTTTAAACTCATCTCCCGAATTTTATTCGGTGATGGACATGTTCATGGCGGAGTTCAAGCTTCGTTACGGGGACAGGAAGTGGTACGTGAGGAGAATCGTTGAGGCCTCTTCACTCGAGGAGGCAAAGGAAAAGGCGGAACGCTACGCGAGGCTTATGAACAGGGGAGAAGTTGAATGGAAGCTGAGCTACGTTATAGAGGCCAAAAGGCCGCTCATCATTGGGGATGAGGAAATCAAAAAGCTGAGCTGATTTCTCCCGCTATGTTCTTCTCCATTATCTCCCTTACCTCCTCAACCTTCTTCGTGTGGCCGAGCGCGTACATGAGCTTAACGAGAGTTGCTTCTTTGGTCATGTCGCCGGCGGGAATCACCCCTGCCTCCAGCGCCCTTCTGCCAACCTCGTAGCGGGTCAGGTCAACACCTCCGTAGAGCGCCTGGGTGGTCATAACGACGGGTTTTTTCCCGGTTACCTTCGAGACGGCCTCCAGAAGGTTCCTTCCCCTGTAGGGAATCCCACCGGCGCCGTATCCCTCGAGAACTATCCCGTCGACTTTTTCGGCAACGGAGAGAAATACCTCGGGCGAGAGTCCGGGGGTCAGGCGGAGGTGGACGACGTTCGGGTCTATCCTCGGGTCAAAGAGGGGCCTTCCCGAGGGAACCGGGGGTCTGTGCCTCACAACTATCTCGCTTCCCTTCACGTAGGCTATATCCGGGTAGTTTATGCTCTGGAAGGCGTTCAGTCCGAGGGAGTGAACCTTTGAAACGCGCGTTCCAAGCATTACCTTGTCCATAAAGGCGACGTAGATTCCCGGAAAGCCCTTCATCGCGAAGGTCAGCGCCGTCTTGAGGTTCCTCGGGGCGTCGCTGTTTGGCTCGGTTATGGGTAACATTGAGCCGGTCAGCACGACGGGAATTGGAACGTTTCTCACCATAAAGCTCAGCGCTGAGGAGGTATAGGCGAGCGTATCGGTTCCGTGGGTGATTACTATCCCGTCGTACTCCTCGAGGCTCTCAAAGACCGTCCGGCCTATGGTTACCCAATCCTCCGGCTGAATCAGCGTGCTGTCGAGGTTCAGGATGTCCTTCGTTTCTATCTTGACACCGTCTCCCCTTATACCCGCAATCCTGAGGATTTCGTTCACGCTGAGCTTCGCCTTGTATCCCCTCTCCGTTTTCGCGCTCGCTATCGTCCCCCCGGTGCCTATGATTAAAATCCTCACTCACACCACCGGGTTCAATACTCGGGAGGCTTTTTAGTCTTTTTGACAGTCAATGAACGGAAAAGTCCAGTAAAAATTGTAGAACCGTCAAGATAGGAGCAGAAGGATGAAGGCCGTGAGGGACATCGCCGAGGCGAAGAGAAAGCTGTACGTTAGGGAGTAAGCGCTCCATAGAAAACCCGCGATGGCCGATGCCGGGAAGGCGAAGAGCCCCACAACGGTGTGGTAGGCACCTATGACGGTGCCCTTTTCACCTTCCCCCGCCAGCTCCGACATGTACGCCCTCGGAACGGTGTCAATGACGGCCATGTAGAGACCGTACAGCAGGAACGCGAGGGTCAGCAGGAGGATTCCCCCTGCAAATGCGAAGCACAGACTCGCCAGGCCGGAGAGCAGGAAGCCGACTCCTATCAGCTTTTTCTTGCTGACCCTGTCCGAGTATATCCCGATTGGATAAGCTGTGAGAGCGTACGCCAGGTTGAAGAGCGCGTAGAAGGCGGAACTCTGAAGGAGGCTGTAGCCGAGCGCCTCAGCTTTCCAGAGCGTAAACGCGTAGCTGTACCTTCCAAGAGTTCCGATGGCAATCACGACGAGGAACAGCTGAAGCGACCTGCTCTTCAGCGCGGAGACGCCCTTGATTTTCTTTCGCACCTCGCCTCCCGTGTCCTTGACCAGGAAGGCGATTATCAGCAGTGAAGCCAGTCCGGGAACCGCCGAGATTAGGAATATCCTCCGGTAGATGACCTCTCTGGGGAGGTATGCGAAGAGGCCGAGGAGCAGAACGGCAACCAACGGCCCGGCGACAGCTCCGAGAGTGTCCATCATTCTGTGGAACCCAAAGGACCTCCCGGTTTCTCCAAGGCTCGACTCCGCTATCAGGGCATCGCGGGGGGCGGTTCTGATGCCCTTTCCGGTTCTGTCGAGCAACCTTAAAGCTAAGAAATCAGCCCAGCCCCTTGAAAACGCCAGAAGACTCTTTGAAGCCGTTGAAAGAGCGTATCCCGTGAACACAAACGCCTTTCTCTTCCTGAAGCGGTCGCTGAAGTATCCAAAGAGGACTTTGAAGAGCGAGCTTGCGCTCTCTATGAGGCCCATTATGGAGCCGCTTGCCAGCTTACCCGCCCTCAGAACCTCAGTCAGGTAGCTTGGGATTACCGGGGCTATCATCTCACTGCTCATGTCGTTGAGGAAGCTGACGACCCCGAGAAGGAAGACGTTCAGGCTGACGCCGAGGATTTTCTTCCCGTTCATTTACTAGTCCCCCTCCAGAACGTGCCTCTCGAGGACGTAGCAGTGAAAGGTTCCCTCGAAGACCTTCTCGTTTTTCTCGTTGAAGACCTCAGCTTTGACCAGCTTTTTACGTCCAAGGTCCTCGATTACCTCCGCCCTCGCGGTTAGTTTCTCACCGGCCTTCACCGGCTTGAGAAACCTTACCTCCGCCTTTCCAAGGACAACCGTCGGTTCGTTTACAGCCAACATGGCGGCGTAATCGGCCAGTCCGAAGGTGAAGCCGCCGTGGACGAGTCCGTGCTCATCGACCGCCATCTCCCCAGTCGTCAGAAGCTCGACCTCTGCTTTCCCGGGTTCGAGCCTTATGGGTTTTCCAACGAGCCTCTCGGAGGTGAGTTTGTGGGTTCTCTGCTCCATCTCGACCACCAGCTTTATTTACCCGAGCGAGTAAAAAAAGCTTGATGGCCATGCACCCCCTTGAGGAGGCCGTTCGGGTTAAAGGCTCGACGGAGTTCACGAGGAGCGAGCTAGTTGGCATCCTGAGCTTCAGGCTTAGGCGCTTCTCCGTTGGTGAGGTTAAGAGGCTAATCGAGGAATGGCTCTCCGAGGGACTCCTTGAGGAGCGCGAGGGAAAGCTCTACGTAAACCTTGAGGCCGTGGAAGAAAGGGAAAGCCCGGAAAATCTGCTCGGCGAGATGGTCGTCCACATAGCGAGAACCCTCGGCTGGACCGAGCTTGAGGTCATGGAGGGGATAAAAAAACTCCGCGAGCGCTACGGGGACATAGACGAGAGGATTTTAGCTTACCTCTTCGGTCTGGAGATGGGGGTGGATATGTCGAGGTTCAAGGACAGGCTTGAAGTCTAAAGCCCAAACGCCCCCTTGATGCCGTTGATTATCATCTGGACGGCCATTGAGGTTAGTATCAGACCCATCATTCTCGTCATGACCTTTATCCCGACGCGGCCGAGCTTGGCCTTTATCCTGTTGGCCGAGCAGAGGACGAGCCAGACGGTGACCCCTATCAGTAGTATGCTCAGCAGCACCGAGAGCCTCTCGCCCAGGCTTCCGCTCTTGGCCATGTAGAGCATTACCGTCGTTATCGCACCCGGACCCGAAATCAGGGGAATTGCTAAGGGTATCACAGCAACCTCCTCCAGGGTGACGGCTTCTTCGTCGAACTCCTCGGTTTCCTCCCGGCTTATCTTAACCGATGAGAGCCTCCCGGAGAGCATCTCCATGGCCATCCTGAAGAGCAGGATTCCGCCGGCTATCGCGAAGGCATCGACGCTGGAGCCGAAGAACCTGAAAATCCACTGGCCGATTAGCGCGAAGACCGAGAGCGTAACAACTACTGTAATTGCAGTCTTTGCCGCTATCTCTCTTCTCTCACCCTCGCTGAGGTCGTGCGTCACGCTGAGGAATACCGGCACCGCACCGATTGGATTCGTTATCGCAAACAGTCCGCCGTAGAGCAACAATAGTGTTTTCACGAGCTCCATCTTAGACACCCATCTGGTCAATGGTCTGGGGGTTAAAAAGCCTGCCCAGCTTCACATGTCAATCGGTGGGGTTTTAAGCCGGCTCCCCATAAACATCCTCCATGTACCTCCGTCCCTTCGACCCCTGGAAGGCGAAGCTCTGCACGTGCCCCTTCAAATACACGCTGAACGTTTACACCGGTTGTGACCACGCGTGCGTTTACTGCTACATAACGAGCTATATCCCCAACGCCTTCCGCGTGAGGACTAAGGAGGGCCTCCTACCAAAGCTGGAGAAGGAGCTCAGAAAGTTCGACAGACGCTACATCGTGGCCCTTTCCTACTCCTCCGACCCCTATCCAACGGTTGAGCGCAAGCTCGGGATAACGAGGAAGGTTCTTGAGCTGTTCAAACGCTACAACGTCCGCTGTCTGCTTCTCACGAAGTCGGACATCTTCGAGCGTGACATAGACCTTCTGAGCGAGCTTCGCTGTGCCGTTGGAATCACCGTGACGACGGTTGAGGAGCGGAAGGCCAAACTCCTCGAGCCCAACGCCCCATCTCCTAAGGCACGGATAAGGGCCCTTAAGAAGGCCAAGAAAGCGGGGATTCCTGTTTACGCGAGGATAGACCCCATAATACCCTTATATACGTGGGAGGACTTCGACGAGACGCTCGACGCTCTGGACTTCGTGAGCCACATCACGGTTTCAACCCTCAAGCTGAGGCCCGACTCCAAGAGGAGGATGTTCGCGAAGTTTCCGGAGCTAATGGAAAAGCTGTGGCCCCTCTATGAGAAGGGGGAGAGGATTGGCGGCTACTACTATCTCCCCAAGGGGGTACGCTTCCAGATTCTGCGCGAGGCTGAGAAAAAGATAACCGAAAGGGGAATCACGTTTGGTTCGTGTCGGGAAGGCTATCACTCGTTTCCGAGCTGTGACGGCTCTCACCTTGTTCCCTGATGTCCCCTCTGACTTCGGCTTCTATTACCTTCCTTAGGGTCTCTTGGGCCTCGTCGTGCCTCCTCCCTGCGGCCTCAACAAAGGCCCTGTAGAGGGACTTCATCTCCGGGAGGAACTCCGCCCACCACTGGACGCCTATCAAAAAGCCCTCCTTTCCCTCTATCGCCTCGATGAGCCCATCAACTGCGAAGGCCACCTGCTTCAGTCCTTCTCCAACTCTCTTCACAGCCTGATGGTGGAAGCTGTTCACTGCTATCCTAGCCTCGTTGGTGCTCTCTATGCTGAGCTCCCCCTTAAGGATTTCGTAAAGGAGGGAATCCGTTTTGATTCGGACGGTGTGGAGCCTTTGAACCGGGCTCACAAGGTCGGGGTCCCAGTCGTGCTTTATCGCCTTTGGTATGTCGTAAATGTCCTGATAGAGGGTTCCGCCGAGTGCAACGTTGATTACGTGCATTCCTCTGCCTATCCCGAGCAGGGGAACGTTCTCGCCCGCCGCCAGTCTGACGACCTCTATCTCCGTCTCGTCCCTCTCAACGTCAACCGCTCCTAGTGATGGCGAGGGGTCCTCGTTGTAAAACCTTGGATGCACGTCGGGGCCTTCGGTTAGGAGTATTCCATCGGAAACCTCAACGATGTCCTCCGGGTCGGTGTCCGGGCTGAAAACAACAGGCACTCCCCCGGCTTCGATAATTCTGAGCACGTGGAGCCTTCCGGTAAAAACCGAGCAGTCGTCTTTCCCACCGATTATACCTATCACAGGCTTCAAAGCCACCACCGGAAGTGAATTGAAGAAAAATGAATAAAAACTTTGTGAGTTAATGTTTCAGAGCCTTAATCTCCTCCTCTATGACTCCGGCGAGTCTTTTGACGCCCTCTCTGATTGTTTCCTCTGGAACGTAGGTAAAGTTCAGCCTAAGGGTGTTCTTGACGTCGCGGTGCGCAAAGAACGCCTCACCGGGAACGTAGGCGACGCCCTTGGCTATGGCCTTCTCCATCATGAGCTTCGTGTCTATGCCCTCCGGCAGGGTCACCCAGACGAACATTCCCCCGTCCGGCTTCGTCCACTCAACGCCCTCGGGCATGAACTCCTCAAGGGCCTCGAGCATAGCGTCTCTGCGAGGCTTGTAGAACTTCACTATCTCCGGGATGTGCTCGTCGAGGTGGCCGTCCTCGACGTACTTCCAAGCTATAACTTGGGCGAGTGTGTTGGCGCATAAATCAACGGCCTGCTTTGCTATCTCAATTTTTCTTATAAAGTGGGGATGAGCGGAAATCCAGCCGAGGCGGAAGCCGGGGGCGAGTATCTTCGAGAACGTTCCGAGGTAGAGAACGCGACCCTCGTCGTCGAAGTGCTTTATAGGCGGAACGGGTTCGCCGGAGTAGCGGAGCTCGCTGTAGGGGTTGTCCTCCACAATCAGGAAGTCGTACTCCTTGGCGAGCTCTATGAGCCTCTTCCTCCTGTCGAGGCTCATGGTAACTCCCATCGGGTTCTGGAAGGTCGAGACGGTGTAGAGGAATTTAACGCGCTTTCCTTTCTTCTTCAGCTCCTCAAGCTTCTCCTCGAGGAGGTCAATTCTCATTCCGTCGTGGTCCATTGGAATGCTCACGAACTCCGGGCCATAGTATTTGAACGCGTTGAGTGCCGCGAGGTACGTTGGAGCCTCGACTATAACGACGTCACCTGGGTCTATGAAGACCCTTCCGATTAAATCTAGGGCCTGCTGCGAGCCTGCAACCATCATTATCTCGACCTTGCTCATCGGGATGCCGTAGCGCTTCTCCATCCACTTCGCGAGGGCAAGGCGGAGCGGGGTGAAGCCCTTGGTCGTTCCGTACTGCAGGGCCTTGTCTGCATGGTTGGTGAGGACGTCCTGGGCAATCTTCTTGATAATCTCGACCGGAAATGTCTCGGGGGCCGGCAGACCGCCTGCGAGGCTTATAACGTCGCTGGTTTCGACGAGCTTGAGAAGTTCCCTAATCTCCGAAGCCTTCATCTGAAGGGCTTTCTCGGAGAAGAATGACTCAAAGTTGAGGGGCTCCGAGGATAGTTTTTTCATCAGTTTGTGTTCCATTTCCACCACCTCAATGAACATGCCTGAACACATCATCAAATCTATACACTATGAAGTTCGGGTCTTTCGTTATAAACCTTTCTCAAAGCTCCCCATTGAGCTTTACAAAGGTAAATAGAGCTTTCTTGGAAAATTTGAGAACACCAAGGGACTTTTGAGGACATTAATGCACGGGAAACACCTATAAACCCTGCCTCAAAAACCTGAGTTTACTAGGAGGTGGAAGCATGCCAGTGGTTAAGGAAGTCCTTGAAATAGCTGAGAAGATAAAGAACATGGAGATACGCGGTGCCGGAAAGATAGCCCGTTCAGCGGCCTACGCGCTTCAGATACAGGCCGAGAAGAGCCAGGCCAAGACCGTTGATGAGTTCTGGGAGGAGATGAAGCAGGCCGCGAAGATACTCTACGAGACGAGGCCAACCGCTGTTTCCCTGCCCAACGCTCTCCGTTACGTCATGCACAGGGGTAAGATTGCCTACTCAAGCGGTGCCGACCTTGAACAGCTCCGCTTCATCGTCATCAACGCCGCCAAGGAGTTCATACACAACTCCGAGAACGCGGTCAAGAGGATAGGCGAGATAGGGGCGAAGCGCATAGAGGACGGCGACGTCATAATGACCCACTGCCACAGCAAGGCCGCGATAAGCGTCATGAAGACGGCCTTTGAGCAGGGCAAGGATATAAAGGTCATCGTGACCGAGACGAGGCCCAAGTGGCAGGGCAAGATTACCGCCAAGGAGCTGGCCAGCTACGGGATTCCGGTCATCTACGTCGTTGACTCAGCGGCGAGGCACTACATGAAGATGACGGACAAGGTCGTCATGGGGGCAGACAGCATAACCGTCAACGGCGCGGTGATAAACAAGATTGGAACTGCTTTGATAGCGCTTACCGCCAAGGAGCACAGGGTCTGGACGATGATTGCCGCTGAAACCTACAAGTTCCACCCCGAGACGATGCTCGGCCAGCTTGTCGAGATTGAGATGCGCGACCCAACGGAGGTCATTCCTGAGGAAGAACTCAAGACCTGGCCGAAGAACATCGAGGTTTGGAATCCGGCCTTCGACGTCACGCCTCCAGAGTACGTGGACGTCATCATCACCGAGCGCGGGGTCATTCCGCCGAGCGCCGCCATAGACATTCTCAAGGAGGAGTTTGGCTGGGCACTCAAGTACCGCGAGCCTTGGGAGGACTGACTTTTCCCTCTTTTTCCACCGATACCGTTTAAAACTCCTCACCCTTCTATACCTGAGGAAAGAACGGAAGGTGATGCTCATGAAGGTTTACATTGCCGAGAACGTCAGGGGCATTTACGCCTTCGACGAGAGCGGGAAGCTCATCGCGAGCAAACCATTCAGCGGAAAGCCGGAGGTAAGCCTCGACAGGCTTCTGAAAGGCGAACCGAGCGACGAGCTTTTAGTTCTCCTCGACGAGCTGGGCGGAGAGGGCTACGAGGAATTCGTCGTCGAGGACACCGAGCTGAGCAGGAAGCTCAAGGAGCTCGGCTACAATGCCACCGCCGAGTTCCCTAACTTGGCAGGAGAAAAGCTCCGCTCAAGCCCGGAGGAGTTCCTCGGCGAGAACTGGTTCGACGAGTACTACACCGTCGGAGTTGCCCTGACGAGGCTCCGCATACAGGAGCAGAGCGGTGCGCGCGACAAGATGATTATACAGGCTATAGAAGCGCTCGATGACATAGACAAGGTCATTAACCTGCTCGTTTCGAGGCTGAGGGAGTGGTACGGCCTCCACTTCCCAGAGCTGGACGAAATCCTGCCCAAGCACCCGCAGTATGTAGCATTTGTCAAGGAAATCGGCCCGAGGGAGAACGTGAGCAGGGAGAAGCTTGAAAAGCTCGGCTTCTCCGAGGGCAAGGTTGAGAAGATTCTCAAGGCGGCCGAAAAGTCCATGGGAGCACCTCTCGGAAGGTTTGACAGCGAAATCATAGGGAAGCTCGCCAGCGAGATTTCCGACCTCTACAAGCTGAGGGAGCAGATTGAGGACTACCTTGAGAAGGCAATGGATGAGGTGGCCCCGAACCTGAAGGCCCTCGTCGGTGCGAAGCTCGCCGCAAGGCTTATGAGCCTCGCTGGAGGCCTTAAGGAGCTCGCCATGATGCCGGCATCGACGATACAGGTTCTTGGCGCTGAAAAGGCCCTCTTCAGACACTTAAGGACGGGTGCCAAGCCACCCAAGCACGGCGTCATCTTCCAGTATCCTGCAATAAACCGCTCGCCCTGGTGGCAGAGGGGTAAGATTGCGAGGGCTTTGGCCGGAAAGCTGGCCATAGCGGCAAGGGTTGACTACTTCTCAGGCGAATACATCGGCGAGGAGCTCAAGAAGGAGCTCGAGCAGAGAATCAAGGAAATCAAGGAGAAGTATCCCAATCCTCCAAAGAGGAAGGCCAAGCCCGAGAAGAAAAAGAAGAAGTTCAAGGGCAAGGAGCGGAAGGAGAAGAGGCACGAAAAGAGTGGAAGGCCAGAAAAGAGGGGTAAACCTAGAAAATGGGAGAAGAAAAAGAAGGGCAAGAGGTGAGGTAGATGAAGGTTAAGAAGCACAGGTTCCCGGGCGTTTACATCGTCATCGATGACGACGGGAGCGAGAAGATTGCAACCAAGAACCTCGTTCCCGGCCAGAGGGTTTACGGGGAGAGGGTCGTCAAGTTCGAGGGCGAGGAGTACAGGATTTGGAACCCGAGCCGTTCAAAGCTCGGCGCGGCAATACTCAACGGCCTCAAGAACTTCCCGATTAAGCCCGGCTCAACCGTCCTTTACCTCGGAATAGCGAGCGGAACCACCGCTTCCCACGTCAGCGACATCGTCGGCTGGGAGGGCAAGATATTCGGCGTCGAGTTCTCGCCGAGGGTTCTGAGGGAGCTTGTTCCAATTGTTGAAGAGAGGAGGAACATCGTTCCTATACTCGGCGACGCAACGAAGCCCGAGGGCTACCGCGCCCTCGTCCCGAAGGTTGACGTCATCTTCGAGGACGTCGCCCAGCCGACGCAGGCGAAAATCCTCATCGACAACGCAAAGGTCTTCCTGAAGAGCGGCGGCTACGGCATGATTTCTGTCAAGAGCAGGAGCATTGATGTTACCAAGGAGCCGGAGGAGGTCTTC
>Ga0256834_1002589_pt1 | contig 11315 bp, 8 predicted proteins | sample 4281140metaG_FD_190536 | JGI IMG/M metagenome (GOLD analysis project Ga0256834, IMG submission 190536) | Hydrothermal vent microbial communities from East Pacific Rise, Pacific Ocean - 4281-140 | ecosystem: Environmental > Aquatic > Marine > Hydrothermal vents | place: Pacific Ocean: East Pacific... | reverse complement strand
AGCTTTTCTGCAATGCCCATTTTTTGCATATATTCGTTATGCACAAAGTTAGCATTCCATGCCTCGTTGCTGTATTCGATATGAGGGAGTAACTCTGGGTCTAAATGCTTTTTAACGTAACTTGCAAACTTATTAATATAATCATCATCAGCACCATGGGGTACATTCAACCACGGGTCAGCTTTTAGGCGATTGGCAAGTTCTACTTGCACTTCAAGCGGCGCGCCACGCGAGCCATAAATGCCACCCCATGTAGGTTCATCCATCGTTGGGCGCTTGTCCCATGAGGCGTGTGGATTACGGGTAACACCTGACATAGGCATGAAACGTATTACACTAAAATCCTTCATGAAATTCAAATAATCAGGATTAAATTGAATCTCAGCATGATGTTTTTTAAACGATAAATAGTGCGAATCACCTTTACAAGCGGACTCATCTGCAACTTGTTGATAAGGCTTGTCGTGACAGATTCCACCCGCCATTAAAATACGAATATTACGCAATGGCTTATCAGGATTAGATTCTACAATCTTCAACGCTGCTGTCATAAAGCCATCGGCACGCTCGGTAAATTTGATTTTATCTTCACCAATTTCTTGTGAGATGACTTCTACATTGTGTAAATATTCAAGTTTACCTTCACCGTCATAAAGCACGGTAAATTCACCCGGTGGTAATGCAGCAAGTTGTACGTTTCTTAAAAAGAAAACGCCTGCTGTTCCACCATTTAACTTCATTGGCCAGCCTTGCTTATCGTACTCGACTTTGGCTGAAGTTAGACAGGGCTGATCTTTAGCGCGGCAACGAATATTCTCATGAAATGGTGTTGCAACACGCATCAAGTCTACAAACGGGATGCTGGAATCTTGTTCGAATATTTCATTAGCGTTGATGCCGATGGGAGATTTCCGATTATTTAGAATAGGGTATTTAATATCTGTAGCTTGAGTCTTCTGACTTTTTCTATTGTTAGTAGTTGTCGTTTGCTCATTTTTTCCTTCGCCTTCTTCTTTATCCTTTTCTGTATCACTATTTTCATAAGCTGATTGCTCGGCTTCGATATCATCATTTTCAACTTTTGCTGTTGGTTTTGATATTTGTTTTTGGAGGTCTTTTTCTATTTCATCGGTAATCTCTTTTGAGATAATGGGTTCAGGTAATTCATCTGCAAATAAGAATGAAGGGGTTCTATGCTCAACAGCTGTTTGCAACAGCAAAACCACTACAGGTAGCACGGCAAGGGAAAGAAAGAAGATAAACAAAAAGCGTGTTTTCATAAAAAAGGTGATTTATTCGGGGAGTGCAAAGATACCAGATTCTTAAAAGAGTTTCTTATATCTCTGGTTTTTGTGGATGTAATGTTAGTTATGTTGGTGGGGCGGTGTAAAGTTTAGATTAGTAAATTTTACCCGTACCCTTTGACAGGCTCAGAAAACTACACCTAATTAGTATGTAAGAATAAAATTGCAGTGCCCTGAGCTTGTCGAAGGGTACGGAAAATATACTCATATAAATTTTAAATTCTAACCCCTGATTCACTATCAAAAAAGTGATAGCTATCTACATTAATATTTGCGTTTAAAGTATCACCATTTTTGGCATCAATATGACCATTTAAACGCAGAGTAATCGGTGTTTCACCTAGTTTGGAATGAATAATAGATTCAGCGCCGAGGTGTTCGATTAATTCTACTTTAAGGTTTAGTGCGCCGTTGTTAGAGAGTGTTATATGTTCTGGGCGAAAGCCAAAAGTGATATTTGAAGTTTGTGAGTTAAGTTTTTCTTTTAGTGTGAAATTAATACCTCCGAAATGAAGTTCAATACCATCATTAGCAAGCTTTGCCTCGATAAAGTTCATCGCTGGTGAGCCAATAAAACCTGCTACAAACTTGGTTTTTGGTTTGTCATAAAGCTCCATCGGTGTACCAATTTGTTCTGCAATACCATCTTTCAATACGATTAATCTATCTGCCATTGTCATCGCTTCGACCTGATCATGCGTTACATACAGCGTGGTTGTGCCAAGGCGAGCTTGCAAGTTTTTGATAACTAAACGCATTTGCACACGCAATTTAGCATCAAGATTTGAGAGAGGCTCATCAAATAAAAATGCGGTGGGTTTTCTTACAATGGCACGCCCCATTGCAACACGTTGGCGTTGTCCGCCTGACAGTTGTTTGGGTCTACGGTCTAATAATTTTTCGAGTTCTAGTAGCTTCGCAACTTCATTTACGCGTTTGTCGATTTCATCTTTAGGAGTGCCAAGGTTTTTTAGCCCATACGCCATATTTTTGTATACGGTCATGTGCGGATAGAGCGCATAGTTTTGGAAAACCATGGCGATGTCGCGTTGCGAAGGCTCTAGCTCATTTACCTTGCGCCCAGCAATATGTACTTCGCCACTCGTTATACCTTCTAAGCCTGCCACCATGCGTAATAATGTAGATTTTCCACAGCCTGATGGACCAACCAGAACGATAAACTCGCCTTCTTCGATTTCCATATCGATGCCGTGGATAGCTTTGTAGCCGTTGGGGTAGATTTTTTCTACGCCTTTTAGGCGAATATGCGAAGGATTTTGTGAAGAGTCATGGCTCATTATTTTTCAGTCTCCGTTAAACCTTTTACAAATAGTTTTTGCATGCCGATAACCACCAGCACGGGTGGAATCATTGCGAGTAGGGCGGTCATCATAATGTGATGCCATTTTGGGGTTTCTTCTAACGCTTCCATCATTCCTTTAATCGACATAACAATGGTGACCATGTTTTTATCGGTCGTGATTAGCAAGGGCCAAAGGTATTGATTCCAACCATAGATGAACAGAATAACGAACATAGCCGCAATGCTAGTGCGTGAGACAGGAAGCAAAATATCCCAAAAAAATTGCATCGGGCCTGCACCGTCAATTCGAGCCGCTTCCAGCAACTCATCAGGCACACTTAAAAAAGTCTGCCTGAACATAAAAGTAGCAGTGGCAGATGCGATTAGCGGAATTGTTAAACCCCAGTAGGTATCTAGCATGCCTAATTGTGCGACGACTTCATAGGTGGGTAAAATCCTAACTTCAACAGGTAGCATTAACGTGATGAAGATCATCCAGAAAAACAGCATACGAAAACGAAAGTCGAAATAAACAATCGCGTATGCAGATAGTAGTGAGATTGAAATTTTCCCAAAGGCAATCATTAGTGCCATGACTAAACTATTGAAAAGCATAATGCCAATAGGCGTAGAGCCTTCGACACCTTTGCCGACAACCTGTTTTAAATTCTCAAAAAACTGATCTCCTAAACCTAAAGGGAGAGGCACTTCTAATAATCTTGCAACATCATGTGAAGCTGCAACGATAGTAATCCAGATAGGAAAAAGCACAATCGCCACGCCTGCAAGCAGAACGATATGAGAGATGGCGGTACTGACGGGTCTGTTTTCAATCATTTCTGTTTACCCTCCATGTTTTACCGTTCATGATTCTTCTCTTTGTTCATGACTGTCAATACTCCACTTTACGTTCAATATATTTGAACTGGAAAATGGTCATGCCAACCACTAATACCATCAAAATCACAGATTGGGCGGCTGATCCGCCTAAATCTAGCCCTACGAAACCATCGTTATAGACTTTGAAAACGAGAATTTCGGTAGCATTTGCAGGGCCACCTTTGGTAACAACATGGATAATGCCGAAGGTTTCAAAAAAAGCATAAACGATATTAACCACTAATAAAAAGAAGGTGGTGGGCGTGATTAATGGAAAAATAATTGTCCAAAAACGTTTGGCTGGGCTGGCTGCATCTATCGCAGCCGCTTCAATTAATGATTTTGGGATCGATTGCATTCCTGCGAGGAAGAATAAAAAATTATAACTAATTTGTTTCCACGCGGCGGCGACCACAACTAAAGCCATGGCTTGGTTGCCTTTGAGTTGATGATTCCATTCATAACCCATGCTGGTCAAAAAAGTAGAAATAATGCCGGTGGTGGGATAAAACATAAACACCCATAAAGCACCTGCAACAACAGGCGCAACAGCATAGGGCCAGATTAAAAGAGTGCGGTAGATGCCTGTCCCGCGGATAACACGATCTGCCATTGCCGCAAGCACCAGCGAAACACTGAGTGAGAGCATCGCAACCATCGCAGAGAAGTAGAGCGTTCTACCAAAGGTTTTTATATAGTGGTCGTCTTCAAATAGTTCTTTAAAGTTATCAAACCATACAAATTGTGAACTCATGCCAAAGGCATCTTCCACTAAAAGTGATTGATAAACTGCCTGACTGGCAGGCCACATAAAGAAAACGAGGGTGATTATAATTTGGGGCGCTACCAACATATACGGTAGCGCTGAGGATTTAAAATGAACCTGCTTTAACATGGTAAAGCTCGTACAAAGCATCGAAAAACAGGGGGGGTGGTCTTAAAAAAGACCTTTTTATTAGACCACCCCCCCTGTTTTTCGATGATTTGTGTTTTTAGCTCCCTCTCCCCAATAGTGGGGAGGGCTGGGGAGGGGGGCAGTTTGAGATATAGATTGTCGTTCAGGATTTCTACCTCCTCCCTAACCCTCCCCCTGCTAGGGAGGGGGGACTTAAATAGTGCATTATTCAACATAGTGATAATAAAACTACTTATTAGCCTTCTCAAACTTACGAACCAGCTTGTTTCCACGCTTTACCGCTTCTGCCATAGCTTCTTTAGCGCTCTTAGAGCCATTCCAAATCGCTTCCATCTCTTCATTGATGACATCACGCACTTGCACGAAGTTGCCAAAGCGCACACCACGAGAGTTTGGCGTAGGCGCATTTAAACTAAGCTGTTTAATTGCGGTGTCCGTACCTGGGTTAGCCTCATAAAAACCATTCACTTTACTGAGTTCATAGGCGGCGGTGGTAATGGGTACATAACCCGTTTCTTGATGCCACCATGATTGTACTTCAGGCGAAGAGAGGTACTTCATAAATAGCGCTACGCCTTTATAGTCACCTTTATCATGTCCTCTTAATGTCCATAATGTTGCACCACCAATAATAGAATTTTGTGGTTTATCAATAACTTTCTGATTGTAGGGCAACATGGTTTGACCAAAATCGAACTTTGCTTGTTTCTTGATTGAGCCGTAGTAAGCGGATGAATTCAGCCACATCCCACATTCACCATTAACAAATTTTGGTAAGCTGTCACCGCGTCGTCCGCCGTAATCGAATAACTTAGTTTTTTGCCATTCACCGATTTTAGTCATCATTTCAACAACTGCATCGTTGTTAAAGTTAAGCTCTGTATCTAATCCTGCAAAGCCATTTTCTTTTGTGCCGGTAGGGAGGTTATGCCATGCGTTGAAATTTTCGATCATCACCCATGACTGCCAACCAAAACTCAAACCACATTTCATGCCTGATGTTTGTAACTTTTTAGATGCTGCTTCAACATCATCCCAAGTTTTAGGTACTTCCTTGATGCCTGCTCTTTTAAAGGCATCTTTGTTGTACCACATAACGGGTGTTGAGCTGTTAAATGGCATCGAAAGCAATGTCCCATCGGGTTTTTGGTAATAACTGATTACAGCAGGGAGATAATCTTTTTTATCAAATGCAACGCCTGCATCTTTCATTACATCTTCAACAGGATAGATTGCACCTTTTGCCGCCATCATGGTAGCTGTACCCACCTCAAAAACTTGCACAATGTGCGGCTGTTTTTTTGCACGGAAGGCTGCAACGGCTGCAGTCATGGTTTCGGTGTAATTACCTTTGTTAGTTGGGACTACTTTGAACTCTGTTTGTGTTGCATTAAAATCTTTAGCAATTTTTTCAACACGCTCACCATTTACGCCACCCATGGCATGCCACCATTGGATTTCAGTTTCGGCAAGGGCTGGGGTGGTGAATGAGAATGCTAGGGCTGACGCTAATGCTAGCTGTTTGATACTTGATGGTACTTTTTTCATTGTTGGGTCTCCTTCTGATAGTAAATAAACTATAGTAGAGACCTCTAAAATTACAAATAATATTTATAGAGGTATAAATTATTAATATATTTAATGACTTGTTTGCTACGTGTGATATTTTCCAGAGAACTTAGCATTCCATAAATTTTTTGATATGGGTTTTGCTAGTTTTGTAAATAATCTTTCAACAATGGACGCGCCACAGCAGGATAGCTTTGCCACTTTTTTGATGCTTCACCTATAATATATTCTTTACCTAGTATTAGAGAGTTCTCTTAACGGCATCATGCCAGCCAGATATTTTATATTCTCGGGTTTCATTATTCATTTTAGATGTGAATTGTTGATCTAGTTTCCAGCTTTTTGCAAAGTCTTCCGCATCATCCCAGACGCCTGCATATTGCCCTGCTAACCATGCGGCTCCGAGTGCTGTTGTTTCTAAAACCGTTGGACGATCAACAGGGGCATCTAAAATATCGGATAAAAACTGCATCGTCCAATTGCTGGATGCCATGCCACCATCTACACGTAAAACGGTTTGTGACTGATTATTATCATCGACGTTCCAATCATCTTTCATCGCTTGTAAGAGATCAGCTGTTTGGTAGCAAACGGCTTCTAGCGTGGCACGTACAATTTCTTTTGGAGTGGATGAGCGAGTTAGCCCACACAGTAATCCTCGCGCATCAGCATCCCAATAAGGTGCGCCCATGCCTGTGAAGGCGGGTACTAGGTACACAGCTTGTTCAGGGTCAGATGCACTCGCCATGTCATCGCATTGATCGGCTCGCTCGATAATACCTAAGCCATCACGCAACCATTGCACTGATGCGCCCGCCATGAAAATAGACCCTTCGAGCGCGTAGGTGACTTTCCCATCAAGGCGATAAGCGATGGTGGTGAGTAAACGGTTGGAGGACGGCACAAACGTATCACCTGTATTTAACATGGCAAAACAGCCAGTGCCGTAGGTTGATTTCATCATGCCTGCTTCAAAACAAGCTTGTCCTAAAGTAGCGGCTTGTTGATCGCCAGCTATACCATAAATGGGGATAGGTGAGCCAAACCATGAGGCATCTGTCTCTCCAAAATTTGCGGCACAGTCGAGAACTTCGGGGAGCATTGCTTGAGGAATATCGAGTAACTTTAAAAGCTCATCATCCCATTGTTGTGTTTTGATATTAAAAAGTAGAGTGCGCGAAGCGTTGGTGGCATCGGTGGCGTGTGTTTTGCCTTTGGTGAGATTCCATAATAGCCAGCTATCGACTGTGCCAAAAAGTAGTTCGCCTTTTTCGGCTTTGGTTCGTGTGTTTTCACCATTTTTTAAAACAATGTTATCTAATAGCCAGTTGATTTTTGTGCCTGAAAAATAGGGGTCAAGCAGTAAACCTGTCTTGTCACTAAACAGTTTTTCATGTCCATTTTCTTTAAGTAAGTTACAAAAATCAGCTGTGCGACGATCTTGCCAAACAATGGCATTGTGAATAGCTTCTCCTGTGTTCTTATCCCAGATAATGGTGGTTTCGCGCTGGTTGGTAATACCGATTGCACTAATGTCTTTAGCGCTTAGTCCTGCATTTTTTATTGCGCCACGGGCTGTTTCAATACACGAATTTAAAATCTCATCTGGCTTATGTTCTACCCAGCCAGACTGGGGAAATATCTGTTCAATTTCCTGCTGCGCTACTCCGCAAATTGTATAGTTTTCATCAAACACAATACCGCGTGATGAGGTTGTTCCTTGATCGATTGCGAGTATGTAGCGGGATAAATGTGCCATTAGTGCTCTACAATATTAGGATGTTTTATCACGTTGCTTCACCCAAACTAGCAACACTAAGCCAATAATAAATAGACCAATTAATGGTGAAATTCCTAACCTTTGAGCTTCAGTCGAAGATAGACCCATCATGTCTAGCCCTACAGTCCCTGTAACAAAAGCAACAAGCGTTGGTGCGATGAATGAGGTGGCTTTGCCTGATAGTGCATACAGGCCAAAGGCCTGTGTCATATCGCCTTCATCGGCTTGATCAACCATTAGAGTGCGTGATGCCGCTTGCAATGCACCACCTGCTGCGCCAATAACAGCACCACAAATATAGAATAAAATATCAGGTGCAGCAAAAGGACCTGGCATATTTTCGATTGGCATCAGTAGCAATGTTTGGCGATCTGTTGTGACGATGGCAATACAAACAAAAATCAAAGCAATGATAGAAATGATGATAACTTTTTTAGGACCAGATTTATCATCAGCACGTCCACCTATCCATGCCCCTATTGCGCCAGTAACAAGGGTTAAAAGCCCAAATACACCTAGTTGAGTAGCTTCCCATTTGAGTACACCACCCGCATAAATCCCACCAAATCCGTAAAGACCATTCAATGCATCACGGTAAAACATTGAAGAGCCTAGATAAGCAAATAGACTCTTTTTCTTAGGCAGGTTTTTGATGGTTTGCACTAAATCAGAGATGCCTTTGCCAACCGCACCTTTAACTTTTGTTTGTTTTTTAACATCAGGCGTAAAAAGGAAGAATGGAATAATAAATACGAAAAACCACAATGCTGTTAATGGGCCTACCGCTCTTTCACCGCCTCGCGTGATTTCATCTAAACCTAAGATGGGCGCTATACCAATGAGTGTTTTGCCACTGCCAGGAGATGATTCTACTAACGCAAGTAAGACAAACACCAAAGCAAAAAGCCCACCGATATAACCTAGCGCCCACGATGTTCCTGATAAGCGCCCAAGCGCGCTCCGCGTCACAAGGTCAGGCATAATGGCGTTATTGAATACGGTAGAAAACTCCAAGCCAATCATGCCAAGACCAAAAGCAAAGAGTATCCAGAAAGTCATGCCTCCGCCGCCAGGTACGGCATACCAAAGGAAGGCAGAGCCAGCAACATAAAATATCGTAAACATGGCAATCCACGGTTTACGCGGGCCAGTGGCATCCGCAATAGAGCCAAGAATAGGAGACAGCACAGCGATGGTTACACCTGCAATCGCAAGCATATATCCCCACCAAATTTGACCCGTTGCGGCATCGGGTGCAACCTCAGCAGCAAAATATCGAGCAAAAATGAAAGTTATCAGTAATGTATGAAAAGGCTGTGATGCCCAATCGTAAAACATCCATCCCCAGATGCCTCTTTTACTCACGTGGGTGATAGGTAGCCCACTCGCTGATAGCTCTTCTCTCATAGTTATTTCCTTTGGGTCTATTGATTGATGGGTAATTCTTGCGGCTACTCCATTAGGGATAGACTAGCATAATTAGTATCCTCTCACGAATGGTCTAAACACAAAACAGCGAAAAATAGGGGGGGTGGTAAAATTAAAACCGTTTATAATCCACAAATTACATAATTTAATGGATTCACACATGGCAAAAACATTTAACGAGCTTGTTGCAGATGCTTTAACTGAAATTGATGAGGTTTTCCCATGGGATTTAGAAGAATATTTAGAAAAAAAACCAGAGACGTTACTTTTAGATGTTCGTGAGCCAGAAGAATTTGAGGGTGCGCACCTTAAAAATTCTATACACGTGCCTCGCGGTATTTTAGAGCAAGCCTGCGAATGGGATTATGCCGAGACAATTCCTGAATTAGTCAATGCGCGTGACCGTCCTGTTTTAGTAATTTGCCGATCGGGTAATCGTAGCGCCTTAGCGGCGTTGAGTATGAAGATGTTGGGTTTTAATAATTTAGCGTCTTTGAAAATGGGTGTAAAGGGTTGTAATGATTCTGATATTGCGCTGTTTAATAAAGCAGGAGAAGAGGCAGACCCAGACTGGGCGGATGAGTTTTTTAACCCTGAAGTGCGTGACGATCAGCTTTCTGCTAATCAGTAATTATTAACCCGTGGCAACAGGACGTTTTTCGTCTCGAATCCATTCACTCCACGAGCCTGCATATAGCTTAGCCCCTGTTAAACCCGCAATTTCCATTGCCAGCATATTATGGCAAGCAGTTACGCCTGAACCACATAAATGTACGATTTCACTCGCAAATTGATTGGGTGTTTGTTGGATAATATCTGCAAATTGCTTTTGCAACTCATTCGCTTCTAAAAACAAACCATTCTCATCAAGATTTAGCTGAAAGGCTCGATTGAGCGAGTCAGGTACACGACCTGCTACGGTGTCGATAGGCTCAAATTCTCCACGGTAACGCTCAGGCGTTCTGGCATCTAAAACTGTAAATATTTTGGATTCTATGTTCTGCTGAATTAGATCTGCACTTAACCAAGCATTTTCATCAGTGTTTGCTGTAAATATTTTTGGCATTATTTTGTAGGCTTCAGTGCTTAATGGTTTTCCTTCTTTTATCCACTGCGGAATACCACCGTTTAAAATGGCAACTTTATTATGTCCAAAGGTGCGTAACTGCCACCATAAACGAACGGCAAAAGCCCCGCCTATATCGTCATACACAATTACTTGGGTTTGATTATCTACGCCCCAATCGCCCAATTTTTTAATGAGCTGATCAAAATCAGGAAGAGGATGTCTGCCAGAGTTTGTAGTAATAGGGGATGAAAGATCAGTTTCTAAACTACAAAAGATAGCATTAGGAATATGCCCCGCTTGATAAGCGTTTAAACCTGCATCATGGTTGGTTAAATGAGAGCGACAATCGAATATTACCCAATCAGGATTTTGTAAATTTTGTTCAAGTACATCGGTTGATATGATTGTTGTGTATTTCATATTTACTCTGCGTTAGAAAGTCGTTCGCCCGTCATTAATGGGTAACAGCGGTCATACCAAAGTGCAAAATCTTTATTGTGTGTCATTGCCATTTTGACTGTACCGAGTTGATGTCCTGAGCGTAAAACACCAAATACACTGCAATCAACAAAGCTGGCTTTATCGCCACCATAAAACACTTTACCGTTTAAACCTTCTTTAACCCAATGATCTATTTCAGCAAGATATTCGCCACGAGGGTCTTCAATATTGTATTTAGCTTTCATTTTTTTGGCTACTTTAGGCATAACAATTGCGCCTACAAATGGAATGATAAAACCTTTAAAGCCACCGCTTGGTGTGATTTTTTTAATGTTTTCGCGTGATGTTTTGAAATTTGGATGAATTAAGGCAGGTAAGAAATGAACGAGTTTATTATCTACCCAGCCTGTCCATTTTTTATCTTCATCTGTAACGGGTAACTTGGCGTAGTTATCGTTAATGTATTCAATGATGGTGGCAGATTCGACAATAACTTTGTCCTCATCTTTAATAACAGGGACTTTTTTGTGTTCGGTGATTCCTTCTAATTCTTTCATCCCGCGTGGAGAAACATCAACCACTTCGTAAGGAGTTTTTGAGAAGTTTAATAAAGCGCGAACTTTAGA
>Ga0256834_1002588_pt1 | contig 11318 bp, 10 predicted proteins | sample 4281140metaG_FD_190536 | JGI IMG/M metagenome (GOLD analysis project Ga0256834, IMG submission 190536) | Hydrothermal vent microbial communities from East Pacific Rise, Pacific Ocean - 4281-140 | ecosystem: Environmental > Aquatic > Marine > Hydrothermal vents | place: Pacific Ocean: East... | reverse complement strand
GATCAAAGTGGTTAGTGACTGCTTATGCGAACTTAGAGAAAAAGGGGTGATTTTTCGCTTTTATTTATTTTTATTAGGGGTTCGGGAATTTGAATCCCTTGCTTGTAATTTATTAAAAGGTACGTACCATAGATCAAGAATTTCAAAAACATATTTACAATCAAGTTATGGAGTCTTTAGATGTATAAGAAAATAGGGTTTATTATCGCAAGTACAGTATTTTTAGCGGCGTGTTCTGGCACAAATGATTACGCACCTGCGGCAGGCGCAACAGGGCAAAGTATGTATACCGCCAGTTGTGCCAGTTGCCACAATGGAGAGTTTCATCATTGGGAATTAACAGCGGAAGAGCAAAATGCCGAATACATTAAAAAAGTAATCAGTGAAGGCACCATGGGAATGCCCGCGTTTCCTAATATTAAAGAAGCAGAGCTAGAGACATTAGCGAAATTTGTTTTGGAAAATAACGCAAAATAAAACCGCTTTATTTTGTTTTTATTTAAAAAGGCTCTGCATGGTTATGCAGAGCCTTTTTTGTTTTGTGGGATGGCTTTTTCAGATGAGCCTTTTAAAAACATGGTACTAATCAGTTGTACGGTTTGACTGTTTTCAGGCACTAAGTCTGCAAGTGTGTATTGTTTGAGGTGGGATAAATATTTATTTTGTGCTTCAAATAAAATATCCGCCAGTTTGCAACCTTCTTTGATACAGCATGCAGGCGTTTCACAATTAACGGGGGTTAGAGTGGCTTCCATTAAGGTAACCACGTCGGAAATAACGATTTCACTGGCAGGACGACCCAGCCGAATGCCCCCGTTTTTTCCTCTAAGCGCTTTAATAAATCCCGCTTTGGATAACTTTTGTACAATCTTCATTACGTGGTCTTGAGACATCTCAAAGGCTTGAGTGACCTCTTTAATGGTTGAAAGCTCGTCATTTTTTTTGACCGCAACGTAAAGCAGTACCCTAAAGGCATAATCAGTATGCTTGGTTAACTTCATTTTTCAGTGTCCCTAATTGATTTGCTTCGTACAAGAGTAACATTGCTTGGTACTTGATATCAAATAGGTTTTCGTGAGTGCTTTATCGTAAAGAATTAGGTGTAAAAATAGGCGTAAACAAGGATAAGGTAGTGGGCTGGAGGTAAAAATCCCCCCCCCCTTTTTTTTCCCTATTTTTTACGGATAATTTCGCATTTATATGTTTTATTTCTTAAAGTATAGTGGTGGCTAAAATTTTTATATTTTTCAAAATGTTGTACTCGTTTTAGAGGGCTCTACCGTGAATAAAGACAGTATTCAGTTTCAGTTAATTTTTCCGATAGTTATTTTAGGTGTTCTTTTTTCAATTGCATTTGCATGGTGGGTGCCTAATGCCGTGAAGGAAAATGTAATTGAACAGGCGGTTATGAGTGCAAAACAAACCACACAGCAATATAAGGTTTTGCGTGGCTATTATGTTAAAAATATTGTTTCGCCAACGAAGCAGCAAAATTCGATGCAGTTTGGTATTAATCACGCAGATGATCCTAATATGCTTCCTCTGCCTGCCACGATGATTTTGGATTTGAGTAAATTGCTTGAAAAAGAGGGGGTTTATATATCTCTTTACAGTAAATACCCTTTTCCAAATCGTCAAAATCGTGCTCTGGATGACTATCAAAAAGAGGCGTGGGAGGTATTACAAAATCCTAAAGCAGTGATGACTAAAATAGAAACAGATGCCGATGGTCGTCAAATGATTCGTGTAGGGGTGGCCGATACTATGTCTGCACAGGGGTGTGTGAATTGTCATAACTCTCATAAAGATTCGCCTAAAGTTGATTGGAAACTCGGACAGACTCGCGGGGTTTTGGAGGTAAAGCAGGACATTACTTCAGAATTAGAGAGCGGAATTATTCTTGGCCGACTGGTTGCGTTGGCTGTATTAATTATGATGGTTTTGGTTGTTGTTGTTTTGTACTTAACTTATCAACGAAAAGTCGCGAAAAAATTAAATGTTGCAGAGCAGGTTGCCCAAAATATGGCCAATGGGCAGTTTGAAACGCAGTTTTCATCGCAGGGTAAAGATGAAGTTTCGCTATTTTTACAAAATTTACAGACAACACAGACTAGTGTAGGTAGTACGATTAATGAATGTGTTTCGGTGATGAAAAATATGGCGAATGGTCAGTTTGATAAGCGTGTTATGGCCAATGTTTCAGGCAAACTTTCGGAGCTAAAAGAGGGGATTAATCTGTCTGCGGATGAAATGAGTGGCACGATGAAAACGCTTAAACAAGTCATTACACAGATGCGTGACGGTCATTTTACAAATAAAATTACGTTTAAAGCAAATGGTGAATTTAAGCTTATTATTGATTCGGCGATTGAGGCGATGGACAGTATTCATACCTCCATTACAGATATTTCAAGCATAATGGAACGAGTGCAAAAAGGTGAGTTTACGCATCGAGTGACAGTGGAGGCCAGAGGAGATTTACATCGCTTAAAAGAGTTGATTAATAATTCTATGGATGCATTGGAACACGCTGTTTCAGAAGTTAATCGAGTGGCCAGTTCGCAAGCCAGTGGTGATTTAACTCAGCAGGTTCAAGGGGATTTTCAAGGGGCATTAGGTGATCTTAAAATAGCGATTAATCAAACGTCTAAAAAATTAAATGAAATTGTTTTTGAAGTGATCAGTTCTTCACATAATATTTTAGAAATATCGACTCAAGTTGCTTCAGGTAATCAGGATTTGAATAATAGAACCAATGATCAAGCGGCAACGTTAGAAGCGACTTCCTCTTCTATGGAGGAGATGACGGCAACGGTTTCTCAAAATTCGGAGTCTTCTCATGAAGCGCATCAAATTGTTGAAGAGACTATTGAAAAAGCAGGCACGAGTGTTAGGGTAGTAAATAAAACAATGGATTCGATGGAAGCAATTTCTGAGTCCAGCCAGCAAATTTCTGAAATTATTACTCTCATTGACTCAATTGCATTTCAAACGAATCTTTTAGCATTAAATGCAGCGGTTGAAGCAGCAAGAGCGGGTGAACATGGTCGTGGGTTTGCTGTGGTGGCATCTGAGGTCAGATCGTTGGCACAAAAATCGGCAGAAGCTTCTAAAGACATTAAGGCGTTAATTAATGACAGTGGCGTTAAGGTAGCTGATGGCTCTAAGTTTGTGAAGCAAACAGCTGATGCATTAGAAGATATGAATGAATCTATTAAGCTTATGGGAACCATTATTGGAGATATTTCACAGTCATCTAATGAGCAATTAGAGGGGATTACACAAATTAACAGCGCAGTAGCCAGTATGGATGAAGTAACTCAGCAAAATAACCACATGGTGGAAGAGAGTACGGCATCAGCGGTAGAATTGAATAAACTTGCCACTCAAATGACAAAACTGATGCGTTTCTTTAAAACGAAGTAGCTCCCTATTTTTTATTTGGGGATTCGAGGTATATCAATGGCTTGTTATTTTGAAAGAATGCGAGCCATTTTTTTTATACTTTTTACATAAGCATCGACGAGTTCGGCACGCTTTTCGTTTGCGATGGTTAGGTCATGATCGTTATCAATAAAAAAGGGCTCAGAAATTAAGCAGGGTGCGTTGGTTTGTTTTAAAAGATACCCTCCACGATCTTCAGTGGTTTTGGCTTTAATACCACGATCGGTTAACCCCAGTGCTTTGACTAAATTTTTATCCAATATTTTAGCGAATTTTTTACCTTTTTTAGAGCGGTGATAAAATAATACCTCTGTTCCTGTGGCACGGGTATTATAGGCGTTGCAGTGTAGGCTGATGATAAAATCAGGTTTTAGGGCGTTAATATCGTCAGGCAGCGTACTGTAGGTACGACGATAGATGCGCTGTATTTTCACTTTTTCACAACCACAAAGTTCCGCTTCAATTTCCTGTGCGAGCCGTTCGTTGTAATCAAATTCGGATAGATTTTGAGAGGAGTTAACGGCTCCAGGGGAGTTTTTTTTATGTCCAATGACCAGTGCACAAGTTTTCATAGGTAGATTCCTTAGTAAGCAGATATTAAGCATATCACTTAAGGCAATATACGTGTATTTAAAAAATGGGATTCGGGAACTTAGTAAAGCCCTAAAATAGAATCAAGCGTTTGTGCCAGCAGTGCAGGGGTGTTTTGAATGGCGGTAAGTTCGTTCATTGGGTGAGAAATGATGCTAAACAGTGCATCAAATTCGGGAAGCACTTGTCTGTTGCTGGCTAAAGAACCACACAGCCCAATGGTTTTGCAATTTGGGTTTTGCTGTTTTGCAAACTGTGCAATGCGTTGAGGCAGTTTGCCGTGTGCAGTTTGGGCATCTATTTTTCCCTCCCCAGTGATGAGCACATCAATGGTGTGTTGTTCAAACAGTTGGTTTAATTTTAGGTGGTTACTCAATACCTCAAACCCTGATTGCATTGGGGCATTTAGCAAGCCCATAAATCCAGCGCCCATACCACCTGCCGCACCTGAGCCAATAAGGTGCTGTACTTCTACTTGCGTGGAGAGTGTGATTTTTTCAGCCAAATTTTTGAGGCCTTGTTCTAAAATTGGTTCCGCCTGTGGTGTCAGTCCTTTTTGAGCGCCAAAGACTCGCGTAGCACCTTGCTCTCCTAATAGCGGATTGGTGACGTCACAGGCCAGTTGCCACTCTATCTCAAGCAGGGGGGAGGGGATATTTCCAATGGTGTGTAGGGCTTTTAGTGCTTGCCCCCCTAATCCAATGGCTTTGCCTTGAGCATTTAAAAAAGGAATGCCCAGTGCGCTTAACGCGCCAACGCCGCCATCATTGGTGGCGGAACCGCCCAGTCCTAACATAATTTTTTTAGCCCCTAGGTCGATTGCGGCTTGAATCATTTGGCCTGTTCCTCTGGTATGGGTTTGCAATGGGTTACGTTCTTCAGGACGCAGACGGGTCAAACCCGAGGCTTGTGCCATTTCGATAATGGCGGTTTTTGAGTCGGGCATCCACGCCCATTTGGCTTTAACTTTTCGACCTAACGGTCCAGAGCACCAGAGCGTTTTTTCTTCCGCTAACCCCGCATAAAGAAAGGCATCCACAAAGCCATCTCCGCCATCGGAGAGCGGGCGAGTGATCACGGTGGCATTGGGTTGGCGCTGTAAAATCACCTGCTGGGCAATTTGACAAAAGGCTGTGGCTGAAAGCGAACCTTTAAAACTGTCGGGGGCAATGAGGTAGGTGGGCATGATTACGTTTCGTTTTTCCATTTAATAGAACAGCCCATACTGGGAACTTGTTCTAATGGCCCTTGACCTGTTTGGGCAACGTGTTTCATTGCTTCCAATAAATCACGGGGGACATCATCGGGTGCGGTCTCTTTGCGGGAGGCGTCTAAACGACCACGGTATTGCAGTTTTAAGTTGGCATTGTAGCCAAAAAAATCAGGCGTACACACCGCTCCATAGGCTTTAGCTACGGCTTGTGTTTCATCTATTACATAAGGAAAGGGAAAGCCAAATTGTTTAGAGATTTTTTGCATGTTTTCAAACGAGTCTTCGGCATACTCATTAGGGTCGTTGGACATAATGGCAATGCTGTTAATGCCATAGTCGTCACGCAAAATACGAGTATCGTTTACTAAACGTTGTTGAATGGATTTTACATAAGGGCAGTGGTTGCAAATGAACATCACCAGCAGGCCGTTATCCCCTGTGGCTTTTTCAAGTGTCCAATTTTGACCGTCAATACCAGGTAGAGAGAAGTGGGTGGCGGATTGGTTAAATTCACAAACGGGGGTAGTTAAGCTGACCATGTTGCTTCCTATTTAATTTAGATAAGGCGGGAGGGGGTAGAAAATATAAATAGGGATATTTTACTAAAAAAATGATTGTACTGTGGCATTTGAAAGTAAAAGATGCTCTCTCAGTAATTTCTTAATTAATCTCTGGATGCAGTCCTGACTGATTAATGGCTTGACCCGCGCCCTTAATTTCACCGTTGGCATTGAGCTTTTGAATGATGCGTTGGATGGTCTTTTGGTTTTGAGGGTAAGGTAGGCCAGCGGTTAGACTTTTATCGTAAAGAATTTTAAGAAAGAGGTAGTCTAGCCCAGTTAAAAGCTCTACTTTAGTCGAATCGTTGGCAATGCTGGGGTTTACCCAGTTGGCATCGTTGGGTAAACCGAGTATTTGGGTGGTCTCTTCAACAATGCAACTGACCAAGAGTCCTTTGCTAAAAACGTGGTCAACGGGCAGTACCACTTGCGCTTGAATAATGGCGTTTTGTCGGTTGCGTTTAAAGTTAGCCATGCAGTGGCTTTTGCGTTCAAGGTCTTTGATGGTGTGGGAAGATAAGGATTTAATGACCTGCCCATAGTCTTGGTCAGGCGTAAGGTGAATGGAGAGGTTGGCTTTGCCAAAATGATGGGGTTTGTGTTGATGAATCGGATGCTTTGTAATGGTTTGTAAGTGTTGTAAATGCGTGTTAAACAGGCGTTCAATTAACGGGTTTTTGGGTAGATTGTGGTACACAAATTCATAACGAATGGGTTTCTTCCATTTAAGAATACGGCCTTCTGTAGCACGGTATTCGTTTTTAAGTGCAATCTCATTAAAGGCTTTTTGAATATACACGGGATCCTGCCAAGGTTGCTCTGGAGAGTTTATTGCCGCAAAGCCATGCACAGAAAAAAGAAGGGTGCTTAAGAGCCATAAAAACCGCTTAATGCGAAGGTATACGTTCATTTTTATGACTCCTAAAAGCGGTGGTTGTATAAAAAACCTACCTGTATAGGCGGGGGGAGCCTTTACAAGTAGGTTTACGAGGTTTGGTACGTTATAACATGAGCCGTTTAAAGACCTTTAAAACGTACCTTGTAGCATAGAAAAGAGAGATTAGTCTTCAATTTCTATTTTACGAATGATGTTTGTACTGCTATTTGAAAGTTTTATTTCAACTAATATGTTTTCACTATAGTTGGGATTATTGACCAGATCCCTTAAGGTATTAAGTGAGGTAATGCTGTTATCGTCACTTTCAAACTGTGTAGAGCCATTGGTTTCAAATTCGAGTCCGAGAATGGTTATGGTTGTGCCTGTAAAGCTAGTAATAGTGCCTTGAACTTCAATGTCATCTGGGTCAGAAATCTCAACTTCTGATGCAAAAATGCTGCCATCAGCATTTTGGAAGCCTTCAACTTCAATAAATTGCCCGACACTTAAGTTATTGATTCGAACAGAATAGCTATTGGTTATATCATTTTCAAACTGGGTTTCTGGCCCTGTATGAATGACAAGAGAAGGTTGCCCTGCAATAGGCGTGACTTCAAAGCGATTATTGGCGGCATCAATGGATGAGATGTATGCAGACACTTCTACATCACCGCCGCGCATTTTGATTTCTTCGGCAATGAGTACACCGTTGTTGTCGAAACGACCTTCCACTTCCACCTGTGGGTTGTTAGCCAGTTGCATGTTACTAGGTTCCATTTCTGCATGGCTAGCATCTACGATAATGCCATTTACTTTAAAGTTGCTGTCGCTGACATAATCGGTCACAAACCCTTCTATTTCAAGTTCGTCATTGTCGCCATACTCAAACTCTTCAAGTTCAATTTTGGTGGCGGTGATGGTATTGGTTTCACGATCATATCTTCCTTCCACTTCAACAAAATTGTCCTTTTGGATATGGGTTATTGTGATTCCTGAAGTATCAACCGTAATCCCTGCTGTAAAATTATTTATTAATAAGGTATTTGTATTTGGATCTAAATACATGTTTGGATTGGTAATCGTTCCTTTTATTTCTACTTTATTTCTGTCTTCTTCATTTTCTTTTCTTTCAATGCGAGAGGCGATCAGTGTATTTGTCGCATCGAAGAATCCGCTGAGTTCAACCATATTGCGATTGCTAATGGTGTTTATTGATATGGCACCGCCATCATCATCAAAATAGGTGGTTTTGCTATCGATTAGTACAGCAATACCGAGGACATCAAAGGTTGCTGTTAAGCCATCCGTTGCAAGTTCAAAGTTGGCAACAGATCCTTGGAGTTCATCATCAAATATAATGCGAGTCGCTGTCCCTGTTACACCGTCGGCATTAATAGTGCCATTTACTTGTACCACCATGCCAATGGCGAGGTCATCTTGAGTTCCATCCATTCCTTCAATATCAAATGAAGAGTTTGTGGTTTCAAACTTAACCCCATTTACAAATACGCTTCCAAACCCTGTAATGGTTCCAGTTGAGGTAATGCCTGAACCCCCAATGCCAGCCGTATCGGTACTGCCACCACCACTGCCACAAGCAGCTAAGAGCGTAGCAAGAGAAACTGCGGCTGCGAGTACGGTGAGTTTAGTGTTGGGTTTCATGAGAACATTCCTCGTTGTTTTTTGATTCGTAGTAATAAATGCCTAAGCTAACGTATTGGCTCTCTTCTGGGGAGCTGGCTTCGTGTTCCAGTAGCCATGCGTCTAGCTCTTCAAGCAGGGCTTGTGCGTGTTTGGCTGAAATTTGTTGAAAGGCTTCTTTGGCGTCTTTGGCCAATTTAGTGGTAGAGACCTTTCGTTGAAAGCGTTTATTTTCACTTTCGCAACTCATATTGTGTCCAATGGTTTGTATCAGCTCATTGGCATCGTTACCAAGAATAAAGGCCACTTCGGTGGAGTCATTACCAGGCAAATAGGCGGGCTTAATCAATTGGACTGAATCCTGTTGAACTTGTACACACTCTGCTTCAAGAAGCAGGTCTAGCATTGCCTTAGGTGTAATGTCTCCACTGTAGAGTTTAACCAGTGTCGCAAAATCGTTTGTGTCATTATTGTTAAGTTTGAGAGGCTTGGGATGACCCAGTGGGTCAATAAAGCTTGGGTCATTAACCCAACCACTAATTACTCGTGTTGCGCGGTTGTATTTTTGCTTGCTGGCATTGGGTTCATCAAGGTTAAGCTCTTTAAGTCGTTTGACCTCTTTGCGTGACAGTCCTGTTTGTGCTGAAACACTGGAAACAGTTGTTTTAGCTTGTTTCTCTTCACTGAGCGTAAACGCTTCATCCACATAGGCTTTACGAACCAACTCTTCAAAATCTTTACACGACACGCCATTACGCAACAGTATGCGAGCCAGTGGGCGCAGTATTTTGGTGGCACTGCGATTGAGTGCATTTTGTAATGTCTTTTTCATATTGGGACTATATTCCCATTGGCGGCTTAAGTCAATGATTTTATGTGATTTTGATGGTGTTGTAAAAGTTTTTTAAATGTAGTGTTTAGAGCATTTGTTGCAAATTTACGGATTAAACAATACATTTAAAAAACCTAGTTGAGCGGTTTTTTTTGGGAAATGTAAGCCTTTTAAAAAAGGCTTACACGTAGATGAACTAGAGAGTATTACGATTCAATTTCGATTTTATCGGCAATGCCATCATTGTTTTCATCTTCTACTTCAACCCAGCTTCGTCCAGCAGTGACGGCAGCTTCAAATTGAGCTTGGGTTAGGTAGTTATCATCATCTTCAAAACGGGTTCTGCTATTAATACCAAAACTTACGCCTAGCACGGTAATTTGATCTATTTGAATAGAGTCCATTACCCCTTGTATCTCAATTTCATCAGGGCGTTTAATTTCGACTTCAACCGCGAAAATACTTCCATCTTCATTTTGATAGCCTTCAACCTCAACAAACTGACCTTCTCGTAGGTCTCTTAAGCGATTTGAGATGTCGGTTGCATCATAGAAATCTGTAATATCATTTTCAAGTTGAGTTTCGATGCCAGTGATAATGGTAAGAACTTTGTTATTTGTGCCAAGTGTGATTTCAAAGGTATCATTATTTCGGTCTACATTAGAAATGTAGCCTTGAAGTTCAACTTCGCCACTGCGCATTTTGAGCTCTGAGGCAATTAAAATGCCATTTACCAAGCGGCCTTCTACTTCAATTTGCAAGTTGTTAGCAAGTCGCATGTTACGAGGTTCCATTTTAGGCGCATTGCTAATATCGACAGTCATTCCATTGATACTAAATTGGTTACCACCTGTAAAATTGCTGATGTAACCTTCCATTTCAAACTCGTCGTTGTCACCGTATTCAAACTCTTCAGATTCGACTTTCGTTGCGATAATTTTGGTGCCATCAAATGTTCCTTTTACTTCAACATAAATGCCGTTTCTAAGTCCATTTGGAAGATCGTCTAAGCGTGCCGTGGCCGCATCAATAGGAATGCCTTTTAGGGTGAAAAAAGTACCGTCTAACCCTGTAATATTACCCTTAAGTTCAACATGACTGTCGTCGTCAGAGCCATTTTTATTTTCAATGCGAGAGGCAATTAAGATGCCATTGGCATCAAAAAAGCCACTAAGTTCGACAAACTGTCCGTTTGTGATGCCATCAATGGCAATGCCCCCATTATCAGGATCAAAATAGGTGGTTTTGCTGTCGATTTGCACTGGAATTCCTAGTACATCAAATGTAGCGGTCACTCCGTCGGTTGAATAGTTGGCAACGGGTCCTTGAAGATCATCATCAAACGTAATGCTGGTCGCTGTGCCTGTGATGCCATCTGGGTTAATTGTTCCGTTGACTTCTACGACCATTCCAATGGCTAAGTTTGTTTGATCGTTTGTTGTTGTGCCTTCAATATCAAATATGGTATTTGTGGTTTCAAATTTAACCCCGTTTACATAGACACTGCCAAATCCTGTGATTGTACCTGATGAAATAATATTACTGCTGCTGCCTGCTGTGCTGTCGCTACCTCCGCCTCCGCCGCAAGCCACAAGGCCAAGTGAAAGAAGGATTGCAGAAGAGAGTGCGGTTAGTTTTGCTGTTTTTGTTTTCATGATGTTCACCTATCTATGTGTTTGTTTGAATTAAGTAAGGATTAAATCTATAAATGTTTTTCCTGTTGTTTGGGATTTTATTCCCAAAATAAGCAAAGGTCAAACTTTTTTATTGTATTTTTTTAAAAATTTACCTTAATGCTTAGGCGTAAATGTAGTGTAAAGTGCTTGGTTTTGTGGCTGTTAGCGGTGAGGTTTAAGTAATAGTAAAAGGGGGGGGGTAAAATATTTTGCAAAGAGTTTGGTGGATTAAATTGTTGCTAAAATTAGAGGTATTTTTATTTAAGGAGGGCACAAAAAAACCAGCAAATGCTGGTTTTTAAGGGTATTGCTTGAATATTTTAGGTGTAACGCTGTGCTTTATTTTGCAGCGGTATAAAGCTCGGATACTTTATCCCAGTTAACCACATCCCACCACGCTTGCATGTAAGCAGGGCGTAGGTTTTGGTAGCGTAGATAGTAAGCGTGTTCCCAAACGTCTAACCCTAAAATAGGCGCGCCTTTG
>Ga0256834_1002587_pt1 | contig 11320 bp, 13 predicted proteins | sample 4281140metaG_FD_190536 | JGI IMG/M metagenome (GOLD analysis project Ga0256834, IMG submission 190536) | Hydrothermal vent microbial communities from East Pacific Rise, Pacific Ocean - 4281-140 | ecosystem: Environmental > Aquatic > Marine > Hydrothermal vents | place: Pacific Ocean: East... | reverse complement strand
GGAAATGCAGGCAACGATACGATTATCGCTTTGAAAGGTAACGACACGATTTATGGTGGCAAAGGCGATGATATTATCAGCAGTACGGCAGGTAATGATACTTACCACTTCGCTCGGGGTGACGGTAATGACACCATTACGGACTATGACAACTGGACTTCTGGCGGAAGGTACGGTGGTCGAATAGCCAAACAGACAGATCGTATTCAATTGTCTGGCATTGACCCTAAAGACGTGAGCTTTACCACGGATGAAACTGGGCAACTTACGATCGAGTTAGGCGGTAACGACTCGATTCAAATTAATGATTGGTTTAAAAATGCACGTAATCAAATCGAAGAGTTGGTGTTTGATGATGGCAGTGTAATTACCAGTGCTGATATGAGTAATCAAGCCGTTTCCGAAGGAACCATTAATCATGACGTGATTGAAGGCAGTATTCGTAATGATTTTATTACGGCTGGCTTAGGTAAGGATCAGATTAGTGGTGGTTTGGGTTCAGATACGTATTTCTTTAACGAAGGTGATGGTCAGGATACAATTATTGAATCTCAACTGAGCGTTGCTGACAGTGATGTTGATCAGGTTGTTTTTGGCGAAGGCATTGTGATAGAGGATATTTGGTTCTCTAAAAACAATAATGACTTAACCATTGATTTGCTAGGTAGCGAAGATAATATTACGGTAAGTGATTGGTTTTCAGAGGATGGCAAAACCATTGAGCAGTTAAAGCTTAAGGACGGTACTGGAATTGATGCAAGCAGCGTTAATGCACTTGTGGAGGCGATGGCTTCGTTTGCAGTACCAGAACAAGGCGAAGTAACACTTTCTGATGACGCAAGAGAACAAGCAAACCAAGTAATTGTTTCTAACTGGTCTCTGTCATCTTGAAAATAGGTGGTTTTTTTCTGAAATAGGGGGAGGATTTATCCATTCGAAATGTATTAGATTAGCGTAAAATATGTGAGATTAAATTAAGAATAAGGGGGCAATCGCTCCCTTTTTTTATAGTGAAATTTTTGTATGTTTTGACTGTTTTGAATTCTCTGAACAGTTACGGTTGGATTTAAAAAAGAGAAAATGGGCGTTAGATTGGTTGGCTTATTTTGTATAATGCGTTGTTTATTCTTGATAAAAATCATTTTTATCGAAAAACGGTGTAGGATGGCGAGGCAAATAACGTTACAGGTTGGAACGAATGGTTGGGAGCATGATGAGTGGTTAGGTGTATTTTACCCTGATGATTTGCCTGAGTCTTGGCGGTTAGATTATTTTAGCAACGCATTTAATGTGGTGTTGGTTCCTCAGCAAGCGTGGCTCTCTTGGTCACAAGAGACGTTACAGACAATTGCTGAAAGCGTGGGAAGTGACTTTGGTTTTTATTTTGCGCTTCACGATGCGTTTGAGGGGGGGGTAAAAAATGAAAAAACAGTGTTGCAACTTAACGCGATTGTGTCGGTTTTAGGTGCAAATGTTTTAGGGTTTGTGGTTTGGAGTGAGAAGGCGTTTACATTGCCTACGTTGTTGCAACGACCCGTTACGTTGATTTCAACTCAGCACCGTTTGCCAGGTTGGTCGTGGAAAAACGAGGGCGTTTGGTTGTCGGGACATCCTTTGGGCTTTGTTTCAATGTTACCCAAAGAGGGTAAAGCCCAAGCTAAGTTATTGACTGAATTTGTTGAGAGTTTATCGAGCGTAATATTAGACGATTCTGATATAATTTCCGTTGCCTTTATTGTGGGTGGAAATTCAGTGGACATTCAGCAAATGGCAAATTTGAAAACCATTGGTGAGCTGTTGGGGCATTAAGGGGGTATTAAGTAAATGTATTGGATAGAGAGAAGATGACGGAAAACACCGAGGCTTTGATTGAAATAAAAAACTTAACGTTCTCCCGTGGCAGTCGTAAAATTTTTGACGATATTACGTTGTCGATCCCTAAAGGAAAAATAACGGCCATAATGGGGCCGAGTGGCAGCGGAAAAACGACCTTACTCAAATTGATTGCGGGGCAGTTACAGCCTGATTCTGGCGTGGTGACGGTTGAAGGATTAAATGTTCATCAACTGTCGCGTAAAAAAATTTACCAACTTCGACGTAAAATGGGTATGTTGTTTCAAAGTGGTGCGTTGTTAACGGATTTAAATGTGTTTGATAATGTGGCGTTTCCGTTAAGAGAGCACACGAAATTGCCTGCAATGATGATTGATGCGTTGGTATTAATGAAGTTGCAGGCCGTTGGCCTACGAGGAGCAAAAAACTTAATGCCCTCAGAACTGTCGGGCGGTATGTCCCGACGGGTGGCGTTGGCGCGGGGAATTGCGCTGGATCCTGAGATGATTTTTTACGATGAACCGTTTGTGGGGCAAGACCCCATTACGAAAGGTGTTCTGGTTAAGTTGATTAAAACATTGAGTGACAGTCTTGATTTGACCAGTGTCATGGTCTCGCATGATGTGGATGAGGTGATGCAAATTGCGGATTATATTTGCGTTATCTCGGAAGGAAAACTCATTGCAGAGGGGCCAAAAGAGACGTTGCTTAATGAGTCAACAGGGTATGTAAATCAATTTATTAAGGGCTTGCCTGATGGCCCCGTGCCGTTTCACTTTCCAAGCGTGCCTTATTTGGACGATTTGGGTGAAAGCCAAAAGAGAGGGGGCGTACGATGAATGCTTTAGTGACTGGGTTGCAAGGCATTATGCAAACAGTGGGACGAGGGTTTTTAGAGAAAATAGCGGCGTTTGGCCAAGGATCTTTGTTTATTTTTTCTCTACTTTTAACCCTTCCTTCGGCACTGTTGCGTGTGGATTTGTTGTTAAAGCAAATTTATGTGGCAGGCGTGCAGTCTTTGCCGATTATCTTAATGGCAGGCTTGTTTGTGGGTATGGTTTTAAGCTTGCAAGGCTATAATATTTTAGTGGAATTTAATGCCGAGGAAGCCGTTGGAAGCATGACGGCGCTCTCGTTGTTAAGAGAGCTGGGGCCTGTTGTGGGTGCACTGTTGTTTGCGGGGCGTGCAGGGTCGGCTTTAACGGCAGAAATTGGTTTGATGCGCTCAACAGAGCAAATTTCTGCGCTAGAGATGATGGCGGTTGATCCTTTAAAATTTGTGTATGCCCCTCGATTTTTAGCCGTGGTAATTGCATTGCCTTTGTTGGTGTTAATTTTTAATGCGCTGGGTGTGTTTGGTGGCTATCTAGTCTCGGTCAGTTGGCTGGGCGTGGATGATGGCGCCTTTTGGTCGCAAATGTCCAGTCAAGTGGATTGGAGTGAGGATGTGATGAATGGGGTGATTAAATCGGTGGCCTTTGGGTTGCTGATTGCGATTGTGGCACTGTTTCAAGGTGTGAATGCGATTCCATCTTCGGAAGGCGTGAGTAATGCCACCACGCGTACGGTCGTACATTCTTCGCTAGGTATTTTAGGACTTGATTTTATTTTGACATCAATTATGTTTAACTAAAAATTTTTAAACAAAATGCACGTAATTTTAGAAAAGGTTGTAAGGGAATCATGAAAAAACAGACTAGGATTGAAATATGGGTCGGGGCGTTTGTCCTAATGAGTTTAATGGCATTGTCTTACCTTGCTTTTCAAGTGAGTAATTTCAGTGGTTTTAAAGACCGTCCAACGTACGAAGTCAGTGCATTATTTGATAACATTGGCGGATTAAAAACACGCGCCCCGCTCAAGTTAAGTGGCGTGGTCATTGGCCGTATTACGGCCATCGAAATTGATCCTGTTTCGTTTAAAGCGCGGGTGCACATGCAGATAGATCAAGCATTTAATGAGTTACCCGTGGACTCTTCGGTCTCTATTTTGACTTCTGGCTTACTGGGAGACCAGTATGTTGGGCTAGATCCTGGCGGGGATGAAGAGGTGCTGGCGCAGGGGGATGAAATTGAGATGACGCAATCGGCGATGGTGTTGGAAGAGTTGATTGGGCAGTTTTTAGTTAAATTTAGTGAAAGTGATTGAGGAAAAGAGGATGAGTAAACAATATTGGTTGATGGGTTTTTTAATGGCTTGTGTCGCTTTTTTGACCCCCGTACAGGCCGCGATTCCTCAAGATGATCCAGAAAAAATGGTTCGTGATTTGTCACTGGAGTTGGTGGCTAAAATTAATGAACAGCGAGTGGAATTAGAGGCGCACCCTGAAAAAATAAAAGCGTTTGCAAATACGTATGTTTTGCCTTATGTGGATGCGGCTAAAATGGCACGCTATGTTATGAGTAAGCATTGGCGAACGGCAAGCTCTCAGCAAAAAGAGGGGTTTACGCAAGCATTTTCAGACATGTTAATTCGATCGTATTCTAAAAGCTTATTGAAATTGCAAATTAATGATGTCACGGTAAAGCCAGCGCGCGAAGTTAAAAAAGGCGTGGTAACGGTTGCTTCTGAGGTGATTCAAGCCGATGGTACAAAAACCGACGTGGTTTATCGCGCTTACTTAAATCGCAAAACACAACAATGGTTGTTATACGATATTTCGATTGAAGGCATCAGTATGCTACTCAATTATCGTAAATCGTATGGATCGGAAATTTCTAAAAAAGGCTTGGATCAGGTGATTTCTGAGATGGAAGCGAAGAACAGTCAGACAAAAGACAGTGTGTAGTTGGTTATAGTTATTTAAGGTGATAAAGCGTGACAAATTTAGAATGGAATGAAAGCACTGGCACCATCATAATGCCTAATGATGTGACCATTGAAGTGCTTTCTGAATTGCTTAAAGTAAAAAAAGTATTGTCGTATCCTGTCAAAATGGTTGACTTCAGTGCGGTTCAGCAAGTGGACAGTGCGGTGTTGGCTTTGTTGCTGGTCTGGTCTAAAAATTCTACCCCTCAAGGGGGTACTGAAAATAGTTTCCCCCCTATTCAAGTGCTTAATGCACCTGATGAGTTGTTAGGTTTAATGCGACTCTATGATTTAGAAGAGGTTATTTTAGTGAAGTCATTAACTTGAACATATTGCTTTAATTTTTCTCCCCCCCCCTGTTTTTGAAGTGTTTTAGATTGACGCTTTAAATCGTATTTTGGTAAGTATTTGTATGTCTCATGTTCCCGCCGTGCGGTTTCAGCACGTTAAAAAACAATATGGTGAATTATCTGCATTAAAGGGCATCTCGTTTGATGTCGAAGAGGGCGCTTTTTTTGGATTATTAGGTCCTAATGGTGCAGGAAAATCGACCTTAATTAACGCCATGTCGGGATTAGTGATTCCAACGTCGGGTCGCATTGAGATTCAAGGGCACGACGTGATTGCTGATTATCGACAAACAAGACGTCTATTGGGGCTAGTGCCGCAAGAATTGATTGCGGATCCTTTTTTTTCCATACGAGAGTTGCTGGATTTACAGTCTGGCTACTTTGGTCTTAAGGGGCCAAAGCAACGCGCTTGGGTAGGCGAGTTATTAGAGCGCTTGGCGTTGTCGGACAAGTCGGATTCAAACACGGGACAGCTTTCGGGTGGAATGAAACGGCGGGTTTTGATTGCAATGGCGTTGGTGCATCGCCCACGTGTGTTGGTATTGGATGAGCCAACGGCTGGCGTGGATGTGGATTTACGCCGAACACTTTGGGACTTTACCAAAGAGTTGCATCAACAAGGGCATACTATTATTTTAACCACGCATTATTTGGAGGAGGCCGAGGCGTTATGCGATAAGGTGGCGATTATGCAAGAGGGTGAGGTTAAAGCGTTGGATACGACGCAATCGTTGTTATCAAAACACAGCTATCGTTACCTAAGAGTTACGCTGGCACAGCCTGCACAGACTTTAACACCACCACTTGAAGAACGTTTGGTTGAACGAGAGCCAAATGGATTGGTGTTTAAGTTGGAAAAAACCATGTCGCTCACTCAACTATTGGCTTGGTTGAGTGAAGCACAATTGGAAATCGAAGACATAAGCAGTCGTGATGCCTCGTTGGAGGAGGTATTTTTAGATTTAACCGCGGAGGGTAAATCGAATGCAGAGTAATTGGTCGGGTTGTTGGGCGCTTTTTATTAAGGAAGTACGACGCTTTTATTCGGTGGTGGTGCAGACGGTGTTTGCACCAATTGTGGCAACACTTTTATATTTATTGGTGTTTGGTCATGTGTTAGAGACTAAAATAGAAACGTATGCATCGGTCAGTTACAGCCAGTTTTTAATTCCAGGGTTGGTAATGATGGCGATTTTGCAAAATGCTTTTTCAAATACCTCTTCGAGTTTAATTCAGTCCAAAATGCACGGTAATTTGTCGTTTGTGTTGTTAAGTCCTATTTCTGCGTTTGAATTTTATGTGGCGTTTGTGCTGGCATCGGTGGTGCGTGGTGTGATTGTCGGGCTGGGGATTTTAATTATTGGCGTGGTTGGGTTCGATTTAACGTGGCAGTCCCCTCTTTGGGTTTTGGTTTTTGCGGTATTAAGTGCCGCAATGATGGGCGGTTTGGGGATGTTAGCGGGCATTATTTCCGATAAATATGACCATTTAGCCGCCTTTCAAAATTTTGTCATTATGCCGTTAACGTTCTTGAGTGGTGTTTTTTACTCCATTCATGCATTGCCTGAGTTTTGGCAGCAACTGTCGTATTTTAATCCTTTCTTTTATATGGTCGATGGCTTTCGATACGGCTTTTTTGAACAATCGGATGTTTCGGTCTATTTAAGTCTATTGGTTACCATTGTGTTTTTAACCATTGTCTCTTCGATAAATCTGATTTTATTGCGTAAAGGCGTTAAAATACGCCAATAAAATTTTAGGAGTAAAACACGTGTCTCCCGATACTATTAAAGCAATGATTGAAGCGGCTATCCCTGATAGTCAGGTTGAAACCAATGGTGAAGAGTGTAATTTTTCCATTATTGTCACCAGTAAAAATTTTGAAGGAAAGTCGCTTATTCAGCGTCACCGCATGGTCAATGATGTGTTTAAATCCCAGTTTGACAGCGGTGAACTTCATGCCCTCTCAATTAAAACCCTTGTTGCGTAATCTAAGATAAAAGTGATTTTATGGATAAATTAGTCGTTGAGTGTGCAGGAAGGCTGTCTGGCAGTGTTGAAATATCGGGTGCAAAAAATGCCGCGTTGCCGATTTTGATTGGGTGTTTATTGGCGGAATCTCCCGTTAAATTGTCCAATGTGCCTCACCTAATGGATGTAACCACAACCATTCAATTGCTTGCCTCAATGGGTGTTGAGGTGATGTTTGATGAGCATTTAAATATTGAAATTGATGCTTCAAATATCACAAAAAAAGAAGCCCCTTACGAGCTGGTGAATACCATGCGTGCTTCTATTTTAGTACTTGGTCCACTGCTTGGTCGTTTTGGCGAAGCCAAGGTCTCTTTACCAGGAGGCTGTGCCATTGGGTCTCGCCCCGTGGATATTCATATTAAAGGCATGGAGCAGATGGGCGCTACCATTTTGGTTGAGCAGGGGTATATTCTTGCCTCCTCAAATGGTCGTCTTAAGGGAGCGGATATTTCGATGAGTCCTGTGACGGTCACGGGAACCGAAAATTTGCTCATGGCAGCCGTGTTAGCCGAAGGCACAACCACGTTAAGAAATGCCGCGCGTGAACCCGAAGTGACGGACTTAGCAGAGTTTTTAAATAAAATGGGTGCAAATATCACTGGGCTGGGTACGGATACCTTGGTGATTGAAGGGGTTGAACGTTTATCAGGTGTGGAGTATTCGGTGATCCCTGATCGAATTGAAGCAGGGACGTACTTAGCCGCTGCCGCAGTTTCTCAAAGCCAGTTGACGGTCACAAAGGTGAACCCGAAACACTTGGAAGCCGTGTTGCAAAAATTTGAAGAAGCGGGCGCCGAAATTTTTTGTTCGGAGCATGAAGTCACGTTAGATATGCGTGGTCGAACCTTAAAGCCTGTGAATATTCGAACCGATCCATATCCGCTTTTTCCAACGGACATGCAAGCGCAATTTTTAGTGATGAATGCGCTGGCAGAAGGCTGTTCGACCATTGAAGAAACCATTTTTGAAAATCGCTTTATGCATGTTTCAGAGCTTATTCGAATGGGTGCAGATATTTCTATTGAGGGGAATACCGCACATATTACGGGTGTTAAAAAACTCTTTGGAGCACCCGTTATGGCAACGGATTTACGGGCGTCAGCAAGCTTGATCTTGGCGGGACTTGTGGCGGAAGGTGAAACGGTGATTAATCGAGTGTATCATCTTGACCGTGGTTACGAATTAATTGAAGAAAAATTTCACAAATTGGGTGCGCATATTTATCGTATAACGGATTAACGTCTGTTTAGCATAGCGTAAAAAATACAAATAAATTTAATTAGAATAGATGATTATGAATGAACAGTTAACCATTGCGCTCTCAAAAGGGCGAATTTATCAAGATACGTTACCTTTGCTGGAGGCTGCGGGCATTGAGCCGTTAGAAGACCCGACAAAGTGTCGTAAGTTAATTATTCCAACCAACCATAAACACATTCGTCTATTGATTGTGAGAGCAACGGATGCGCCAACTTATGTGGCGCATGGTGCGGCAGACATCGGTGTGGCGGGTAAAGATGTGCTTATGGAAGCGCCTGCGGATAACCTGTATGAGTTACTTGATTTGCAGATTGCGAAGTGTAATTTAATGGTGGCAGGCCCCGAAATTGAGAAGCCACATGGGCATCGTCTTAAAATTGCAACCAAATACATTAAATCGGCTCAAGCGTATTATGCACAAAAAGGCGAGCAGGTTGATCTGATTAAATTATACGGCTCAATGGAAATTGCACCGTTGATTGATTTAGCGGATCGAATTGTTGATTTAGTGGATACGGGTAATACCTTACGAGCCAATGGCTTAGTGCCGATGGAGCAAATTGCGACCATCAGCTCTCGTTTGATTGTGAATCAACATGCGTATAAAACCAAATTTGATCAAATTAATACTATCGTTCAACAGTTTAAATCCGTAATAGAGAAAAATAATGCTTAATATTCGTCGATTATCTGCGAGTGCAGAAGGCTTTAGAGAAGAGTTGGATACACTTCTCGCATGGGAAACCGTTTCGAATGAATCGGTTAACGATATTGTAAAAGAGGTGGTGAATAATGTTCGCATCAATGGCGATGCTGCTCTTTTAGAGTACACCGCTAAGTTTGATCGTTTATCGCTGAATAGCGGTGCAGAATTAGAAATTTCTAATGTGCGTTTGCATGCCGCATTGGCGCGTATTCCTGCCGAGCAACGCGAAGCCTTAGAGATTTCCGCTCAGCGTGTGCGTGATTACCATCAAAAACAGGTTCAAAAATCTTGGAGTTATGAAGAAGCGGACGGCACGATGCTAGGTCAACAAGTTACGCCTTTGGATACGGTTGGGCTCTATGTTCCAGGTGGTAAGGCAGCGTATCCCTCTTCGGTTATTATGAATGCGATTCCTGCGAAAGTCGCAGGGGTTGAAAAATTGATTATGGTTGTGCCTACCCCCGACGGTGAAGTGAATGATATGGTGTTGGCGGCGGCGGCCATTTGTGAGGTCGATGCGGTGTTTACGCTGGGTGGCGCACAAGCTATTGCGGCATTAGCGTATGGAACAGAAACCGTTCCTGCGGTAGATAAGATTGTTGGACCAGGTAATATTTATGTTGCAACCGCTAAACGCATGGTGTTTGGTACGGTGGGCATTGACATGATTGCCGGGCCGTCTGAAATATTGGTGTATTGCGATGGGCAAACTAATCCAGATTGGATTGCGGTGGATCTCTTCTCTCAAGCTGAACATGATGAAGATGCACAGTCTATTTTAGTCACACCAGATGCCGCATTTGCGGATAAAGTGTTTGAAAGTATGAATAAGTTGTTGCCAACCATGCCTCGCCAAGAAATTATTCGTAAGGCATTGGAAGATCGTGGTGCAATTATTGTGGTTGAAGATGAATCTCAAGCGATTGAAATGATTAATGTCATTGCGCCAGAGCATTTGGAACTTTCCATTGAAAACCCTAAAGCCTTATTGCCTAAAATTCGCCATGCGGGCGCCATTTTTATGGGACGCTATACAGCCGAGGCGATTGGTGATTATTGTGCAGGGCCAAATCATGTACTGCCGACCTCAAGAACCGCACGTTTTTCATCGCCTTTAGGAGTGTATGATTTTCAAAAACGCTCAAGTTTAATTATGTGCTCAAGTGAAGGGGCAAGTACCCTAGGGCGTATTGCAGGTGTTTTGGCAGACGGTGAAGGATTGCAGGCACATGCCGCGTCTGCAAGGTATCGAATAAAGTCTTAAATTGATTATCAAATCTTTTTAAAAAGCCACTCTTACCTTTTTGGGTCGAGTGGTTTTTTTTGGCTCTAAATGGGGAGTAACGTGTAATGAAACGAACAGAGCTGGTTAGTTACTTAAATGATTTTTTAGAAGTCGCGCAATATAAAGATTACGCCCCCAATGGTTTGCAGGTTGAGGGCACGTCCGAAGTCAATGTGATTGTAACGGGCGTTACGGCTTGTCAGGCGTTAATTGATGAAGCGATTAAATTGAATGCAGACGCTATTTTGGTGCATCACGGCTACTTTTGGAAAAGTGAGTCACTCCCTATTGTGGGCATCAAGCAACAACGCATTAAAAAATTGCTTTTGCATGACATTAACTTGTTGGGGTATCACCTGCCTTTGGATGGACATGCGGAGCTTGGAAATAACGCCCAGCTTGGAAAGCTATGGCAGTTAGAGGACATTACGCCAGAGGCAGGCTTGCTTCGTTTAGGCCGTTTGCAAGCATCGGTATTGGTCGATGATTTTAAAGATAAGGTTTCTGCTTCTTTAGACCGAGAGGTGTTGCACTTACAGGGGGGGGCAAAAAAGGTGCAAAAAATTGCTTGGTGCAGTGGTGGTGCACAACAGTATATTACCGAAGCGGCGGCGTGGGGCGCAGACGTGTACATCAGTGGCGAAGTGTCTGAGCAAACAACACATTTGGCTCAAGAGTTGGGGATTCATTATTTTGCAGCGGGGCATCATGCAACGGAGCGTTTAGGGGTTAAGTGTTTGGGTGAAATGTTAGCGAAAAATTTTGATGTGACGCATCATTACGTTGATATTGAAAACCCTGTCTAAAAAGGCATTTTATATGCTTTTTTACTTACATTAGCAAATGCTGATCTGTATAAGTAAAGTAAATAGCTTTGATAAGCTTAGTTTATGGAAGGTTTTGAGGTTTTAGACTTTATTTAATGACTTTCTCAGTATATACTGCCGTGATGTTTTATTTTAATAAAGATTTGCTTGCGCATAATTAGGAAGGTGATATGTCGACAGAAGATCAAATAAGTACAGACGTGAATTTAACGCGTCG
>Ga0256834_1002586_pt1 | contig 11323 bp, 21 predicted proteins | sample 4281140metaG_FD_190536 | JGI IMG/M metagenome (GOLD analysis project Ga0256834, IMG submission 190536) | Hydrothermal vent microbial communities from East Pacific Rise, Pacific Ocean - 4281-140 | ecosystem: Environmental > Aquatic > Marine > Hydrothermal vents | place: Pacific Ocean: East... | reverse complement strand
TGACGTGCAATGGTAAGGTTGTTAAGAGGTGTGTTAGTTACTGGCATCATACTATTGAGGTTGATAAGAAGTGTAAGAAGTATGGTATCTGGGTTGAGAATGGTGTTGGGGATAAGGTGTGGTGGGTTAGGGTAGTTAAGCCGGGTGTTCAGGCTATTACTTATGGCTGTGTTAGGTGATTTTGTACATTTATAATTTATAAGCGGTGATGGGCTGAGTGGGGTTAAGAATTTTTTGGACGGTTACTAATTTTTTAAAGGGTACAAATTCGGCACAAAAGTACAGCGGTGATATCAACCACAATGATTAATAATGAATATAGATGGATTTACTGCATTTGGAAAACCGCTTATTTTTGCGATTAGTGGGCTGAGAGAATTTTATAAGGTTTAATATTTTTACAATTTTATAATTTGGGGGGTCTCATGGTGTATGCTAGGACAACTGGTGTCCTAGACACACACCATGAGATGGGGTTAATTATAAAATTCGAATTATAAAAATTTGTGAATTAAAATTTTGGGATTTTGGTTGTATAGTATATACAGAGGGACACGAAAGGGTTAAGTAGTGATGAGTTGGAGATAGGATGGGTGGTAGTATGGAGGCTGAAGAGCTCTTAAGTCCCGACAGGATAAGAGATGACGTGAAGAGGATATTTAATGCAGTTGTTAATAATTGCGGGGACGTTAGGTTGGTTGTTGATTATGTGCCGTTTGGTGGTGAGGCTGGTGGTGACACTGTTGGGAGCGGTGACAGTGATGATAAGGTTGTCAGAGTGTTGACGGTTCCGCAGTTGAGTGGCGTGTGGCAGAAGGTGTTTGACTGGTTCATTGATCCGTGGACGAAGTTTAAGTACATTAAAGCGTACATTGATAGGAACGATTTGTGGAAGTATATTAATGCAGACGATTGTGACACGAGGACGCAGGTGTGGATGGAGTTTGAGGACAGGTTGGTGCAGTGGGGTTACAATGAGGTAATGAATGCTGCACTTAAGTTGATTAAGAAGTACCATTTGGGCGTTGGGGTGGAGAAGGAAAAGAAGAAAGTTCCTAAGATTGTCAAGAAGCCAGTTCATAAGAATAAGCCGTTCATTGGTGGTCTTGGTATTACTATAGCTGGAGAGATAATACTGTTCCTGCATCAGCATTTGCCGGCTGGGATTGCTACGATGCTGTCGGGTGTTGTGGTAATGGTGCTGTCGCTGCTGGAGCACAAGAATTTGTATGAGATTAAGGAAGAGCTGGAGCGTGTGGAGTAAACACCGGAAAGATTTATAAATAATTTAGTTGTAGGTTTCAGTGAGTTGGGGTGGTTGTATGAAAATAGGTGGTGGAGTAATAGCCCAGATGACTGAAACGAAGAAGTATGTCATTAAGGGAAACCCAGCGTATACACTGTGGGTCAGAGGTAAAAAGAAGTTTGGCAAGGTACCGGATGAGAAGATATTGGCGAAAACGCCGTATTTCTCAAGAGCATGGGGTGGCAAGAGGCCTGAGATGGTTGAAGCAGTGGATGAGATAGAAAAGTACCTGTGGAAGAGGTGTGGTGACATATCTAACTACTACAAGTGGGACATAACCCATCTGTTCTGGCAGTACCTGAAGGACAAGTACGGAGATACTCTTGATGAGCTGGCTGGAATGTCGGAAGATGAGGTAAGTAAGGTACTTAATGACGCATTTAAGTGGGCTGTTGTTCAGTGTGCTAAGGTGCATGGTCTGTCTACGCATGGAGGGGACGTTGATAAGATACTTGAGAGCATGAAGGGCGAGAAGGAGGCTATACTGCAGCTCAGGGCGGACAGGAGACCTGCAATTAAGAAGCTGGCGAAGGCTGCCAGAAGTCTTGTGGCAGTTAGGTAACTATATTTTTTTGAGGTGAGTTGAATGGAGCTGATAAGAGTAGGTGTGAATGAAGGGTTTGGTGAGGAAGCGAGGAAAGTGGTTACTGTTGGAGCAGGGATGGCTACGGGTTTCGCTATTTCGGAGTTTACGAGTGAGTACATTGTTAAGAAGACTAAGGTTAGTGGAAGTGAGGCGACAATTGTTAAGGCGATGGGTAGGCTTGGAATTGCAGCGATATTTGCGGTGCTGTCGTTTATGACGGGTGGACTTGTTAGTGTTCTGCTGTTCAGTGCTGCAGCTGGTTCCGTTGGTGGGATAATATACGACTTTGTCAGCCATTATATACTGAAGGGAAGTCCAGCCAGTGCGGCAGAGAGGATGGCGGTTGCCAGTGAAGTTACTGAGATTGTTAGGAGTTTCAGCAGTGGAGAGGGTGAGAAAAAGGAGATTAAAAATTATGTTGAGTGAGGTGGTGTGAATGGCCGATATGACTCTTATGGATATAAACAGTATTGTTGATGCGGAGAATGCGAACCCTCCGTCTTTCAGTGAGACGGAGAAGATGGCCAGCCTTAGTGCGGAAGAGGTTGTTGCGATAAACAAGAGAATTGCGGAGGTTGCAGAGAACCCGGATGTTTTTGGTGTGCTGTGGAATGCGAGGCAGGCGATTTATAACGCGGTTAGGATTGTTAAGAAGAATGTACATCAGGACTTCAAGGGGTTCGAGGCGGAAGGCGATGAGCTGGATCTGATAATTATAAGGCCTCAGGATGTTCTGAGAGATGGTACGGCCCTTGAGACGTTTACGACCAGTGTTAGTGCGACTGGTGTTGCTGACTTTGAGAGTGATACTGGTGGTGCTGAGGTTACGCTGAGTGAGGAGGAGGCGAGGGTTTACTGTGGTTGGATTGATCCTGTTGACTCACCTAAGAGCATTGGTGTAATGATACAGAAGGGTAGGAGCCAGAGTTATATAATACCGACTCCGTTCAAGATGTGCAAGGATTACCCGGTTATTCAGCATGTGCCTGTGATAATTAAGCCGAAGGACAGCTACAAGATACAGGTTAGGTACAATGCTATAGGAACGGATGCACTTGAGCCGGTCGGTGTCAGAATAGTGCAGGCGAAGTCCCTTAACCTGTAACCATTTTTTTAATTGAGGTGATGGGTTATGATGTATATGTACAGGTACAGGAAGAGGCAGGTTAAAAAGGTTGCTGGTCCATCTAGTTATGCAACTGGCGGATTTGAGGTTGTAATAGGTAACCTTGAAATTGTTGAGAATGCGATAGTTAAGTGCAACGGTGGTTATATAGCGGAGGTTGGAGGGATAAGTGGCAACAAGGTTACCATTGTTGTGAAGAAGCCGGTGGATGTTACTGGTAATGTTACGGCTACGCACGCTGCATGTGCTGCTACCAGTGCAGCGTATGCGAGTGCGACTAACCTGCTGAGTGCTAGCGGTAGTCTTGTTACTGAGGTTGCACCTGAGGTTGCTGCTGGTACGGATCTTAGTGGAGTGGAGTTTGTTATTGAGGCGGAGGGTGTGTGATGCCGGTTTACAGGATACCTGCAAAGGATGGGAAACCGGAGATTGAGCTGCCGGAGTTGATAGTGAAGAGGTGGACGATTTACGATGACTTCATAGAAGTAGAGTGTCAGGAGAACGAGAAGCTTAAGGAGTACAAGGTTTAATTATTTTATTTAGGGGTGATAAACATGCCGGAATTTTACGATGGATTTCTGAGTAGTGGTCAGTATATATTCTTTAGAGGAAGGTGGACCGACAGTGTGAACAACACGCTGTTTAAGGTTGTGTTCTCGCAGAAGATACCGTACATATATCCTGTTGAGGTTGGAGCTGGAGAGTATGTTGATGTGGACTTCAAGGACAATGGGCTATTTCCAGAGAGTGAGGAAACTGCTTACGAGATTGGCATAGGGATGAAAGGTGATGCACTGATTTATCCGATGATTCCGGTGAACAAGTACTACAATGCGTTGGAGAAGAGTGGTTATGTGCCTAATCTGGAAACTGGTGATAAGAAGTATGTCGGTCCATTTGATGAAAATGTACTGGGTATGAGCTTCAGGCTTAAGGAGTACACTTTGGCAGACTATAATGACATTGCGTACAGGGTTTATGGTGACAGTTACAGGGCAACGAAGGCTGTGCTGTACTTTCTGGTTAACAGGTTGCACATTGTGCAGCCAGATACCGAGGAGACTGAAAGGATAATAAGTAACCTGAGTGATTACGTTGCTAAAGGTGTTGTTAGGATTGTTAACAGTTATACTGAGGCGAGGTGGTAATAATGGTGTATCACGTTGTTAGTACTGCAAATGAGGATGAAGTCGCGTTAGAGAACCCGGGTAGGATGATTTTCGAGGTAGAGGGTGTTGTAATCAGTAACCCGGGAACTGCTGCTGCGACAGTTACGCTGAAGGATGTGGTTGGGAGTAACGAGGAGACGCTTATATCGCTCAGTGTTGCTGCTGGTGGTAAAGAGGAGCTGCCGAATCTCAGGGGTTCTAAGGTTTATGGTAACCTTGTGGTGAACAGTAGTGCTGCTGGGGTGGAGGTGTACGTGGGTGTTAAGGAGGTATAAGGATGGGTGCGATATGTGGTTTGGGGTTTTTTACGAATTTGTCAGCTAATGCTGGAAAGTGGTACAGGTTAACTGAGGAGAAGTGTAACCACGGAAAAGGTGAGTTCTTTGGTGGAATAAAGATAACAAGCGAGGACGTTAAGTGGATTGGGTTGGTCGTTCAGTACAGGTGTGACTGGTTCTTAGGGTGCAAGGAGAAGTTTGTGGTGGAGGATAGTAATGGAAATCAGTATGACTTGGGGAGTTATAATAGCAGTGGTACTCAGTGGCTGGTTACTGACATGTTCCCCGCACCCAAACCGGGAGAGAGTGTTGTTTACAAGCTTAAGTCATACGAGAACAATAACTTGACAGATGAGGTGTCATTTAGCGTAACTAATGTGTGCCATGTTAGTTATGGAGGTGGCAGTGGTGGCACTGGAGGTAGTTATGGAGGTGGCAGTGGTGGCACTGGAGGTAGTTATGGAGGTGGCAGTGGTGGCACTGGAGGTAGTTATGGAGGTGGCGGCGGTATAGGTGCTGTACCTGAGCATGAGGCTGAGATGAGCTTTGGGTTTAGTAATAATCTGCTGTTGTACGTGTTGCTTGGTCTAGCGATTGGATACTTTGTAGCGGGGAGGAGATAACATGGCAGAGCAATTTGATATGCTGGACTACTTAAAGAGGCTTGAGGGTGTTAAGTACAGAGTTACCAGTGATAAAATAATTTGGAATTATGAGTTGTATAGAGAGCAGAGTCTTCCTAATCCACCTATATTTGACCTAACGGACTTTAGTGATGAGTACGTTTGGTTTAATGCAGGTGGGAGTGGAGGTGCAGGGTTAATAATTAATTGTGGTTTTGGTAATATAAAGTGCGTCAAGGGTGGGTTCACTTGGGTTAGCTGTAATGGTACAAAGAGAGTTGTAATTCCACCGAATCAGTATTATCCTGAGCTAGTTATTATGAGTATTGTGTTACAGAGTGGCAGTGAGGTTTGGGTGAGCAGGTATGGATGGTACGGTGATGAGTACGAGGTTGGTGGAAAACCAGCTAAGCCTAGTGGGTATCTTGATGTCACTGATATGGAGCTGTTTCAACAGGGTGAAGGTGTTGGTATAGATGTGTATTATCAGGGTAAGCTTGGTGGTGGTAGTGATGTACTAATTGTTGAGGTCGATGGAAGAGTAGTAAGAGAGGTAAACGTTAGTGCTGGAGATGAGACTAAAGTGTGGGAGGGTTATGTGGAGACAGGGTATGGGGTACATAAAGTGTGTGCGTATATGATGAACTATTCGCATAAAGTTTGTAAGAAAATAGATGTTAAGAAGACCACAACGAAGGTTAGTCCGACTAATCCACCGAGTGGTAAGTCAGGAAATAAGTCCGGAAGAAAGTCTGGAAGCGGTGAGTTTAACTGGAGCAGTATTGAAGTTCCTGTTGCGGTTTTGCTGGGTGTTGGTGCTGCAGTGTTATTAAGCAGGAGGAGGTGATATTTTGCCGTGTATAGAGGTAAAGGTGAGCAAGCCAGCTCAGCCATCTACACCGTCACAGCCGGGAGGGAATGTGAGCCACCCTAGTCAGCCGTCACAGCCGAGTAAGCCGGCTCAGAAGAAGAAAGGCAATGTACTGGTGTACGTGGGTGTGGGGGTTGCTCTGGCAGCAATTGCGTTTGCACTGCTAAGGAGGGCGTGATATGGATATAGTGGAGGCAAAGGAGGAGCTTGAGAAAAAGTTGATTGGCAGGGATGGAGTAGTTGGTGTGGGAGCTAATGTTGACAGGGGTTTTATTGTCGTTTATGTGGAGAGTAAGAGTGATTGTATGGAGGTGCCGGAGGAGTTCGAAGGTTACAGGGTTGAGTGTGTTCCAGTAGGAAAAACTGAGTTTGGTGGTTGAAATGGAGAAGCTGACGAGGAAGCTGCTGGAGCTGGATGGAGTTGTAGGGGTGGGGAAGGGTAGTGTAGTTGTTTACGTTGAGGATGAAAAGTATGCTAACGCTGTTCCTAAATTTTTGAGTGTTGGTGGTAAGAAGGTCAGGGTTAAGGTGATGGTTGTTGGTAAGGTTAGGTTCTGTGATATGAGGAGAAGTGTTGTTAGGCCCGTTGTTGGTGGAATAAGTATTGGTAGTAATTTGATTGATAATGCTGGGACGCTTGGTTTTGTGGATTTGAATGGGAGAATTGTTACGTGCACTCATGTTGTTGGGTTTAAGAATATTGAGGGTGACTTTACTGATGATGCTGATGTGTTGCAGCCGGGAAGGTATGATGGTGGTGGTGATGTTATAGGGAGCGTGGAGAAGATAAGCAGGTGGGTGTGGAATAGTGTTGATCACCCCAGTAAGGTTGATGCTGCTTTGTGCAGTTGTGAGGTAAGTAAGTATGAGATGGAAGTTTTGAGTGGAAGAAATACTGTGTATAAGCTTGTTGGTTGGGGTGAAGCTGGAGTAGGGGATGTTGTTAGGAAAAGTGGTAGGACCAGTGGTGTGACATGGCATAGAGTTGTTGATACAAATGCAACGCTTAAGGTGCATCTAGGGAACAAGTTTGCTGTATTTAAGGATGTAGTTATTGTAACTCCGCCGATACTTCCGGGGGATAGCGGTAGTGTGTTTGATAAGAACGGTGTTGCTGTTGGTATAGGGTTTGCTGGGAGCGGTAGGATAGGTGCCTATGTTAAAATGTGTAACGTTGTTGAGGAGGTTGGTGTAAATATTGAACGGGTTGAGGAAAGGGCGGTTGAAGTGAAGAAAGGGTCACTGGCGAAAGGTTTATTGGCTTCTATGTCGTTATTTGCTTTGGCAGGGGGGTTGTACTTTGCAAAAGGTAATACTATCGGGAAACCAGTCCTGTAAGGTTATAAGAAAGAGGGTTGCATGTAAAGGTGAGTGTATTATAAAAGCCGTGGTTGTTAGCGATTGCCCGGGTAGCAGTTATGAGCTGCTGGTGAATGGTAAAAGGGTTGGAGGGCATGTGTTTAAGGATCCGGGTGTTGATGGTGAGGAGATTGCTGTTAAAGGTGATAGATTGGATATAGCTCTTGAGCTGTATAAGGGTAATGGTGACACAAAGTTTGAGTACAGTTTGGAAGTAAAAGGAGGGGTAGATATCGATGATTTTGTAAGTGGACTTATAGGAGTGATCGTAGATGCAGTTTGGAGAAAGGTTGTCGGGTGATAAAGTAATTATTAGCACAAAAGGTTATAGTACGAGGGGAAATGTGTACGAAGTAGTTGGTGATGTTAAGTCAATTGATGGTAGTAAATTTAACGAGGAGAACTTTGGTAAGCTAGTTAAGAGTGTTCTTGTTAAGACTGGTGGAAAGATAAGATATGTTGGTGTTGAAGGTAATAAGGCTAGGGTGCAGGTTGAGGGTAGTCCTTTTTACTGGGAGGAGTTTATACCGGTGCTGGAGGAGTTTATGCCGTTGATTGGTATTGTTATGAGCGTCACTGCTGTTACGCTTATTGTTAAGGAAGCACCTGTGTGGCAGGTTGTAATGTTGATGATTGGGGTTGGGTTGCTTGTGTGGAGCTATAAGCAGGATGAGGAAGTAAGGGGGATTGTTAGGGAGGTTGGTAAGGAGGTAGGAAAATGGCTGTGATGATTGTTGATCTTAAGACATTGCTGACAGTGCTAATAAGTAAGGGTATTGCCAAGTATGAGGCGGTATGTAAGCCGATACCTGTTCCTCCCGGGTACACTGTTAAGATAGTTGGTAAGGTTAATAGTACTAGTGTTGCGTTTGGTGTTATGTGTCATCTGGTTGTTGATACTGATCATGCACTCTCTTTGAAGAGTCTTGTGGATAATAAGTTTGTTGCAGAGGATGATGATGTAGTGCAGCAGACGTATCCGATACCTAGGATAATGTATGAGTATGGTGCTATGGTGCCGGTTAGGGATAATACTACACTTATACTGACTAATAGGACGTCTAGCGTGGTTAATGTTAATTACAGTTACGCGGATGTTACAATTCCGCAAGGTTGGTATGATAGTATAATTAGAACGTATTTGGATGTTATATTAGAGGGGGTTGACAGATGGAGTGGAAATGTAATAAATGCGGATGTAGAATTAAGATAGATACAAGGAAGAAAACGATAGATATAATTCATGAGTATGGTAGTGGTAAGTTTATCTGTGATGAGTGTATTAAGAAGATAAGAGAGGTGACTGGTGTTGATAGCACCTAAGACGCTTGAAAACATAATCTACACATCTGTGCTTAACTCGCTAGGAGAATACAACAGTAACAGCTTGCTTGAATCGATCAATAACTATGTAAAAAGTATAGATGACGTTGCTTTGAAAATGGTTTTTGACACCAGCGGAAATCTTCTTGTTGGAATAAATGTAGATAACGTTGGGCTGGCTAAAGATGCTACGCTTGCTAAAATAGCTAATGCACTGAAAAGTGTGGGTACCGATGATATATTGTCGGTAATTAATGGTGATAACGTTGGGCTGGCTAAAGATGCTACGCTTGCTAAAATAGCTAATGCACTGAAAAGTGTGGGTACCGATGATATATTGTCGGTAATTAATGGTGATAACGTTGGGCTGGCTAAAGATGCAACGTTATCAAAGATGCTTCCAGATAAATTAGGTGAGAAGCTGTTTTCTTACAGTAACACAGGTACTGCAATAGTATGGGAACCAGTGTTTGCCAGTGATGTTAGTATACCAGAGGATGGTGAATATGGTATAGTAATATTAACAAATTCAGCAGTTTACGCAAAGGTAAAGTTGACGATAGGAACTAGTTCATATGAGGGGGCTTTAAATGATGGAAATCAGTTAACTGCTGGTACTATTAACGTGTTTTATGGTATGTTCAGTGAGGGTGATCTTGTTAATATTGTGCTTGGTATACCAGGGGGTGTGTCTTTTGATGGAGTCATCAGAATATTTAAGAGATAAGCTTGTTTCCCAAGTAATTTTGGAGATAGCTAGGAAAGCTAAAGAGGTTGTAGGCAAGTGCCCAATTTGTGGGTATGATGAGCTCTGGTTGAAGGAGGTGAGGAGAGAACCGAATCTGGACAGCGGTAGAGGTGCTAAAACTGGGTTTAGTATATTGTACAAGTGTGGTAGATGTGCATATGTTAACACGACTAATAAAGTTGTTGTTGTGGTTGATGGTAGTTATACGTTTCCTAGTTGTTCATATGAACACTTCTCCACGGAACCTGTGATGATAAAAATTGGAGGGGAAATTGTTCCATATAGCGGTTATAGTTTGATAGGACACGAGTTCTGGAATATACCAGACATTAGGTTGCCAGAGATTGCGTGTTTCTGCGGATCAAGTCTTGAGATTAAAAACATTAATCCGTTTGTAAGGGGATATTTTGGTGGAGAAACACAGTACAGATGCGATATAACGTGTAGATGTGGTAGTGGTCATGTTGTTGCATTTGGTGTGCATATATCTAAAGAAGATTATGAAAGACTGGGGGTGAAAACATGAGGAAGAAGACAACCGTACCGTTTCAAGGTGAAATTGGGGAAAGTGACGTTATTAGTATTATTAACTCTATGAAAAATGTGGCTAATGGTATAGCTGGGTTGAACAGTGCGGCACAACTTGGGTTAGCACAGATACCGCCACTACCATCATCGATTCTAGACTTTGCTTTTGCATGGGAAAAGGTAGCAGAGGTTTCTGCTACAGCTGCGTGTCAGGAAATCAGTGTAACTAATTTAGCAGGTGACACGGATAAGTGGTATATGGTACTGTATTCACACGTCCCAGTTTCTTCTACTGCTACGCAGTTCACAACGGTTTTACTTAACAATGACACTGTAATTGGTAATTACGCGTCCGGTGGCTTCGGTATTACAAGTGCCAATAGCTGGGCTGGCGGGGTGCAGTCATTTGGTGCTACATCAGGATATCCCGGGTTACCATTTATTCAAACTTACGTAGGGGATTACGGTGGTATAGCAATTGCTTGGATTCACGCAGAAGGAAGAACTGTAGGTACAAAAACTTACGTGAGCATGGGGAGTCACATAGCACCAGGAGTACATGGGTGGTGGATAGGTACTGGCGTCTGGATAAAGAGTGCAGAGGTGACGGAGATTGATATATACTGCCCTGGTGGATCTTACATTAACGCTGGCTCAAAAGTGGTAGTTTTTAGACCTAAGTGGTGATAGCATGAAGACTGTAAAATCAAAATGTGTGGTTTATGACTGTAAGACCCATGAACTAAAGGTTGTAGAGAAAGAAATGCCAGTATACCCAGAGCCAATACCTACACCACCGAGAGACGAAACAGTACTCTATAGACTGCTGAAACATATGAGTAGAGCAGTGCCACTTCCAGTGTACATTGGTGAGAAAACAGCAGAGTTCGAAGAGCCAGTGATGGTTAGCAAGTTCAAGGTTAGTGCTAGTACAGGGGGTACGTGGACTGCATATAATGGGACAAGTAAAGTGGACGCTGGTACGTTCGCTGCGGGTAACCATGTTATACAGTTGTCTAAGGAAGTCACCAAGATAGAAGCGAGCACAGAGATTATTGCAGTATGGATACCTATTGTAACTGCAACTACAGATGCGGCACTAGTGTCATTTGTGAAAATGTATGAATCTACCTACATTAAAGGGAGGTGATTATTTATGATAGTGTATGAGCACAAGCAGATAGCTGCACCGGATGTTGTTACTATTACTAAGGTAGAAATCGTTGGTACAAGAATGTACATAGATTATCTAGTTCCGTGCTTTGGATCTTTTCCTCCAGCGGATCTGTGTGTGATATTTGCATTAGATGATGTTATTGTTAGAGTTGACCATTACGACTATAAAGAACTATACTGCCAGTTATGGGGACCGAGAGGTAGAGCAGTCTTAAATATACCTGTAAACA
>Ga0256834_1002585_pt1 | contig 11323 bp, 10 predicted proteins | sample 4281140metaG_FD_190536 | JGI IMG/M metagenome (GOLD analysis project Ga0256834, IMG submission 190536) | Hydrothermal vent microbial communities from East Pacific Rise, Pacific Ocean - 4281-140 | ecosystem: Environmental > Aquatic > Marine > Hydrothermal vents | place: Pacific Ocean: East... | reverse complement strand
CCAGAATCGCTGTCTGTCTTCCTCGCCCGTCGGGTAGCAGCCAGTTAAACACAATGACGCGGATAAGCATGTAGAGCCAACGGCAGAGGATTTGCGGACGCGGGTTCGATTCCCGCCGCCTCCACCAAAAGAGGGTTCATCAAGAACCTAAAACAGCCCGATAAGCCATATAGAACAACGGCTTATCGGGTTTTTTATTGCCTATAGCATCCTATAAGGCTTAGTAACATCTTCGCTTTTTAGTAACACTCATAGTAACATCGAGGCAGCATTACTAAATGCGGTGTTACTAAAATGGCTAGAATCAGCATAAGAAATCTCCTTCGTGTAGTTTACGAGAAAATTCTACTTTTAAGGTCGGTTAGTTTTCGGTGGGATTACCGACCTGCCCTCCCACCCCTTTAAACTTCTCAATAAAAGCAGCAATCTTTTGGAATACGCTTTGCTTTTTGGTTAAGTATTGAGGATTAAGTGGGCTCATTTTAGGCAGAATGGCATTTAGCTCAGTGCCATTTTCGCTGGCATATTCTCGTTTTAACGATGAGACAATATAACGTTTAGCCGCTTCTTCATTCAGGGATTCAGTACTAATTAGCTCTTCTGCTTCACGCTGTTGTTCCGCTTGGGCAAAGCTGAAAAAGGCATCAATAACGCTGGCCTTATCACCAATCTGGTCAAGATCGGTTTGGTTTATAAAATCAACCAGCAGGCTCTCTTTGGCTCGGTTGCCAAGGCTGGCACGAACAACCCGGCGTACGTCTTCAATCAATGCTGCTTTATCTTTAAACTTCTTATTATTTTCGAAGATCAGTTCCAGAATGTAATCCAGATTAATCTCCTGTGATTTAAGCAGATCAACCTCAAAAACCACATCGTCCCAATCAATGGTAGAGCTCTCTTTTTCATTAGCCGCTTTTTCACGGCGCAGCCAATCGCGAATATCGTTATAGCTTGAACGGTAATCTTGAATCTTGCGTTCCGCAGGCATCTTAATGGCTTGCAGCATTTCAAGCTCTTCGTCATTTAAATAATGCTTGGCCTTAAATTCCTCAACCACCTCCGGGGCATCCATATCAACGCTCTGCAAGGCTTTCAAGCTGGCAAATTCATCGTAGTTTTGCAGCACGTTCTCCACACGCAAATATTCACCAAATAGTTTCGCAAAGGCTTTTTTATCGGACTCTTTTACAATCGCTTCGGGATTGGAGAAACGCTCCTGCAACTCCGTGACCACCTCAATATAACCGCGTCTGGCTTTACCGGTTATCACATCGGTAAAACCTTCCATATACTCCTGATAGCTTTTTTCCAATATCACATTTTTGGTATTGTTATCACCAAACAGGGTGATGGCATCTACGGTTGCCTGTTCTAAATCACGGAAGGTCACAATATTGCCAAAAGTCTTGGTGGCATCGTAAATACGATTGGTACGTGAAAAAGCCTGCATCAACCCGTGATAACGTAGATTTTTATCCACAAACAAGGTGTTCAGCGTGGGAGCATCAAAGCCTGTCAGAAACATGCCCACCACAATCAGCAAGTCGATATCCTGGTTCTGCACGCGCAACGCAAGGTCACGGTAATAGTTTTGAAAGCCATTACTGTCTACGCCAAAGTTGGTTTCAAATGATACGTTATAGTCGTCAATGGCCGCGCTTAAAAACTCCTTGGCACTGCTATTCATGGCGGAAACATCAAAGCTTTCATCCAGAATATCGCCCACGGCATCCTGCTCTTCATTGGCGGCAAAGGAGAAGATAGTGGCCACTTTAAGCGGTTTATCACTGCCCTCCTGCAAATTTCTGAATGACTCATAATAGAGCTTGGCGGCATCCACACTGCTCACGGCAAACATGGCATTAAAGCCCTTGGAGGCGGCTTGCTGGCGATGCGTCTTTTGCCGGTAGTTATTTAAGATATAGTGCGAGATCTCCCGAATACGGTCGGGATGCAACAAGGCCTGCCTGTTTTCAGCAGCGCTGAGTTTTTTCTCATCCTGCTCGCTTTCAATCGCCTTAAACTGTGGGCGTACATCGTTGTAGTCCACCTTGAACTTCAACACCTTTTCATCGCGAATGGCATCGGTGATGACGTAGGAATGCAACTCACGGCCAAACACACTGGCCGTGGTTTCGGCCCCCAGCGCGTTTTCCGGGAATATTGGTGTACCGGTAAAACCAAACTGATAAAACTTTTTAAACTTCTTCTTCAGGTTTTTCTGCGCTTCACCAAACTGACTGCGGTGCGCCTCATCAAAAATAAACACCACTTGCTGGTTGTAAATGGGCAAATCGTTTTCACTTTTCATCAGGTTATTGAGTTTTTGAATGGTAGTGACAATGATCTTATTATCATCTTTATCCAGGTTGCGCTTGAGCCCGGCGGTGCTGTCAGAGCCATTGACACTATCGGGTGAAAAGCGCTGGTACTCTTTCATGGTTTGGTAATCCAAATCTTTACGATCCACCACAAAAAAGACCTTGTCGATAAAGTCCAGCTCAGTCGCCAAGCGTGCCGCTTTAAAACTGGTTAAGGTTTTACCAGAACCCGTGGTGTGCCAGATGTAACCGCCACTTTCGGATTTTCTCCAGCTTTTGGCTTCAAAAGAGCACTTTATCTTTCGCAAAATACGCTCCGTTGCCGCAATCTGGTAGGGGCGCATCACCAGCAAGGTATTACTGACATCAAATACCGAATAATGCAGCAACACATTTAACAGGCTGTTTTTCTGGAAAAAGGTAGCGGTAAAGTCTTTTAAGTCCTTAATCAGACTGTTATCGGCCTTCGCCCAATTCATGGAGAAATCAAAGCTGTTTTTATTGCGCTGGGTAGTATTGGCAAAATAACGGCTATCGGTACCGTTTGAAATCACAAACAACTGCAAATACTTATACAAGGAGTGCTCGCTATTTAAGCTCTCTTTACTGTAACGGTGCACTTGATTAAAGGCCTCACGAATCGCCACACCGCGTTTTTTTAGCTCTATCTGCACCAGGGGCAAGCCATTGACCAGCACGGTCACATCATAACGGTTGGCGTGTGTGCCAGTTTGTTCAAACTGTTTGATCACCTGCAATTTATTGCGGGTAATATTTTTCTTGTCTAATAGATAGATATTCTGAATATGCCCATCATCAAAAACAAAGTCATGAATGTAGTCATCATGGATTTTTCGGGTTTTATCAACAATAGTATCGCTGGGTTTATCCAAATAGGTCTCAACAAAGCGTAACCACTCACCGTCTAAAAACTGCACCTTATTCAGCTCTTGCAGCTGCAAGCGCACATTGGCCAGCATTTTCTCCGGTGTGTTTAGACCGGGCACATACCCATAGCCCTGACTTTGCAAATCCTCAATAAACTCCCGCTCCAGGTCATCTTCGCTTTGGTAGCTCTCCTTTACTTGCCACTCTTTGCTGTATTTATCCAACACGATAAAGTTATTGGACTCAGCAATGGTTTTATAGTCATTCATTATTTGGAGTCTCTTTTTTGCAACAGTTTTTTCACTTCCCGGTCAAAATCAGATTCGATACATTGCTGCTTATTGAACTTTTCGTATTCTGCAATGGCTTTCTGTTCCGCCCGCTTTCGGCTGATATTTCCATAACCTTCCAGAATTTGGTACTCATTAAAGCCCAGAAATTTATTCACGCTTTCGGCAAAGCCCTCCATAGTGAAAGCGTTGCGCCGCTCGATAATCCCCTCGATATAGTCAAAAAAGGATGAAACAGCACGTTCCAGCTTTTTAATATCAGCTTCGCTTAAATAATTTTTTGCCACGGTTGAATCCGACTTCAACACACGACCATCCGGCGCATTTTTATAGGTACTCATCCCCATCATCGGTTTACTGGCATCCGCTTTCAGGGAAATAATTTCTGCCGCCGTATGGCCGGTAATCGCAAAATGAAACTTGTCCTGCACATGGGCATAAAACAAACGGGTGGCTTCAGACTTTGGGTCGTAATCGATGCTGCACTCAGCAAAAATATCGGTAATCTGTTGATAGATACGCCGCTCGCTGGCGCGGATGGAGCGCACCTGCTCCAGTAGTTCGCGAAAATAGTCCTTGCCAAAATAGCGGCCATTTTTCAATCGCTCATCATCCATGGCAAAGCCCTTGATGATGTACTCTTTTATCAAGGCTGTCGCCCAAACCCGGAACTGGGTCGCCTGCGCCGAATTAACACGGTAACCGACAGAAATCACCGCATCCAGGTTGTAGTATTTCACCTTCTGGGTTTGTGTTTTCCCGGCAATCGCCCCATGCTCAGCGGTATGTTCCAAAATGGAACATACCACTTCTTCCTGTAATTCATTGCTTTCAAATATATTTTTCAGGTGCTTGGTAATAGCTGGACGCTGTACACCAAACAGCTCAGCCATGCGCTCCTGAGTCAGCCAAATGGTCTCATTGTTTAACAGCACCTCAACTTTCACCTCACCATTGGGCGCGGTATAGAGCAGGAATTCGGTGGTTTGGTCTTGCAGACTTAGATCAGGCATGGCTGTTTTCTCTATTAACCACTGAATACACAGAACACACGAAAAAATAAAAAACATTCTGTGTGTTCCGTGGTTCCAATTGTTTTTGCCGTGTTCTTTGGTTCATGCTGCTACCTCAGCTTTGGGAAAGCTCAACAACAGATCGCGGTAGTATTCGTATTGTTTTTGGCGCAGTTCAATTTCGCGGGGTAGGCCTTCGTTTATTGAATTAGTAAGAGCTTCAAATTTATTCAAAATGGATACTATGTTGTTCTGTTCATCAATAGTTGGAAAAGGTAAAAGTAATGTTCTAAAGGTCGCAAGATTGATATTTTCCTGAGCACTGCCGGTACTTTTTGCCTGAAGTTTCGTTTTCCATGAAGACAGCAGGTATTCAACATAGTTTGAGCTGGTTTTTTCTGGGTTAGCGACAAATCCTATTACACTATCTGGAAAACACGACTCAAAACCAAGAATGGCTGTTTCAGCTATATTTGCAGCGATGGTTATACATAGAGTACCTTTTGGCCATAGCTTACTTTGTTCCAAACCAAGTTTGCTGTACGTTTGGGTATATTTTGTGATGATATGAGGAGCATTTCTAATATCACCTGTTTGAATAAGAGGAATATCTCCGTTATATAACCTTTCGTCGTTTCTTGGGCGATGTTTTGACTTTCCCCGCCCAAACTCAAGTGAAACTTCTTGAAGTGTCTTCCACTCCACTTCCCCTTCTTCAAAACTTAACAACTGGTCGCGATAGTAGTTGTATTGCTTTTTCCGTGCGCTAAGCTCGGTGGTCAGCTCGGTGGTCAGCTCGGTAAAGGTGTCTAATATACGGACGATTTCTGCTTGGATTTTGAGTGATTTTTCTGGGTTTTCGGGGCATGGAATGGGGATGCTGTACTCCATGATTTTAGCTTTATTACCCCGTGGCATTTTTGCACCTTTCGCGTACTGCATGTTGTAACCAAAGAACTTCTCATCAGTTAAAACCTGATACAAATACCGTGGTTTTATAACTTCATCAGTCGGATGAATAACTAGAACATCTCCATTTGTCCCACCTACACGGTCAGCATGCCATATCTTCCTCAAGTAGGGGCGAATATTTCCGATTAAAATATCACCACTACGATATTCAGTAAAATTGCCCTCAGTTGGCAAATAATTGGACTCGGTTTTTCCTGCTCGATTTTGCAAGAGATTATCTACACCCACATAATTTTTTTCATCAAGAAAATCAAAACTAATGCGTGTCTTTGAATACTCTGCTACTTCTGCCAATGCCTTCCACTCCACCCCAACCCCATCAAGCAGCTTTTCCATAAAGCCCATATTACTCATGCTTTAATCTCCGCTACTCTCGTTCCCACCGTCCTCGGTGGGAATGCATAACGAACGTGAAATACGCACTCCCACGCGGGAGCATGGGAGCGAGAAACTCTGTAGTTCAAGATATCACTCATCCCTACAGTTCCTCAGTTTTAAATTCGCTATAACCTTCATAGAAATAACTGACATCAATGCCTTTCATAAACAGTGTACGATCATCAATCTGATCCGTGAGGGCCTGTTTTAGCAGGGCTTTGATTTCAAGGTCTTTTACCGGGCTGCGTTGCATTGCGGATAAATACTCCTCTTTATCCACCTGACTCCACTCCACCACCTGTTGAATTTCTTTTTTTAGTATCAGGTCTAGCCAAATTCGGGTGGCGCGGCCATTGCCTTCACGGAACGGGTGAGCAATATTCATCTCAACATATTTTTCAATAATTTCCTCAAAGCTACTTTGCACCATGGTGTCAATATGCTTCAGCGATGCCTCAAGGTACATCAGTGGCACAAAGCGAAAGTCACCTTTGGCAATATTGACTTCACGGACTTTGCCAGCAAAGTTATAAATTTCATCAAATAGGTAGGTGTGAATAAAAGCAAGCCCTGCATAGGTGCCTGCTTCTGCTTTGTTAATATCACCAGAGTCAAAGAGTTGCTTGGCCTTTTGCTTGCTGATTCTTTCCTCTGCTCTGGCCAGCTCAATCTGATCGGTAATATTGAGTTTGTTTTCTAATGTCATGCCCCAATCTCCGCAATAATGGTATACACAGAAGAGTGTGTCTTCTTTTTTCCGTGTATTCTGTGGTTTAAAAAACTCACCGCACTCACGCCTTATTACCTTCTGCCAATTTTTTAATGCTTGTGTCCATTGTCAGCAAGTGCATCTGCTGGATGGCGGTGTTATTTAATAAACTTAACCTTTCGGTTTGCGGCAATGCCTGTTGTATCAGGTGGGCATTCAGGGTTTCAAGGTTAGCTAAACAGACCAGTTGCGAGACATTGGCATAATCGCGTAGATTGCCTTTTTTGTCTGGGTTTTCATCTCGCCATTGCTTTGCGGTTTTACCGAATAAAGCCATATTAAGCAAATCGGCCTCTGAAGCATAAACAAGGCTTATTTGTTGTTGGTTTAGTTCTGCTGGAATCAGATTTTCTTTTACGGCGTCGGTGTGAATGCGGTAGTTGATTTTGGTTAACTGACGTTTTACATCCCACCCAAGCTGTTTTTGTTCTTCCTTTTTGAGCCGCTGAAACTCTTTGACCAAATATATTTTAAACTCAGCACTGATCCACATGCCAAATTCAAATGCAATATCAGGATGTGCATAAGTTCCGCCGTAGCGCCCCGCTTTAGCTTGCAAACCAATCGCATTGGTTTTAGCAACCCACTCTTTAACACTTATTTTATAGCTATTCAGCCCTGTTTGACTTTTAATTGTGGCGAATTCGCCATAATTAAAACTGGGGTTATGCACTCGCTCCCATATTCCAAGATATTCAACCGTATTGCGGTTTCTGAGCCAATCAGTGATGAAGAAGTTGCCATCTTTTGAGCGCAGCATATCGGTAAGAGAAATATAGTTTTCTTTAGTAACTCGAATCTGCTCATTGAGCACCGTTATGGTATGACTCTTTTTCATTTCTCCCTTCCTTCTATCTCCGCAACAATGACATCAATATCCGCGCGTAGCTTATCGATGTTGGCCACGGTGGTTTTTAGCTCGGCATTGAGCTGGGTAATGTCAATCTTTTCGCGGGTGTCTTTAGCTTCAACATAGCTGCTAACCGACAGGTTGTAGTCATTTTCCGCGATCTTGTCGTTGTCTACCGATTCAGCAAAATGTTCAATATTGGCTTTGCTATCGAAGGCTTGCATGATCTGTTCGATGTGCTGGTCGGTGAGAATGTTGGTATTGGTGGCTTTTTTAAAGTACTCCTCACCACTGGCATCTATAAACTGGGTTTTGGTGTCGGTTTTGTGTTTGGAGAGCACCAGAATATTGACAGCGATGGTGGTGCCGTAAAACAGGTTAGGCGCGAGTGAAATCACGGTTTCCACATAGTTGTTATCAATTAGATATTGGCGGATTTTCTTCTCCGCGCCGCCACGGTAGAAGATACCGGGGAAGCAGACAATCGCCGCACGGCCTCTGCTGGACAGGTAACTCAAGGCATGGAGTACAAAGGCAAAGTCAGCTTTGGATTTTGGCGCTAACACACCGGCGGGGGCAAAGCGTTCGTCGTTAATCAGAGTGGGGTCATCTGAGCCAATCCACTTCACCGAATAGGGCGGGTTGGAGACGATGGCATCAAAGGGTTTGTCATCACCAAAATGGGGATCGATCAGGGTGTTGCCCAACTGCATGTTGAACTTGTCGTAGTTGATATTGTGCAAGAACATGTTCATGCGAGCCAGGTTGTAGGTGGTGTGGTTGATCTCCTGCCCGAAAAAACCGTCTTCAATAATATGGGCGTCAAAGTGCTTTTTGGCTTGCAGCAGTAAGGAACCAGAACCACAAGCCGGGTCATAAATTTTATTGACGCTGGTTTGCTTGTGCATGGCCAGTTGGGCAATCAGCTTGGAGACGTGTTGCGGGGTAAAAAATTCACCACCGGATTTACCGGCATTGACGGCATAGTTTGAGATAAGAAATTCGTAGGCATCGCCAAACAGGTCGATTTGATTGCATTGGAAGCTGTCAATATTCTGGCCAAAGTCCAGCCCGGCCACCCCTTTTAGTACGGCGGCCAAGCGGCTGTTTTTATCGGCTACGGTGTTGCCGAGGCGATTGCTGGTGGTATCAAAATCGGCAAACAGGCCTTTAATGTCACCTTCGGAATCGTAACCGTTGGCGGAGGCTTCGATGGCGGCAAATATACTAGCCAGATCGGTATTTAAGCTTTCGTTGCTGTTAGCACCTGTGACGATGTTAGCAAACAGTTGACTGGGGTAGATGAAGTAACCCTTGGTTTTAATGGCGTCGTCTTTGATTTCTGGGGTGATCACCTCATCGCCTAGTTCTGCATAGTTTATGCTGTCATCGCCACCTTCAATATAGAGGGCAAAGTTTTCACTGATAAAGCGATAAAACAAGCTGCCGAGTACATACTGTTTAAAGTCCCAGCCATCCACTGCGCCTCGTACATCATTGGCGATTTGCCAGATTTGGCGTTGCAGTGCGGCGCGTTGTTGGGTGCTTGTCATTGTGTAGTTCCTGTTGAGGTACGTTTTAACTGGCTCTTAGTTTTAAATTTTTTATACATTATACGAAGAAACAAGAGGCATATCTGATTTTGACTAACAAGCAGGAATATCAACAACTTCATAGCGCATCAGGCCAAGGGCAAGAAAGTCCCCTACCCAATACCATGGTAGACAGTCTAGAGGGCCAAATTCGAATTGGTGAGACAATAGATAAGCTAGAGCTAGCCATGGGATACCATCCCTGTTGCCCTCGCAGTTAAATACCCCAATAATGACCGCTATCGCGACAGACCTGCCGTTGCATCTTCTTCACAGTAGACAAAGATGATCTCAAAAGCAGGATGACGAGCGCATGTTTCCAGTTTATCACTCACCCATTCAACTATAGATTGTGCAAAATCTTCAGGGTAGGCAAAGAAGTACTCTTTATTGTGCCTACGGAATGGGTTTACCTCACAATTACGCCCCTTAGCATGCTTGTCATAGAAGAAGCTGCTGGTTGCATCTTCAACACAGGGGGTTGCAGGAGGGAGACCAATACATTTTTTCCAGAAAGAGGGGCTGACATTATCAGCATGGATAAATCGGCCTGCACCTCGCCAGTAATTCTTTTTTTCCAGAAAAGCCCACATCACTTTAGAGTGAAAGCCTGTTATTTTGGCGATAGCATGGGCAAACGAATCGTCTTCATTATGGAAAGCTGCTTCATCTACCAACGCCTTTATACCACCATCAAAGGCCAGAGCATTTATCGCCTGAATTCTGCCTCTATGGTGGCTTGTTGCGGCTCTGGAAGGGCTTTGAATGCTTGAAAGATAGCTTCTGAATCACTCTCTTTGAGTTCAGTCAGATCAACCTCTAAAAATAATTCCTCTTGATTCAAAATACCGGGCTAAATCAGCGTTTGGCATACGTCTGAAAAACTGCAAATGTGAATATTGAACCACTATCAGTTTACTCCTTGTAAATTAGGCAACCATTCCAAAACTATCTCTCTTTTGGCTGTTCACCATTAAGAAAATAGTTACAGGCTAACTGAGTCTCATACTCATCAATCTCAGCCGAAAAATAGGCGTACATTTGGTCATAACTGGCTTCCAGGTTAACCGCTTCAAGCCCTTCATCATCCCTATCTAACGGAATCTCTCTTCGCATGATGGCTTTGTAGTGTTCGGGATCATCCACAGTGCCTAGCGTAGTGACGCTATTAAACAGCATCTCTAAGGTATACGCATGGTCACGCATTAAGATATAGAGGTCGTAGAGATCACGAGAGCGTACACGATCGGCCAGTACAAGTGTTTTAGCACAACTCAGTCCCTCTACCCCCAATATGTCAAAGCTCGCTTCTGCTTCACGTAGCTTTGCAGCAGATTGGTAGAACGCTTGCTGTGCCTCGTTTCTTCCAAGCACGAAGAACGTCACTTTCACACCATTAATGGTGTAGTCACGAGCAAGATCGAGCATGTTAGTACCATGATTAATCTTGAATTGGGCTATCTGGCCGGGATTAGTGACCATCTGCACTTGGTGCCCCTCACGTTTCAGGCGTAAAGTCATCTGGTCAATAGCAAAGCTTGGCAGAATACCGCCAAATTGTGCGAAGTCAAAATCAAGGCTGACACGATGACCTATTTGCAGAGCAAGTGCCGTACCTCCGACCAGCGTTAACCCTTTTAACTCAGGGGCACAACAGAGCAGATCAAAAAGTGCATTGGTTTCTGGTCGTAGGATATTACGATGCAGCATCATGGCTCTGGCAGCTCGCCATTAGTTTTCCCTTTTGGATACGGGAGAGCATTGAGATTACCTTATTTGTTTGCGCTCTGTTTTTTAGATGGGGCAACTCACTACTCACCCGATCAAAACCGAAATAGGCAACCACTTTTAGCACATCGTTAAAGCGACACATCTCTAGCACTTTAAGGATAAAAACAGAGTCATCTATCTGGCGATTAGACCAGTCATAGGGGAATTCAGTCTTCAGGAGTTTAGAGTAGAATTCAGCCCTACCCTTTGATGGCTTGTTATCAGCATGCTCAACCACTGCCAAATCAAGACCTGCCATATGTAGTGTTCTCATCACTTTTCCAAGTTCAACGGTTGGCTTGCCGCGCTCAAACTCTGAAAGGAAGCGAACACCAACCCCTGCTCGTGGGGCAGCACTACGCAAGCTCAATCCCATAGCCTCACGGCGAGAGCGAACAAGTTGGCCTAACTTCTCTGTAGTTTGTGCAATTGTGCTTGAAGACATTATCTTTACTTAAGCTGTATCCCGTACGGGATATT
>Ga0256834_1002584_pt1 | contig 11326 bp, 13 predicted proteins | sample 4281140metaG_FD_190536 | JGI IMG/M metagenome (GOLD analysis project Ga0256834, IMG submission 190536) | Hydrothermal vent microbial communities from East Pacific Rise, Pacific Ocean - 4281-140 | ecosystem: Environmental > Aquatic > Marine > Hydrothermal vents | place: Pacific Ocean: East... | reverse complement strand
CAGACATGGCGTAAATCCGAGTATTATATGGAAAGCAAATTATCAGGGAACTGTGAACCTAATAGAAGAGGCACTAAGACAGAATGTAGAAAAATTTCTGCATGTCAGCACTGTGGGAGTCATTGGTTATGCTAACTCAAAGCCCCTTGATGAAACTGCTCCTTACAAGCCGAATCCAAATGCGTATTCCCAATCAAAAGCTAAAGCCGAGGAATACGTTCTACAAATGCATAAAGAACATGGAATCGATGTGCGAGTAATTAGGCCTGCTTTTGTTTATGGAATTGGAAACACGTATGGGCTAAATCTGCTCATAGATACGGTCGCTAAGGGAAAGCTTAAATGGGTTATTGGAGATGGGAGCAACTACATTCACCCAATTCATGTTCTGGATTTAGTAGATGCCATTACGACGGTTATGGAAAAAGGTGGAAGTGGTGAAATTTACATTGCGGCAAATGAAAGTCCAGTAACTCTTAGGGATTTTCTGGATTTGGTCGCAAAGCTGAGCGGGAGAAAAGTGAGGTACGGATTTCCACCGACTCTTGCAAGGTTAATCTTAAGGCTGAGGGGTGGAATCGGTGATAGTAGTGCGGAGGAGACTATCCTAGCGTTCACGAAGAATTGGTTCTATAGCGTTGAGAAACTCAAGTCTCTTGGATGGAGGCAGAGAATGGGACTCGAAGACGGTGTTAGGGAAGTTATAGAATGGCTATTTTCGACTTAGACTTGGACTTAGGTCATGAATAGCCCGAAGAATTAACATGCCAATTAGAACTCCAACGAAAAACCCTCTTGGCCAGAATTCAGCGATTAGGACTTGAATTGGAAGCCAGACAACTAATGCAATACCGATTATTTTGAGTTCTTTGATTAAAGTTTTCTTGGTGATTTCGCCATACGTCTTCTTCACATGAGCTAACAAGGCTATCACGAAGATTGCAAACGTTAAAATTAAGAGGATTTCAGTAAACATGGTAGGTTTTAGGTTGAAAAAGTTTAAAATTTACCGTAACTTATATAAACTTTAGTCAACTTACTCATGTTGACAAAATGTTATCATGGTGATATCATGCCTAAGGTAGATACATCACAAGAACTCGAGAGATTCTTTCCTCTTCCCTATACAGGAGTACCTTGGATGATGTCCCTGCTCTGTGTATTGCTCTTTAACATTTCATTCATATTTCTATCTCGTGGTGGCATGATACTCCTAATTCCATCCGTTGCATTCTTGATGCTCTCTACAGGTAGCAGGGTTGAGCTTTCAGAGAGAAAATTGCTTCTGAAATTTGGCATTCCCAGGATTATGTATGAAATTGAAGTTGATTCCGTAAAGGAGATTGCGCGGATAAACTTCCTCAGAAGGGGAGTGCTTTTCAAACATTTCCGTGGCATTTTGCTTGAGCCATTGCTCTTAATCTTAATCCCCTACTTAGGCGCCCTTAGTGATGTTTCTAAACCAACACTCATTATTTTTCTCATTGAAGCCATGTTTGGCTTCTTCCTTCTGGCTTACTTCACATTGCCTCTGTCCAACAAAAAGTTTAAGCTCTACGCGTCTCTCTTCATGGCTTTGGGTTCTCTACCTCTCGCAGTGAAAGAAGCTCAAGAGCTCGGATTGGGAATTTTAATCTACTATGGCGTCATGGTTTCTCTCCTCTCAATAGCTATTTCAATGGGTTCTGCGAAGGATTTAATTCTCATTGAGAGTGAGAGTGGCAAGTTTGTGGTTGCTGGGAGCTATAAAATGCTTATACAATTGCTCAGAGGTGAGGTAGGTGAAGCTTGAAAACGTTTATCCGGCTTCTTATAGTGGGCTTCCAGGAATCCTAAACTCGCTTGGGATGATAGTGATGGTTGTAGCGATGTTTTTCAATGTATCTGGGAATCCAAAGCTCGGATTCGTAACTTTTTGGATTGCTTGGGTTTTACTTCTTGTCTCGATTGGAAAGGAAGTTGAAGTCAAAAATGGAAAGCTGATTTTAAAGTACGGTTTCCTGAAGCCGTTTATAAAAGTCGATCTCTCAGAAATTAGAGAAATAGCGGACATAACGAAGCTTAAGAAGGGCAGGATAGCTAGGTATTTCAGGCAAGCTCTCGTCGTGCCAATCTTAGTTCTCATCTTGCCTTACATCTACATTTTCGCGAAAGGCACAACGATTCCGCTAAGATACGTTGTATTTTTGCTGATCCCAGCTTTCGTGGGTATAATGCTCATCCTATACTTTACGATGACACTTTCTAATTACAGGGAATTCCTGAGAAAAGCGACGATCATTGTAGCAGTCGTTCTAGCGGTTCTCCTTCTAATGATTTTGGTAATCTTTAAACCCGTCGGAGAAGCACTTCTCATTCTCGTCATGTCCTATCTCCTTTTAGTGATGAGCTTTGTTATTTTCATGTCCATAAGCCTTAAGCGAAACGTTATTCTGATTGAAAGCGATAGAGGTTGCTATGCTCTTGTGTGTTTTGGTGATTATAATGAACTTATCAGAGAACTTTTAAGGGTGGCTCAAAATGTTCAAACTGCCTGACAGAATGGAAGAAATTTGGCTTATGAAGGCTAGGGGTCTCAGGGAGATCGAGATAGCAGAGAGGCTCAACATATCAAAACAGGCCGTGAACAAGGCTATAAGAGAGGCTAAAGCAAAGCTCTTCGAGATGTTCCTCGGTCTAGCTGAGGTTTTTGGCCTTGAGGTGATAAGGGTCAACGTTGAGAAGGGCTTTACGGTGGCGAATGTGAGAATAAGGGGAGACGTGAGAAGGGTTTACCTGTTCTACCTTCCGAGAGTTGGAGTTAAAGCGTTCTTCGAGGGTTCTACCTTACCGGAGTACCTACTCAAACACTTTATGAAAGTTGGTGTCATAAAGGGTCTAAGTATGGAGGAACTCATAGATCAGTTGGAGGAATAAGGTTAAAGTTAAAGGAATAACAACAGAACCATGCCATGTTGCCGTCATTCGGATATTCAAAGAACCGAGGGGAGGTAAGAATGGAAAGGGTGTTATTGGCCTTGTTTATGGTAACTATGCTTGTTCTAGCCTCAGGCTGCATCTCAACGAAGTCCCAGGGTGTCTCCTCTATAACCCCCTCAAACTCAACCGGGAACTCCACCAGGACGGCAGTTACCTCAACGTTCAAGCCGAAGCTCTACTCAACCCAAGAGCTTTTAGATAGAGTGAGCAAAATAGAAGAGTTCACGTACCTCGAAAACACGAGCATGGAGCTTCACCTTGTAGTTCACATCGGAAATTTGACGCAGGACAAAGGAAACGTGACGACTCTCTACCGGAGGCTCGGATACGTCGACCTGAAGGACAGAGAAGCGGCCATCAACACAACCGCGACAACGTTTCCAGGCGGCGCGCGGACGTTCCTGCGGGAGATCATAAAGAACGGGCAGGTCTACATCCTCATCGGCGGAAGCTGGAGGAAGCTAACGAACGAGACGTTTGGGATCAACGTCTCAGGGATACTGAACGTGACGTGGGAATACAACGCCGTGAGCTTCGCCATGAAATACCTCAAGAGAAGCCCCACCAACGTGAGCCTCAAAAACGAGACCGAACTGCTCTACTTCCCGATAACCGAGCGCGATTTGATGGCGATAACGTCGACCCTACTCGGTCACAGGGCTAACGTATCGGTTAACGTGACCAATGGAATCTTGGAATTGAGGTTCAGGAACGGCACATTCGTCGGGGGACGGCTTGGCTACAAAGTGGAGATGGTGATAAGGCTCAACACACCCTCCGGAGAAGCCGAGGTTCACGAGACGGGCTACAGCTACGACGAGTTCGTCATCAGGGACATCAACATCAAAAAGCCCGTCCCGATCCCAGGATCGTATAGGGCGTGAGAAACACTTTCTTTCAATTCCAAGTTCGATGAACCGCGTAAAGGTCAGCAAGCTGATGGCGTATATCCTCCGCCACTCGCCAGAGGAGTTCGGGCTTAGACCGGATAGAGAAGGCTTCGTCCCGCTGGGTGAACTCGTCAAAGCCCTCCAGACGGTCTACCCAGACGTTACAGAGGGGTTCGTGAGGGAGATAGTCGCAAGGGACGCGAAGGGACGCTACGAGATTAGAGACGGAAGAATTCGCGCCCGCTACGGCCACAGCTTTGCGGTCAGCCTAGATCACGAGGAGGACAAGGAGTCGAAGTTCCTTTACCACGGGACGCCGAGGAGGAACCTTGAGAGGATCAGGAGGGAGGGGCTGAGACCGATGAGGCGGCGATTCGTCCACCTGAGCACGAGCAGGGAAGAGGCCCTCGAAACCGGCCGGAGGCACGGAAGGGACGTCGTTCTCCTGATAATCGACGCCGACTGCCTGAGGAGGAAGGGCTTAAAGGTCTACAAAGCTGGAAAGAACGTTAGGATAGTGAAGAGGGTTCCGCCGGACTGCATCATCCTGGAAGCCTGACCGTCAGGAGGAGGGCCAGCCCAAGCGGAACCAGCGTGCTCATGAAGTTCAGCTCGAAGCTTATGCCCGAGAGGTAGCCGCCGAGCAGGGGTCCGACCACCCAGCCGAGGCTCATCATGGTGTTCAGCAGGCCCATCCCCTGGGCCCTCTCGTCGTGCCTGAGCCGCTCCGCCACGTAGGCGGAGGATGAGTTTAGCGTCATCACCCACTTGACCCCGGACAGGAAGGCCACACCGAGTATGAAGATGGGACTCCTTATCAGGGCGTAGAGGAGGAAGGCAACGCAGTAGCCCGCTATGGCCACCATGTAGAACAGCTTGGCCCCGTGCCTGTCTATCAGCTTCCCGATGAAGTAACCAGTCAACGCCGCAGCGAGGCTCTCAACGCCGAGTATTATGCCCACCCAGGCCTTTCCAAAAGTCTCACCGAAGTAAACGGGGGCCACGGAGTAGAACTGACCGCTCGCTATCATGACGAGGAGAACGGTAACGTAGAACACGCCGAGGTTTCCCCTCATGAGCCTGAAGAAGGCGGAGCCCTTCATGCGGGCCAGCAGGCTTGCCCTTCCCTCCCTAACCACCATCGGCCTCTGAATGCTGAACCTGACCCGCTTCCTCTCCTGTATGAACATGACGATCACCGCGGATGTGATGAGCATGCCCATGGCCACGAGAAAAACACTTTTGATGCCGAGCCTCTCGACGATGGCGCTCCCCATGAAGTTACCGACCATGAAACCGGCGTTCTCTATGGAGTTGAACAGACCGTAGCCCGAGCCGACCTTCGTCGAGAGCTCGGCTATTATGGCTGAGTGGGCGGGTGTCATGGCTGAGCCGAGGACACCCTGAAGGGTTCGAAGACCTAGGACAGCCATCGGCGTCGAGACGAGAGCGACGCCACCGTATATCAGGCCGGTGCTGAGAACACCGAAAGATATGAAGGATTTCCTATCCATCGTCTTGTCCGAGAGGTAGCCGAATGGATACTGGAAGACCGTCGAGGTGGCGTTGAATACCACGCTCATGAGTCCCACCATGAACATTGTGGCCCCTATGTCCCTCATGTAGACTCCAAGGTAGGGGTAGGCCATGCCGAAGGCGGCGTTCGCTATGAACATCCCTACCGCGAGGAGAAGCACGTTCCTACGCCTAACCCTGAGCTTCTTCAGTTTCAGAGTCCTCTCCCGCTTTCCCTGGGTTACGACTCTCTCCCTCTTCCCCATACATTCAGAAAGAAGTAGAAACGATTATAAACGTATCGTTATGGGTTCCGTCAGGTCGTCGAGGCCTCCTCGTCGTTGTACAGCTCGTCCCCAGCGGTTATCCTATCCTCGAATCCCCTCGAGCCCTCAAGCGTCTGGATCCTGAACATGTAGCTCTTGTACCAGTTGTAGGACGGCTTGACCTTCACCGGTAACAATTCCCACGCCCTTGTCTCCTCCTCGTAGCCCCAGTTGACGTACTCGTTGAAGTTCCTGATGATGTCCGTCACCACAACGCCGAACTCGTTGAGGAGGAGCCTCTGAATCTCGCGCCACTTGTCGAGGGAACTCTCCCTCCTCGTCAGCCCGAAGTAGCCAGCGCATCCGGGCCCCTTAAGCGTCGCTATCCCCCTTCCAACGAAGGCCCTTATGGCGTCGACGGTCTCTGGAGGGTCCGTTATGAACGTGTCGAACTTGTGAAGGGCATAGTCCGGGAGCGGCTCGCGGAGGTCGAACGTGAACATGTCGATGTTTGAGTAGCCTATCTCGGCTGCCGTCCTCTCTATGAACCTGACGAGCCTGTCGTCTATGTCAAGGACGGCTATCCTCCTCGGGAGGCCGCTGAGCATGAGCGCGACGCTCGTCAGGTCGTCGTCCCCGAGGATGAAAACCTCCCTGTTCTCGATGTCTCCCCGGGAGTGCATCAGGGCCACCCTCGCCACCGTCGTTTCGGGCGTAACGTAGGCCTGATCGAAGTCGTGCTTGGGCTTTGGCCTGTCCCTGACTATGGCCCTGAACTCCGCGAGCAGGTCGCTGAACTCGTCGAGCTCCACGGTCCTGCCCGTGCAGTGGGAGCACGTGTAGTCCCTCCTCGGGCCTATACCGTACTTCTCCACCAGCTCCCTGCCCTTGGTCGTGAGGATTATCCTGCTTCCGTCGAACTCAAGGTAGCCGAGCTCACCGAGGGTGTTTAGAACTGCCACAACGAGCGGAAGGGGCTCCTCGCTGAGGTCAACGATCCTCCATACGTCGTCACTTGAAAGAACCGCACTCAGCACGTTTTCAATGGTTCGAGAATACACGGGTATCTTCGTCCTCTCGGAGACCTTTGAGACTATTTCCTCCATCCAAACACCTCCAGAAGGTTTTAATCATAGGAGGGTCAGGAGCGATTCTTTTAAATGTTTCTGACGGAGTTCGGGTTAAGTGAAGGCCATGGACGCAACCCCAGACCTTAGGATGAGGCCCGCGAGCGGCGAGGTTAAGCTCTATCACCTGCGGTACAGCCTTGAAGCCCTTAAGAGGAGTGCAGAGGCCCTCAACCCGGAGACCTACCGCCGCCTGAGGGAGCTTTTGGAATACCGCCTGACTGGGCGGGCGTTTGAAGCGTCCCCGGTTGGGGAAACGGTCGCAGTGGCATTCTCGGGGGGAGTCGACAGCACGGCGGCGCTGAGGGTTATGAAGGCGGCCGGCTTCGGGGTCAGGCCCATAATGGCCCGCCTTCCGCAGCTCGACGACGACACCGTCAGGTGGGGGCGGGAGGAAGGAGCCGTCATGGTCGAGGTTCCCGGCTATGAGGAGGCCATGGAGGATCTCATAGGGAGGAGGGCCCCTGTGTGCGGAAGGTGCCACTCGATGGTGATGAAAGCTGTTGAGGAGAGGGCGCGGGAGTTGGGGATGGGGGTGCTCGTCACGGGGGACATGCTGAGCTTCGGCCTCATCTCAATATACGAGAAGGATGGGCTCGTCATCCTCAACCTCCCGGCCTTCCTCGCCCTCGACAAGGGGGAGCTGATCGAGATAGCGGGGGTGGACTACAGACCGATCTTCGGATGCCCGCTCCTGTGGAGGGCCTTCAGAAGCGCGCCCGGGATAAAGAAGTTCTCAATCGAGAGGATCCTTAGGGAGCTCAGGGCAGGGGCCATAACCCCCGACATAGCCGCGAAACTCATAGAGGACGTCCTGTCGAGGTAGCCATTGCCCACATCTGCCCCAAAAGGTTTAAATGTGATGTCTCAAACACTCGGCGGTGAGGTTATGATCACGAAGGAGAAGGTTATGGAGATCATCGAGGAGTTCGTATCCCCCGAGCACATCAGGGAGGTAAAGGTGGGGGACGACGGTTCGGTGGACGTTACGCTATCGAAGGACACCCCCGACCCCAACAGGACGGTGCCGCTCATAACATCGAAGCTCAGGAGCATCGAGGGAGTGGGAACCGTATCGGTAAGGCTGGAGAGGGAGCCGAAGGAGGAAGAGGCAGGCGAGATAACCGAGGAGGTCGTCAGGGAGAAGCTCAAGGAGGTCATAGATCCCGAGATAGGCGTGGACGTCGTCAACCTCGGTCTCATATACGATATAAAGGTGAGACCCGACAGGACGGTCTACGTCAAAATGACGATGACGACCCCGGGCTGTCCGCTGACGATGTGGATACTGCGGGCCGTTGAGGAGAAGGTCCTTGAGATACCGGGCGTTAAGGACGCGGAGATAGAGCTGACCTTTGATCCGCCGTGGACGCCAGACATGATAAGTCCGGAGTACAAGAAGAGGCTCGGGATATACTAACTTCGAGACACATGGCGAAAACTTTATATTAGTAAAGTCCAGAGTAAAGAGCGGTGATGTCTCATGGCCTGGAAGGTTACCGTTGATCAGGACGCCTGCATTGGAGATGCCATCTGCGCAAGCATCTGCCCGGACGTTTTTGAGATGAACGACGAGGGCAAGAGCGTTGCGAAGGTCGAGGTTATAGAAGACGAGGAGCTCTACAACTGCGCTAAAGAAGCTGCTGAGTCTTGCCCTGTCAGCTGCATTTACATTGAGGAGGCCTGATGGCCTCTCTTATTATTCCCGTGCTTTTCTTATGACGGTTTGAAGAGTGGGGAATGAGTAAATCACTCAAGTTCCAGTCCAAACTTCTTGGCCTGCTCGAGGACGTATGCCCTTACCTCCCGTGCCTTCGGCAGCTCAGCCACTATCTCTCCGTCCTTGATGAGCGGCTGGAGGAGCGGCTCGACCTTTGCTCCGCAGACCGGGCAACGTTCAAGCTTCTTATCGGCCGGAACGCGGTGGTAGTGGCCGTTCTCACAGCGGTAGACCTGCTTCCTCCCGCTCAGCTTACCGCGCTTCGTTATCGGCTTACCTTCAACTTCAACTATGTCAAGCGAGAAATCAACGGGCTTTGCGCTCGCTATGGCAGAACCGACGCCGAAGGCATCCGCAACGTCAACGATTTCCGTTATGCTCTCCTCGTCCAGTCCGCCGCTCACGAAGATTTTGACGTGCTCGTAGCCCCTGAGGTCGAGCTCCCAGCGAACCTCCTCGATTATCCTCCTGAAGTTGCCGCGCCTTGAACTGGGTGTGTCGAGTCTAACCGAGGTCAGCCTCTCGCCTAAAGCCTCGGCCGCCATCAGCGCCTCGAACTTCTCGTCGCAGAGCGTATCGACTAACGCTGTCCTCGGGACTTCCGGCTCGACGACCTCGTCGAAGTACTTCCACGCCTTCACCTGATCGCCGACCGTCAGGATCAACGCGTGCGGCATCGTGCCGACGGGCTTCTCCCCGATCATCTCGGCCCCCAAAACTCCAGAGACGCCGTCACAGCCGCCGATGAAGGCCGATCTGTCAATCATCGGCGCTATCGCGGGATGCATGTGCCTTATTCCAAAGGAGTAGACGGGCTTGAAATTGGCGGCGATCTTGACCCTGAGCGCGGCTGTAGCAATTCCGCTCGCCTGGCTGAGCATTCCGAGTAATGCAGTTTCATAGACCCCAAAATCCTCGTAGTGACCTTCTATCTGGAGGACGGGCTCGTAGGGATGGAATATCGTGCCCTCCCTCATCGCGTAGACGTTCACTGGCAGGCCCTCAAGGAGCCTCGCGACCTCCTCGATTCCAGCCAGAACACCCCACTTCCAGCCCCGCGGGAGCGAAGTCGTCGTGACGTCCGCAAAGGCCTTCCTGTGGATCCCCTTCTCCGTGAGCACCTTCCTCGTGCGGATGAAGTAGACGTCTGTGGTTCTCCCCGCCTTGATGTCGTCCTCGTGAGCTATGTAAAACCTCCTCATGCCACCACCTCCTGAGGTTCTTGGGTCGGACTGGACTTTAAGGGTTCCGCTGAAGGTTTCATCAGCCTAGTCTGAAGGGCACCTTCGCCTCCTCGCCCCTCTCGATTTTGTGGAGCTCCCTCCTGTACGCCTCAAGCGGCCTGTCCTCGACTTTCATGTAGCTCGCGAAGGTCTTGGGGGTCTTCTCAAGCTCCTCAAAGAACCTCGGGTACCTCTTGTCCCTGACCACGTGATGGTCGAGGATAACTTCTGCGTTCGTTTCGCGGATTATCTCGTTGAGGTTCCTGATCCCCTCCTCCCACGAACCCGCCGCCCTCGGGCCGAGGTAGGTCGGCGGACCGCCCGTGATGAGGAGGTCGGGGTTCTTGCTGATTATCCACTCAACAGCCTTCCTGTTCAGGAGCTGGATGTCGCTAGCGTGGATCAGGCGGTAGCCATCGTCGATGAGGGTCATGACGACGAAGCCGAGCTTCGAACCCTCCCTTCCGTGCGGCACCGCGGGTGAGAACTCCAGCATGAGGCCGCCCAGATCAAAGCTCCTCCCGTCCGCGAACTCTATAGTCTTGGCTATCAGCTCGGCGTTCTTCAGAAAGGCCCAGGCACGCTTCTTCTGACTGAAGTTGATGTTCTCCGTTGGATGCTTTATGAGGAGAAGCTTCCCCTCGTAGATCTCCCTCGCGTAGGCCTCGCTCGAACTCTCGTAGAGCCCCTCGAAGAAAGGTGTGTGGTGGTCGTAGTGGTAGTGGGAGATCGTAACCACGTCTGCCCTCCTCGCGTAGGCCTGAATCTTCTTCCTCATCCTCTCCAATGTCTCAATCTCTATTCTCGCAGGCGGGAGCCCGTAGCGCTTTGGGCCGAGGGCGACGCCCGGATCTATGAGTATCCCAAAACCCGACGCCTCGACGAAAGTTGCCAGGCTCCTGACGCCAAGGCTCTCGGAGGCAAGCGGAACCACGCGCATGTAACCACCGAGAAAAGTTGGAAAAATGTGTAAAAAGCTTTCAGTTCCTTGGGCTCATACCTTCAGGACGCTCGACAATGCCGCCTTCACGTAGGCGGTGTAGTTGACGGCCTGAGACGCGGCAGGGTGGATGTAGTGGGCCACCACGTAGGGCGCGGCTATTCCCAGGGCAATGCAGATGATGGCCAAGAACACGCACACCGCCGTCATGCTCGCACCCGCCTTCCTGCCGTTCTCGCTCCCTTCTCCGCCCTCCCCGAGCCAGACCTCGTAGAGCACCCTCATGTAGCTCGTCAGTGCTATGACCGAGCTCACGACGAGCACGAGGGCGAGCACGTAGCTCCTCTGGGAGAGGGCATCGAAGAGGAGGAGCTTGCTGAAGAAGACGTTGAAAGGCGGGATACCGACGAGGCTCAGGGCGGAGATCGCGAGCGGTATCATGGCCACTGATGCCTTCCTTCCCAGACCCGACAGCCTGGCTATGTCCCTCGACCCCGCCATCCTGATGAAGATGCCAACCGACAGGAAGAGGAGGGCCTTCGCTATGGCGTGGTTGACCGTGTGGAATATGGCGGCTTCGAGTGCGAGCTGGGAACCAACGCCTATGGCCATGACTATGTAACCCATGTGCATTATCGTCGAATAGGCTATGAGCCTCTTGACGTC
>Ga0256834_1002583_pt1 | contig 11326 bp, 23 predicted proteins | sample 4281140metaG_FD_190536 | JGI IMG/M metagenome (GOLD analysis project Ga0256834, IMG submission 190536) | Hydrothermal vent microbial communities from East Pacific Rise, Pacific Ocean - 4281-140 | ecosystem: Environmental > Aquatic > Marine > Hydrothermal vents | place: Pacific Ocean: East... | reverse complement strand
TATTTTCCGTTCCGTCAATAGAAAGCATAACCGAATCGATTAAAGCTTGGTCGAACACCTGCAAGCCTTTTAATTCGGGGAAAATATGTTCGTGAATATTTTCGATGGCTTTAAAAACCGACTTACCGTGATATTCGTCACATCGGTCGCGCAATTCCAAAGCTTCCAATGCGCCGGTGGAAGCGCCCGACGGCACGGCCGCTCTGCCGAAACCGCCCAAATCGGTAATGACATCCACCTCAACGGTCGGATTTCCTCTCGAATCGAAGATTTGCCTGGCGTGAATAAACTCTATTGCTCCCATAATTTTTTTATTTTAACGCAATATAGCACATAAACAAAAAAACTGCCTGTAAAAAGGCAGTTTTCCGAAATTTTATAAACGATACCGAATTATTCTTCGGTTTTGTCCTGACTTTCGCCGGAGGTTTCGGATGCATTTTCTCCGGATTCGGATGCATTTTCTGCGGTTCCGGATTGGGTTTCTTGTGCTTGAGCTTCGGCAGGGGCTTGCGCTTGGTCACCCGACTTTTTCTTCCGGCGACGTCTTCTTGTCTTTTTGGTTTTTTCTTCTTTCGTATAAGTGGTATTGTAATCCACAAACTCGATCATTGCCATTTCCGCATTGTCTCCCAACCGGTTTCCCAACTTGATAATTCTTAAATAACCTCCCGGTCTGTCACCGATTTTTTGAGAGATGTTCCGGAAGAGTTCGGTTACGGCATACTTGTTTTGCAGTTTTCTAAACACCATCCTGCGGTTGTGCATGGTATCTTCCTTGCTTCGCGTGATTAGGGGTTCGAGAAACATCCGCAATGCTTTGGCTTTGGCCAGGGTGGTGTGTATTCTTTTGTGTTCGATTAAAGAGTTGGCCATATTGCTGAGCATGGCTTTTCTGTGTGCGGATTTTCTTCCTAGGTGATTGAATTTCTTATTGTGTCTCATAATTTTTTCTTCTTAAAAATCCCGTTTTCAGTCAAATTTATATTTTGACAAGTCCATTCCGAAGGTCAGTCCCTTTTGTTCTACGATTTTCTCTAATTCTTCCAAGGATTTTTTTCCGAAGTTTCGGAGTTTGAGCAAATCGTTTTTATTGTATTGCACCAAATCACCGAGTGTGTTGACATCGGCGGCTTTAAGGCAATTTAACGAGCGTTGTCCTATGCCCAGATCTTCGATTTTGGTTTTTAGCAGGGCGCTCATGGATGAAAGTTGTTCGTCTGGCGGACGTTTGTTTTCTTTTGCTTCGTTTGAAATCATCAATTTTTCGTCGGAGAACAAGACGAAATGCCGGATCAGAATTTTAGCCGACCGTGCCAATGCTTCTCTCGGTGTGATGGACCCGTCGGTTTTTACTTCCAAAATCAACCTTTCGTAATCGGTTTTTTGTCCTACCCGGTAATTTTCAATGTGATAATTTACGTGTTTGATAGGAGAAAATATGGCATCCATAAAAATGGTGCCGAAGGGCATATCGGGTTTTTTGCTCTCCTCGGCCGTCACATAGCCGCGTCCTTTGTTGATTTCAAAAACAAAGTCGAGTTTTACGTTTTTTTCGGCATTGATTAACACCAAATCCGGATTGAGAATTTCGAAGTTTTTTACAAAATCCTTTAAATCTCCGGCGGTATATTGCTCTTTGCCTTCGAAACTTACGTGAACCTTTTCAGTTTCGATTCCGGGATCATCGGCTTTGAAACGCACTTGTTTTAAGTTGAGTACGATGGAAGTTACGTCTTCCACCACACCGTCGATAGTGCTAAATTCGTGGTCAACGCCTTGAATGCGCAAGGATGTGATGGCGTAACCTTCCAATGAGGATAGCAATACGCGTCGCAATGCGTTGCCGATGGTTAGTCCGAAACCGGGTTCCAAAGGTTTAAACTCGAACTTGGCTTGAAAATCTTTGGATTCGAGTTCGGTGACTTCGTTGGGTATTTGAAAATTTATTTTTAATCCGGTCATCGCAATTGGGTTAATGAGATTATTTAGAATACAATTCCACAATCAAGTGTTCTTCGATATTTTCGGGAATCTGCTCCCGGGTGGGTAAGGAAACGAATGTGCCTTCCATTTTTTCGTCGTTCCATGTCAACCAGTCGTATTGATCGGAACGGTTTCGGAGCGATTCCTGAATGACTTCCAAACTTTTGGATTTGGTTCGCACGCCCACCACATCGCCCGGACGCAAAGTGAATGAAGGAATGTTAACCACTTTGCCGTTCACGGTTATATGCTTGTGCGACACCAATTGACGGGCTGCGCGGCGAGTAGGAGCGATTCCCAGCCGATAGACCACGTTGTCCAAACGTGATTCCAGTAATTGAAGCAATACCTCACCGGTATTACCTCCGGCTTGTGCCGCTTTTTTGAAGGTGTTTTTAAATTGACGCTCCAGTACGCCGTAGATGTATTTGGCTTTCATCTTGGCGTCCAACTGGATGGCGTACTGAGATTTTTTTCTTCGCTTGCGCATCAATCCGTGCTGACCCGGCGGATATTTTCTTCTTTCGAAATATTTGTCGGGTCCGAAAATGGGATCGCCGAAACGCCGGGCTATTTTGGTTTTGGGTCCTCTATATCGTGCCATGTCTTTTCTCTTTCTTTATTTATTGTTTAGTCGTTAAACTCTCCTTCTTTTGGGGGGTCTGCATCCGTTGTGAGGTATGGGTGTAACATCGATGATTTCGATTACTTCTATTCCGTTGTTATGGATGGTACGGATGGCCGCTTCACGGCCGTTTCCCGGTCCTTTAACGAAAACACGCACTCTTCGTAATCCGGCTTCATAAGCCACCTTGGCGGCGTCTTCGGCAGCCACTTGGGCCGCATAAGGTGTATTTTTCTTTGAGCCTTTAAAACCCATTTTTCCTGCCGACGACCATGAGATTACCTCGCCTTTGGTGTTGGTAAGCGAGATAATAATATTGTTGAAGGTGGCTTGGATGTGCGCTTCTCCAATGGGTTCTACTTTGACTTTTCTTTTCTTGGTTCTTGACTTTGCCATATCGAAATCTTATTTCTTATTTAGTTGCTTTTTTCTTGTTAGCCACGGTTTTACGCTTTCCTTTGCGCGTACGTGAGTTGTTTTTGGTCTTTTGGCCGCGCAATGGCAATCCCAAACGGTGACGAATACCTCGATAACTTCCAATGTCCATCAATCGCTTGATGTTCATCTGTACTTCGCTGCGAAGCGCCCCCTCTATTTTATAATCGGCGATTACCTTACGAATGGAGGCAATGTCTTTTTCGTTCCAATCTTTTACTTTTTTATCCGGATCCACACCGGCTTTGGACAAAATTTCGTTAGAACGGCTTCTCCCTACTCCGTAAATGTAGGTCAATGCTATTTCGCCTCTTTTGTTTTTAGGTAAATCTACTCCAGCTATACGTGCCATAATTATCCTTGTCTTTGTTTATGTTTCGGATTTTTTTTGTTAATCACATACAAACGTCCTTTTCGACGTACGATCTTGTCCTCCGGACTTCTTTTCTTTAATGATGCTCTTACTTTCATTTTATTGCATTCTTTAGAGTTAATATCTGTAGGTTATTCTGCCGCGTGTCAAATCGTAAGGACTTAATTCGACGGCTACTTTATCGCCGGGCAATAGTTTGATATAATGCATGCGCATTTTGCCCGAAATATGAGCCGTAACGATATGTCCGTTTTCCAACTCCACACGGAACATGGCATTGGACAATGCTTCTTTGATAATTCCGTCAACTTTTATCGCTTTTTGCTTTGCCATAGTTACACGTTTCTTCTCCTTCCGGTTTTTAATAACTCGTCATAATGACGGTTCAACAAATAGGCTTCCACTTGCTGAATCGTGTCGATTGCAACACCTACAATAATCAGGAGTGACGTTCCGCCGTAGAACATCGCCCAGGATTGTTGCATGCCGAAAATGTGATACACAAATATCGGTAATACGGCTAAAATTCCCAAGAAAATGGAACCGGGCAAGGTGATTTTGGACAAGATGTCGTCCAAATAATCGGCGGTTTGCGTGCCGGGACGTATGCCGGGAATAAATCCGCCGCTACGTTTCAAATCCTCGGCAATTTGATTGGTTTGAACGGTAATGGCCGTGTAAAAATACGTGAACAACACCACCATCAGGAAGAATACTACATTATACCAAGGATCGAATATGTTGCCGAAAATATTTTGAATGGTTTTGGCCCAGTCCGAATCGGAAAAGGATACCGCCAGTGAGGGAATAAACATAATGGCTTGGGCAAAGATAATCGGCATAACGCCTGCGGCATTGAGTTTTAAAGGAATATATTGGCGTGAACCGAAAATGTTCTTTTCAAATCCGCCCCCTACCGTCCGGCGGGCATACTGAACGGGAACGGGACGGTATGCTTTCACCAAATATATACTTACCGCGATGACGAGCAACCAAACCACCACTTCAAACAGGAACAACATCAATCCGCCTTGTTGATTGGTGACTCGTGCGGTAAATTCTTGGAACAATGACTGTGGCAAGCTGGCCAATATACCGATCATAATAAGGATGGAGATACCGTTTCCGATTCCTTTGTCCGTAATTTTTTCACCTAACCACATGGCAAAGATGGTCCCGGTGGACAATATGACCACCGAAGCGGGAACAAACAGGCTGTCGGGAAGCAAAAAGGCTTCGCGAGGTAAAATGGTATGCAAGTTATACAGATAACCCGGACCTTGAATCAAGGTTACGGCTAAGGTCAAATAACGGGTTAGTTGGGTTATTTTCTTTCTTCCGCTCTCTCCCGACTTTTGTAATTTTTGAATGTAAGGAACGGCTACGCCCATCAATTGCACTATAATGGAAGCGGATATGTAAGGCATTACCCCGAGGGCGAAAACGGATGCTTGGGCAAATGCTCCTCCGGTAAATTGGTTTAACAAATCCAATAAAGGATTACCGGTGGTTTGGTTCATCAAATTTTCCAATTGCGTAGGGTCGATTCCGGGCAAAGTCACCTGCGCCCCGAATCGATATACTAAAATCAACCCCAAGGTAAACAATACCTTCTGCCTTAAATCCTTTATCTGCCAAATGGCCTTTACGGTGTCGAGAAATTTCTTCATCTCACTGCTTTTAGATTAATTCTACCTTTCCTCCGGCTTTTTCTACCGCTTCCAAGGCTTTTTTGGAGGCTTTATGCACTTTAACGGTTACGGGTGAGGTCAGTTCGCCTTTGGCTAATAATTTTACGCGTTCGAATTTGGAAATAAATTTCATTTCATACAGCATGTCCACATCCACATAATCTTTTATTTTTCCTTTATCTATCCATTCCTGAAGCGTGGACAAATTCAAAGGTGTGTATTCCACGCGGTTAACGTTGGTAAAACCGAATTTAGGCACACGCCGGTACAAAGGCATTTGACCGCCTTCGAATCCCGGTGTGCGGGAATATCCCGAACGTGACTTGGCGCCTTTATGACCGCGCCCTGACGTACCGCCTTTTTTGGAGCCTTCGCCCCTGCCCAACCTTGTATTTTTCTTCACGGAACCCGCTGCAGGTTTTAAGTTCGATAGTTTCATAGCCTTCCGGTTTAAATTTCTTCTACTTTGATTAAATGTTTCACTTTTCTTATCATTCCTTCTATTTGAGGCGTCAACGTATGCGCTCTCGATTGTCCGATTTTTCTCAGTCCCAATGCTTCCATGGTGCGCTTTTGATCTTTCGGACGATTGATCGTGCTTTTTATTTTGGTTACCTTAACCTTTTTCATCTTCAAATGGGTTTATCCGTTAAATAATTTGTTCAAACTTATACCGCGTTGTTTGGCTATCGTGTAAGGGTCGCGCATTTTCAGCAGGGCATCCATTGTGGCTTTTACTACGTTGTGCGGGTTGGATGAGCCCAATGATTTGGTCAAAACGTTATGCACGCCTGCCGATTCCAATACCGCACGAATAGGGCCACCGGCAATAACTCCCGTACCTTCCGATGCGGGTTTAATGAATACGCGCGCACCTCCGAATTTACCGTATTGTTCGTGCGGAACGGTTCCTTTCAAAACGGGAACTTTAACAAGGTTTTTCTTGGCATTTTCCAATGCCTTTTGAATGGCATCGGGGACTTCTTTGGATTTGCCCACTCCGAATCCTACGATACCGTTTCCGTCGCCTACTACCACCAAGGCGGAAAAGCTGAAGGTTCTCCCTCCTTTGGTTACTTTGGTCACGCGGCGAACCGACACCAAACGGTCTTGCAATTCAAGACCGGCGGGATTTATTTTTCTGACGTGTTTATATTTTTCCAACATATTCTTAGAATTTTAAACCTCCTTTTCTGGCGCCTTCGGCCAATGCTTTTATGCGTCCGTGATATATATGCGTTCCTCTGTCAAACACTACTTTATCTATGCCTTTTTCCAAGGCCACCTTAGCTATCTTTTCGCCCACCATAAAGGCTTTTTCGGTTTTCGTCCCTTCTTTTCCGGCCAAATCCTTATCGCGCGATGATGCGGCGGCCAAGGTTATGCCTTTATCGTCGTCTATCAATTGCACGTAAATGTCTTTGTTACTGCGAAATACCGACATGCGAGGTCGCTCGGCCGTGCCTCTTATTTTCTTTCTGACGCGACGCCGGATGCGTTGTGCTTTTTCTAATTTTGTTAATCCCATACCTGTTAGATTGTTTTATGCTGTTTTACCTGCTTTTCTCCTGATTTCTTCACCTACATAGCGTACGCCTTTACCTTTGTAAGGTTCGGGTTTGCGTAACGAACGTATTTTGGCGGCAATTTGTCCGATTAATTGTTTATCATGCGAGGTGAGTTTGATAATCGGATTTTTTCCTTTTTCCGATACGGTTTCCACTTTGACTTCTTTGGGCAACTCGAACAAAATATTATGGGAAAAACCCAAAGCCAATTCGAGAATCTGACCTTGGTTTTTGGCTTGATATCCTACGCCGACCAATTCCAACTCTTTGGTCCATCCTTCCGATACGCCTTTCACCATGTTATAAATCAACGAGCGGAACAAGCCGTGCATGGATTTATGGTGTTTGGATTCGGATAGACGTTTTACGTGGATAACCTTATCTTGGATGTCCAATTCGACATCTTTAATTTCTTGTGTCAACTCGCCCAACGGACCTTTGACGCTTAAGATGTTATCTTTGAGTTCTACGGTCACATTGGACGGTATTTCTATCGGCTTAAATCCTATTCTTGACATAGTTTTCGGTTTTAATAAACGTAAGCTATAACTTCGCCTCCCACATTTTCTTTCCGTGCTTCTTTATCGGTCATCACGCCTTTGGACGTGGAAATAATGGCAATACCCAATCCGTTAATTACCTTGGGTAAATTTTTTGTATCGGCATATTTTCTCAAGCCCGGCTTACTTATCCTTTTGAGACCTTTGATGACGGGCTCGCCGGTTTCTTTGTCGTATTTCAAAGCAATCTTGATGACGGGATGTCCTTTTTTGTCTTTTATGAGTTTGTAGTTCAGGATAAACCCTTGATCTTTCAAAATACGGGTTATGGCTTCTTTCATCTTGGAAGCCGGAATCTCAACGACTCTGTGTCCGGCCATTTGAGCGTTACGTATTCTTGTCAGGTAATCTGCTATCGGATCTGTATGCATAATTTTTCTTTTTTACCAACTTGCCTTTTTAACACCGGGTATCAAACCTTTATTGGCCATTTCACGGAACGTAACACGGGAAATGCCGAAAAATCTCATGTAACCTCTCGGACGTCCCGTTATGCTACAACGATTATGGTATCGAATCGGTACGGAGTTTTTAGGAAGTTTTTGTAAGCCTTCCCAATCACCCGCTTCTTTGAGCTGACGGCGTTTTTCCGCGTATTTTGCTATTAATTTCGCCCTTTTGCGTTCACGGGCTTTCATGGATTCTTTTGCCATATCCTTATTTTTTCTTTTTAAAGGGTAAACCTAATTTTTCCAACAATGCATAAGCTTCTTTATCGGTCTTGGCCGAAGTTACGAATGTGATATCCATCCCGGCAATTTTATTGATTTTATCGAAATCGATTTCCGGGAAAATGATTTGTTCCGTAATCCCCATGTTGTAGTTTCCTCTACCGTCAAACGCATCGCGCTTCACACCTTGGAAATCACGGACTCTGGGTAAGGCGACCGTAATCAAACGGTCAAAAAATTCATACATCCGGTCGCCGCGCAAGGTGACTTTGGCCCCTATGGGCATTCCTCTTCGCAATTTGAACGAGGCTACGTCTTTTTTGGCCACGGTGGGAACGGCTTTTTGTCCTGTAATAACGGTTAATTCTTCCACGGCATAATCCACCAGCTTTTTGTCTTGTGTGGCCTGTCCCACCCCTCTACTCACTACGATTTTTTCAAGCTTGGGCACTTGTAATTTGTTCTTGTAACCGAACTCTTCCATCAGAGCCGGGATAACTTTTTCGGTATATTCTTTTTTAAGTCTCGGTATGTAATTCATAGCTTATACCTCTTCTCCTGATTTCTTGGAATAACGAACTTTTTTACCATCTACGATCTTATACCCTACTCGTGTAGGTTCACCGGTTTTCGGATCCACCAACATAACGTTTGAAATATGAATGGGGGCTTCTTTTTCTATAATTCCTCCCGATGGATTTTCGGCAGTAGGTTTCACGCGTTTTTTGATTATGTTAACTCCTTCCACTACCACCCGGTCTTTGGACCTGATTACTTGCAATACGTGTCCTTTACTTCCACGGTCCTTACCGGACATCACCATCACCAAATCGCCTTTTTTGATTTTGAATTTTTTCATAGTTCTCGATTATAAAACTTCAGAAGCAAGAGAAATGATTTTCGTAAACTGTTTGTCACGTAATTCACGGGCTACCGGTCCGAAAACGCGGGTTCCTCGCATTTCGCCTTGTGCGTTCAATAGCACGATGGCGTTATCGTCAAAACGGATGTAAGATCCGTCGGGACGTCTGACTTCTTTCTTGGTGCGGATCACAACGCCGGTGGAAATCTGGCCTTTTTTGATATTGCCGTTGGGAGTGGCTTGCTTCACGGTTACCACCACTTTGTCTCCAATGCTTGCATAACGCTTTCGCGTTCCGCCTAACACACGGATCACCAAAGCTTCCTTGGCACCGGTATTGTCCGCTACTTTTACTCTTGATTCTTGTTGTATCATCTTACTTGGCTCTTTCTATTATTTCAACGATTCTCCATCTTTTCTTTTTGCTCAACGGGCGAGTTTCCATGATACGTACCTTGTCGCCCACGCGCGCATCGTTTTTTTCGTCGTGCGCCATGTATTTTTTGGTGCGCAATACGAATTTATGGTATTTCGGGTGTTTAATTCGTTTTACTTCGGCTACCACCACCGACTTGTCCATCTTGTCGGAAACTACGATTCCCACCCTTTCTTTTCTTAAATTTCTTTTCGCTTCCATAGCTTCTTAATTATTTTAATCCTCTTGCATTTTTCTCCGTGAGCAAACGTGCGATGGTTTTACGCATTTGCCGAAGCTGCATCGGATTTTCCAACGGAGAAACTTTATGCATTATTTTCAGTTTATTATAGGTTGACTTGGTCAACTTGATTTTTTCCAATAAATCGGCATCGCTTAATGCCTTGATTTCTTGCATTTTCATAGCGCATTATTTTTTTCCTAATTCGGGAGCCGTTACGAATTTGCACCTGACGGGCAATTTTTGGGCCGCCAAGCGAAGGGCTTCGCGTGCCACTTCTTCGGGAACGCCGTCCACTTCAAACAACACTTTTCCGGGACGAACCACCGCAGCCCAGTATTCCACGTTACCTTTACCTTTACCCATACGCACTTCCAAGGGTTTTTGGGTGATGGGTTTATCCGGGAAAATTTTTATCCACAACTGTCCTTCACGTTTCATATAACGCGTGGCGGCAACACGGGCGGCTTCTATTTGCCGGGCGGTTATCCGTCCGGCATCCAAGGTTTTGATGCCGTACATCCCGAATGCCAGGCGATGACCTCTTTGGGCATTGCCTTTTACGCGTCCTTTTTGTTGCTTGCGGTATTTATATTTCTTTGGTTGTAACATATTCGATTATTTTATCTTCTACGGTTTCTTCTACGTTTTTTGTCTTTTTGGCTCATACCGGTCAAGGGATTGAGCTCACGTTTGCCGTAAACTTCCCCTTTCATAATCCACACCTTGATACCGATACGTCCGTAGGTGGTATGAGCTTCTTCCAAAGCATAGTCGATATCGGCACGGAAGGTGGATAAAGGCACGCGTCCGTCCATATAGGTTTCCGTACGGGCCATCTCGGCGCCGTTCAAACGGCCGGCGATTTGCACTTTAATGCCTTCGGCTTTCATACGCATGGTGGAGGCAATGGCTTGCTTGATGGCTCTACGGTAGGAGATTCTGTTTTCGATTTGGCGTGCTATGTTTTGGGCTACCAAAGTAGCATCCAACTCCGGACGACGGATTTCCTGAATGTTGATTTGAACGTTTTTGCCCGTTAGCTTTTTCAACTCTTCCTTCAACTTGTCCACTTCCGCTCCGCCTTTTCCGATGATGATACCGGGACGGGCGGTGGTGATGGTTATTACGATTTCTTTGGGCGTCCGGTCAATATAAATGTGAGAAATGATTTTATTTCTCGTTGTTTTTTCGATACGTTCGTTGATATATTTTCGAATAAAATAATCTTCTTTAATGTTTTCGGCATAACCTTTCGGCTCAAACCACATGGAGTCCCATCCTTTGATGATGCCCAATCTGTTACCTATCGGATTCGTTTTTTGTCCCATATAAGTGTTATTTTATTCTTCGGTTTGTTTTTCGGCCAATTCTATGGTAATATGACTCATTCGCTTTCTGATTCTGTGCGCCCTTCCTTGCGGTGCGGGTTGAATTCTTTTCAACATTCCGGCTTCATCCACTCGAATTTCCTTTATGTAAAGGGTAACGTCTTCAATATCTCTGTCCGGATTTTTTTGTTCCCAATTATTTATGGCACTGATTAATAATTTCTCGATATATGGCGCGCTGCCTTTTCTGACGAATTTTAAAATGTTCAAAGCCTGTCCCACTTCTTTGCCTCTGATCAAATCGGCAACCAATCGTGCTTTGCGTGCCGATGTTCTGTGATATCGCAATTTGGCTATAACGCGCTTGCGTTTTTCTTCTTTGAGGCGTTGTGCCATCTCGTGTTTTCTTCTTCCCATCTTTATCGTTTTTTACCTTTGTTTTTGGCGCCCGCGTGTCCGCGGAACGTTCTTGTGGGGGCAAACTCTCCCAATTTGTGTCCTACCATGTTTTCGGTTATGTAAACCGGTATAAATTGTCGTCCGTTGTGTACGGCTATGGTTTGTCCGA
>Ga0256834_1002582_pt1 | contig 11327 bp, 12 predicted proteins | sample 4281140metaG_FD_190536 | JGI IMG/M metagenome (GOLD analysis project Ga0256834, IMG submission 190536) | Hydrothermal vent microbial communities from East Pacific Rise, Pacific Ocean - 4281-140 | ecosystem: Environmental > Aquatic > Marine > Hydrothermal vents | place: Pacific Ocean: East... | reverse complement strand
GGTTAGTTATGTCACAGGTATTCAAAACATTCGTGATGTCATAGCCTTCCCAAGAACACCAGGCAATGCGAAGTTTTAAAAATGATTGCACGAATTTGGCATGGCACAACAAAATTATCTGATAAAGATGAATACACGCAGTTTATGCAAGAAAAGGCTGTGCCAGATTATAAAAGCACAAAGGGATTTGTGAAACTATCTTTTCTAAGTCATGTAATTGGTGATATAGCTCATTTCACCCTTATCACCTACTGGGAAAATCTAGAAGTAATCAAAAATTTTGCAGGCGAAGATTACGAAACACCAAAGTACTACGAAAAAGATAAACAGTTCCTGCTAGATTTTGAAGATAAGGTTATACATTACGAAGTCTTTGCGGACGAATGAAATAAACACGATGAAGATACAGTTTAATCGACTTAATCATATTCAAATTTGTATTCCCACAGGTGAAGAGGATAGGGGTCGTGAGTTTTATTGCGGTATTTTGGGTTTAGAAGAGATAGAAAGGCCTGATGTTCTAAAAGCTAACGGTGGTTTTTGGTTGCAACTCAACGATATTCAAATTCACATAGGAACTGAAAATATTGAAGGAGTATCTAAAAGGCATCCTGCTTTTGAAGTGCAAGAGCTAGAAAAAGTGAGAGCCTATTTATTAAGCCATAATATCCGTATAAAAGAAGACCAACCCATTCCTGAATTTTATCGATTGTCCTTTTTTGATTATTGGGATAACCGCATCGAGTTGATGCAAAAAATCACAAGCTGATGAATAAATTACTTATTTCAAGTGCTTTGTTGTTTTCCTTTAGTGGATACACGCAACAAGCTTCGACACAACACGCCTTAAATCTTTGTCGGGAAATAACCAATCAACAAGAACGGCTAGAGTGCTATGATGCCATCAATACGCCAGTTGAAAAAAAAACAAGCAAAGAATTAGCCAATAAAATAGGTGAGTTTAGAATGTCGGCTTTACTTGCTGACTTAGAGGAGCCACGTATATTTTCAACTTTTGGGCGTATGGATTTTTTAGACAAAGAAATTAATGCAATTTTGTTGGGAGTAGGAACACGCTTGAAGTTAAAAACCTTTGATATATTGGAGTATCAAAAGTCAGTTGATTTCAATCTTATTGGTTTGGTTAAATCACAGTTCGATGTTAGTGAAATAGATACGCGTAATAACCGCGGAGGTGCGTTGATAAATACTGACTTTATGATTGGGGCTGAATTAGTTAAAAATACTAAGCGTGGAAATTTTCGACTGAAGTATACTCACAGAAGCACTCATTTGGGTGATGAGTTTATAATTGACAACCCATTTTATCTTGATAACCGATTAAACTTATCTTACGAAGCTATAGATTTTCTAGCTTATCGAAATATGAACCAGTGGGGAGCTTATATGGGTGGCAGTTTCATTGTTCGCTCAGAACCAAGCTCACTTGAAAAGTTTCAACTTCAAACAGGCATACAATTTAGAGGCAGTCAGTATCGGTGGTTTAACCCTGTTTTTGGTCTGGATATAAAGTCATGGCAGGCATCTGATTGGCAACCCAATGTTAGTCTTAAAGCTGGTGTAGAATATAGTGGGTTTTTTGATAGACCTTTACAACTTTTGTTTGAATACTACGATGGTAAATCACCTTATGGTCAATTTATTAACGATGATTTTTCATTTTATGGTTTGTCAGTTAATCATTATTGGTAAATTAGTTAAATTCATTGAAGTCGGTTTGTCTCAATGCTTCATAAAGCATAATTGCTACAGTGTTTGAAAGATTTAGGCTTCGAGACCCCTTTTTCATTGGCAGTAATACCTTATTTGTTACGCAATCTAAGTTTAGTATATCTATTGGAATACCGCGTGTTTCGGGACCGAAAATAAAATAATCGTCTTTTTTATAAGAAAGGTCACAGTAGTTTTTGTTGCCTTTTGTTGTTAGAGCATATAAATTTTTTGGTTGAGCTTTTAACATGAAGTCGGCAAAGTTATGGTACTCTTTAACTTGGGCAAATTCGTGGTAATCAAGTCCTGCACGGCGTAATGCTTTTTCTCTCATTTCAAAACCTAGTGGGTGGATTAAATGCAGTTGAGCACCCGTATTGGCACATAGGCGAATGATATTGCCAGTATTGGGTGGTATTTCAGGCTCAAATAAGACGATATTAAACATATTTTGTTTTTAGTTTAGAGTAAGCTAATGGTAGAATAAAAGTCCAAAAATTAATACCAATTTATCTTTTTAAATGCCAGTTGACAACTTTCTTAAAACCATAAGTCCTTACTTACAACTTATTCGCTTTGATCGCCCCATTGGAACATTGCTATTGCTATGGCCGACTTTATGGGGGTTGTGGGTAGCTGCAGGCGGTATTCCTCCAATTAAGTATTTAGTGATTTTTAGTTTAGGCGTGTTTCTTATGCGTTCAGCAGGCTGTGTGGTCAATGATATTGCCGATAAAGATTTTGATAGTAAGGTTGCAAGGACTAAACAAAGACCGCTTGCAGTAAAAAATTTACCAGTAAAAAATGCCTTAATCTTTTTTGTTATTTTACTATTAATGGCAGCTTCACTACTTTTTTTCTTAAATAAACTGGCAATAATAGTGGCATTTGTATCCGCATTTTTTGCTATTACTTATCCATTTATGAAGCGCCATACTTATTTGCCACAGTTGTATTTAGGCGTGTCATTTGCTTTATCTATTCCAATGGCTTTTGCACAACTGCAAAATACTATCCCTGTTGAAGCTTGGCTGTTGTTTATTGTTAATATTTTTTGGACAACGGCTTATGACACCATGTATGCTATGGTAGATAGAAAGGATGATATGAAAGCAGGTATTAAATCTACTGCAATATTATTTGGTGATTTGGATTATATAATTATTGCAATAATTCAAACAATGATGCTTTTGGTATTATTGTTGTTGGGCATGAAACTCGAAATGAGCAGCACATACTATGTTGCAATAGTTATAGTTGTGGTGCTGTTTATTTATCAAAACAAATTATTAAGAACTAGAAGTCTTGCTAATTACTTTAAAGCTTTCCTCAATAATAACTGGGTCGGTTTAGTGTTGTTTTGTGGATTTTTTTTCTCCTATTATGGACTTAGATAAGAGTAACCTTGTTGTTGCAAGTCCATCATGCGTGGCACACCATTTTTGACCACTACCACATCGTCAATTAAATCAAGAACAATGCCTTTGGTTTTTTTAAGTGTATTAATGGTGTCACCACAAGCGGTAAATGTAACATCTTGCATCATTAAGCTTTCGATGCGTTTGCGAAACTTACTCTCTTTGGTGACAAAATAAATCCCAGGCCCATAAGCAACTAGTTCAATCTTGACATTGTCAACGCCATAAGACTTGGAAATGTTGACAATGTTTGTTAAAACTTCTGCCTGAACTTCAGGGTCTTTTTTGTTCATTTGTATAACTAATTTGTGAACCTCAAAATCATCGACATCATCAGTATCATTGGCAATAACAGGAGCGTGGTAAGCACAGGCATTAATAATGATAATGCAAAAAATGAAGGCTAATTTTTTAATCATGACTTTTCTCACTTGAAATCAATAATGTTGAACCTTATTATATGCCAACTGTCATAACATGGTCAAAAAAATAAGCATATGAATATGGATAAAAATAATTCAGATAACAATTTAATCAAAACAGCACAAATCTTCCAAAAAGTTAGTGCTTCATTATCACAAGAAATATTCGGACAAGCTAAATTGGTCGATAGGTTGCTCATGGCATTATTGTCACATGGACATTTGTTGGTTGAGGGTGCCCCAGGACTGGCAAAAACGACAGCGATTAAAGCCCTTGCCGACAGGCTTGAAGGTGACTTTAAGCGTATTCAATTCACTCCTGATTTATTGCCATCTGATTTAACAGGTACAGAAATATACCGAGCACAAACTGCTGAGTTTGAATTTCAAAAAGGACCATTGTTCCATAATCTAATTTTAGCCGATGAAGTTAATCGAGCACCTGCAAAAGTGCAGTCGGCTTTACTTGAAGCCATGGGTGAGCAACAAATCACCATAGGTAGCACAACCTACCCATTGCCCAAGTTGTTTTTAGTTATGGCAACCCAAAATCCAATCGAACAAGAAGGTACTTATCCTTTGCCAGAAGCACAGCTAGATAGGTTTCAGATGCATGTTGCTATTGATTACCCGGATGCAGATACTGAAAAAGATATTTTAAAATTAGCACAAAATCGTGATAAAGATGGTTATGAGAAGCCAGCAAAGGACTCTGTTTATTTAACACAAGAGGTGGTTTTTGCAGCACAACAACAGGTCTTAAATCTTTATGTTGCAGAAAATTTAGAAAACTATATGGTTGAGTTGATTCTTGCAACTCGTAACCCTGCAAAATATGATAAACAGTTAGCTGGAATGATAAATTATGGCGGTTCTCCACGTGCAACTATTGCACTAGATAGGTGTTCGCGTGCTCACGCTTTCTTGCGTGGTCGTGACCATTTGTTGCCAGAGGATATTCATGCTGTTATTCATGATGTTTTACGCCATCGTTTGATTTTGAGTTTTGAAGCTGAAGTTGAAGGTGTAACACCTGATGATATTATTGATCGTTTATTGCGGGTTGTTCCCATAGTTTAGATTATGAATTCTGCAACTCACGTCACAACTCAAGCACTAGTCGAGCAACAATCCTATGCAAAGACTTTGTCACTTTCTAGTCGTAAGAAGGCAAGCTCTGCGATTTCGGGACTGCATGACTCGCGTTTTCGTGGACGTGGAATGGATTATCAGGAGTCGCGTGTTTATCAAGCAGGCGATGATATTCGTAATATGGACTGGTTGGTGACTGCCCGAACTGGCACAGCTCACACTAAATTATTTCAAGAAGAACGCGAACGTCCTATCCATATTGTGATAGATACTAATGCATCTATGTCGTTTGGTACAAAAAAAGAGTTTAAATCTGTTACTGCAGCAAAAGCTGCTTCTTTATTGGCGTGGGCAGCGGTAAAAAATGGCGATAGAGTGGGTGTTATGAGCTATGGAAAAGATGGAATACATCATGAAAAACCTGTGGGTGGCAAGCGTGGAATGATGCGTTTAATTGCTCATTTAGTGCAAACGTCTAATCAAGAGTCAGAAAAAACAACTCCTTTGGAAGAAGCGTTGCAACGCTTGCGAACCATTATTCGTCCAGGCTCCTTGGTTATTATAGTTAGCGATTTTTATCAATTAGGTAGAGATGTTAAAAGACATCTAATTCAATTAAGTAAGCATAATGATATTTTAGCATTATTTATTTCTGATAAATTTGAAGTTAATACGCCACTACCCGCGGTATACGGTATTCAAAACCAAGACAAATCCGTTGTTTTTAATAGTGCAAAAGAATCTGAAAAGAACAATATGCAACAAAAACAAAACCAACACTTGGAAGATATTTATGAAAATATTCAAAAATCAGGAGTACCTGTCATTCCGATTATGACAGATGATAAACTTGAAGATAAAATCAAACAAGCACTCAAATCACCATCGGCTGCATGGTCATCATGGAGAAAGGCATTGTAATGGATAAAGTTACACCCCAACAATTGCAATTGCGAGATATTCATATGCCTGATGCACCAAGCATTTGGCCACTTGCTCCTGGGTGGTGGATTTTAACTATAGTGGTTCTAGTAACTGTCTATTGGTTGTACAAGCTTTGGAAAAGACAGCACAAGAAAAAACAACTTATTGCTTTAATGCAACAGCAACTAACGGAAATTCATGATGAGTTTCGTGCAACTAAGGACAAACATAAACTAGCCATCGCAGTTTCTGACTTACTAAAAAGGTTTGTGCGATTTGTACTTAAAGATACAGATGCAACATCGTTGACTGGGCAAGAATGGATAGATTACCTAAACAGCAAAAGTAGCAATGATATTTTTAATAAGTTCACTGTGCCACTAACACAAGCTCAGTACATACAATCACCTGAGTTTGATGTACCTAGCCTTATTGCAGCGGTAAAAAATTATTTTCCCGTTGCTATTAATCATAAGGAGCAAGGCTGATGTTAGAGTTTTTATGGTTATGGGTGTTTTTATTATTGCCATTGCCACTTTTGGCTTGGTTATTGCCAGCGGTTAAGCAAGCAAGTTTAACTACTGTAAAAGTGCCATTTTTCAATCATTTTTGGCAATCTTTATCTAGTGTCAATCAGCAGACCAAATGGTGGTTAAAATTATTGGCTATTGTTGCTTGGTTGTTGTTATTAGTGGCAGCTGCCAAACCTGTTTGGATAGGGGATGCTATTGCTTTACCAGTTGAAGGGCGTGATTTGATGATGGCGGTTGATGTTTCTGGCTCTATGCAAGAAAAAGACATGAAAATAAATGGACGAGAAGTCGATAGATTAACCATGATTAAGTTTGTAGCTGGAGATTTTATTGAGCGTCGAAAAGGTGATAGAATTGGTTTGATTTTATTTGGTCAACAAGCTTATTTGCAAACGCCGTTAAGCTTTGATCGCAAAACAGTCAAAACCTTACTTGATGAATCTATTATTGGTATTGCAGGAAAAGCAACCGCTATTGGAGATGCCATCGGATTAGCGGTTAAACGAGTGCGTAAAACCACCGACAATAACCGTATTTTAATTTTATTAACTGACGGTCAAAATACCGCAGGTGAAATTCAACCATTAAAAGCAGCCGAACTGGCACAAAAAGAAGGCTTGAAAATTTATACTATTGGTATTGGTGCCGATGAAGTATATCGACGCACAATATTTGGCAATAGGCGGGTTAATCCATCGCTGGATTTGGATGAAGTTACTTTAAAGAAAATTGCAAAAATGACTGGAGGAAAGTATTTTCGAGCCAGAAACACCAAAGACCTAAATAACATCTATGCTATGCTTGATGAGTTAGAGCCTTTGGCTAAAGAAGATCAATTTTATCGTCCAACTAAGGATTTATTTTATTACCCTTTGGCCTTGTCTATGCTTTTGTTATTAACTTTATTTAGAATAAGGAGTTAATATGGAATATTTATCACATTTGCACTTTATACGCCCTATGATATTGTTGGCACTACCGATTGTTGCGGTGATATTGTGGCACTTGCAGCAAAAAAATAGTAAAGATGATGGTTGGTCAAAAATATGTGACCCACATTTATTGGATGCAATAAAGGTCACATCAGGTACTCAAGGCACTCGTTTATCTTGGCTATTATGGCCAATTAGTCTTTTGGCAATCCTGGCTCTAGCAGGACCTGCCTTTCAAAAATTGCCGACTCCTGTGATTAAAAACCAATCCGCATTAGTTATTGCCCTAGATGTTTCTAAGAGTATGTTATCTGATGACATAAAGCCCAATAGATTAGAACGAGCAAAATATAAAATAAATGATATTTTAGAACAGCGTAAAGATGGTCAAACAGCACTACTAGTTTATTCTGGCGATGCTTTTGTTGTCACTCCGTTGACTGATGATACTCAAACCATTGCACTTATGTTGAAGGCAATTAGCCCTGAAATAATGCCAGTACAAGGCTCGCGTGTAGATATTGCTTTAAGTAAAGCCAAAGATTTACTCAAACAAGCAGGCTACCCAAGTGGAGATGTTTTATTGATTGCAGATGGTGTAAATACGACAAAAGCAAACAAAGTTGCTCAAGATTTATCTAACGACAATATCACAGTCTCAGTATTAGGTGTAGGAACAAAAGAGGGTGCACCAATTCCCTTGCAATCTGGGTTTGTTAAAGACCGCAGTGGAAACATTGTTATTCCAAAACTACAGCTGTCAAAATTAAAAGAACTAGCATCCAAAGGCAGCGGTAAATTTGCCCAAATAATGGGTAATTCATCAGATATTGATTATCTTTTGCCTACGGTTACTAATGATAAAAAAGAATCACAAAAACTTGAAAATGAAGAAGATACCTTTGACTCACAAAAATATATTGATGAAGGACCTTGGTTGGTTTTATTGTTGATTCCTTTGGTAGCTTTATTATTCAGAAAAGGATTATTGTTAGGGTTGTTTTTAGTGGTTGGACTGCAATCACCACAATCTTCTTATGCCTTTAGCTTTGAAGATTTGTGGTTAAACTCTGATCAACAAGCGGCAAAACAGCTACAACAAGGTGATGCAAAGAAAGCTTTAGAGCTGGCAAAATCAAACCAATGGAAAGCAACTGCTGCATTCAAAAACAAAGACTATGAACAGGCACAAGAATTATTTAATGATGGCAGTTCCGATGGATTATACAACCAAGGAAATGCACTTGCGGCGGCAGGAAAGTTAGAGCAAGCACTTAAGTCTTACGAGGAGTCATTAAAAATACGTCCTGATGATGAGGATACGCTTTTTAACAAAAAACAGGTTGAAGAAGCACTCAAAAAACAACAAGAGCAGCAACAAAAAGATCAGGAAAATAAAGACAATCAGGATAAGGATAAACAAGATCAAGATAAGCAAAATCAAGATCAACAGAATCAAGATAAAAAAGATCAAGAAAAACAAGACTCTGAAGATAAGGAAAGTCAGGAAAATCAAGACCAAAAAGAAGGTGATGGAGAAAACAAAGAGGGTCAGCAAAATCAAGAAGATAATCCTGAGCAAAAGCAACAAGAAGAAAAAAAGTCCTCACAAATGAGTGAAGAAGAAAAAAAGAAGCAAGAAGAAGAGCAAAAAATTTTGGAACAAGCTGATAAAGAAGCCGAAGAAGAAAAACAGCAGCAAGAAAAAGAAATGCAACAGAAAAAATTAACACCGCAAGAGATGGCACAAGAAGCGGAGAATAAAGAAGCGATTGAACAATGGTTGCGTCGTATCCCTGATGATCCAGGTGGTTTATTACGCCGCAAATTTTATTACCAGTACAACCAACAAAACAATAAGCCAGATGAAACCGAAGATTGGTAAAAATATGAAAATAATAATAATCATACTCTCATTAATAATGGTGTCTTTTGTTAGTCAAGCAAAAGTGATTGCATCGGTTGATCGCACGAAAATTGTTATTGGTGAAACTTTTAATTTAACTATTTCAGTAGACTCAAACACCAATGAACAGCCTGACTTAAGTGAGCTGCAAGAAGTGTTTCAAGTGCTAGGAACAAGTCAATCATCTTCTACACAAATAATTAATGGCAGTTATTCAGTCAATAAGTCATGGCAAATATCTCTTATGCCTTCAGGGGTAGGGAAAAATACCATTCCTCCTATTAAACTAGGCAATGAAATAACGCGAGCCATTCAAGTTGAGGTGGTTAAAACCGACCCTAATGCAAAAGCAAATGGTGATTTGTTCATTGAGGTAGAGACCGATAAAACTTCCGCTTTTGTAAAAGAACAGATTCTAATAACGGTCAAATTATTTTACTCAATATCCTTAAGTGAGGGCAGTTTATCAGAACCAATAGCTTCAAGTGCAATTGTTACCCAACTGGATAAAGGAACAACTTACAGCGCAACTAGAGATGGCAGAAGCTACACTATTTTAGAAAGACATTATGCACTGTTTGCTGAAAAAAGTGGTAATCTAGAGCTTAATCCTATTATTTTTAGTGGCAGAGATAATACCTCAAGAAGAAGTTTTAGTATGTTTTCTACTGGAAAGCCAGTGCGAACAGTGTCAAAACCATTGTCTTTTGAAATCAAACCGATACCACAAGAGGCTATTGGCAAAGACTGGATTCCTGCACGCAATGTACAACTGTCACAACAGTGGAGTCAAGGCGACTATAAAGTGGGTGAACCTATTACACGCACGATAACAGTATATGTTGAAGGCTTAGGTGAAACCCAAGTTCCTGATATTAAGTTAGGTGATATTCAGGGAGTAAGGATTTATCCAGAACAGCCACAAACACAAGAAGAAAAAACCACACAAACTATTAAAACCTATAAGCAGGTGAAAATTGCCATCATCCCTACACATGAAGGGGCTATACGTATACCAGAATATAAATTGGAATGGTATAACACCCTAACAGGTGAGACTGAGTATGCCAAATTGCCACCAGTTACTTTGCAAGTTGACGCTGGTGATTATGCGATGGAAAAGCCGGTGATTGAAAACATCTTTAAAAATGAACAAAAACAGCTAAAAGCAAGTGAAGAAGCTCAAGAAACAAAAGCAGTCGAGGTTAAAATTGTTAAACAAGACAACCCACTCTGGAAAATTTTAGCAGCTGTTTTTGGGCTGTTGTGGTTACTTACAATGTTTTATTTGTACAAATTTCCTAAGAAAAATGTACAAATTAAAGAGCAAGACATAGCGGTTAAAATAAGCAAAAATCAAATAATTTATGCCATCGAAAATCAAGACGCTAAAGAATTGCAAACAGTCTTGATTGATTGGTGGAATCAGCAATATAAAGAGTCTAAAGTGACAAATTTGGCACAAATTAAACCATTTGTTAATCCTGTTATGCAAAAATTGATTGATACATTGCAAACACAATTATATACACATGATGCAAAAATAGAATTTGATAAAGTGCAGTGGCTAAAGCAGGTCAAGGGCAATGGTTTAAAAAAAATTAATCAGTCAAACAAAGCCAAATCAATAGACTTGCCTTCGTTGTATCATTAATAAATATCAATCAGTTAAAATAACAATTCAAAACAGGCAAGCGGTGGCATATAATAAATTCTTTTTAAAATAGAGTCTAAAAAAACTCCATGCATTTTTTAGTAAGTAATGATGATGGCATTAACGCCACAGGAATTAAAGCCTTAACCCAAGCCTTAGAAGATTTGGGTAAAACAACCGTTTATGCACCTAGCGCTGACCGTTCTGGAGCGAGTAATTCTTTGACGCTGGATCGCCCCGTGCGTATCCACAAAGTTGGAGAAAATAAATTTGCAGTAGATGGAACGCCAACAGATTGTGTTCATATGGCATTAACAGGTTTGATGGATAGTGTACCAGATATGGTAGTGTCAGGTATTAATAATGCTGCCAACCTTGGAGATGATGTGTTATATTCTGGAACTGTCGCTGCAGCTATAGAAGGACGATACCTAGGTTTGTCAGCTATAGCTTTCTCACTAGCAACTTCTCACAAAAGTGACCAAGTTCGCTATTTTGAAACAGCACAATATTTTGTCAAAAAAATTATTCAAAATTTACGAATACACCCCCTGGAAAAAGAATCAATACTTAACATTAACATACCAAACTTGCCAATTGAAAAAGTCAAAGGCATTAAGGTGACTCGTTTTGGCAACCGACACAAAGCAGAAAACACAGTACAAGACCTTGATCCGCGTGGAAGAAGAATCTACTGGATAGGACCAGCTGGCCC
>Ga0256834_1002581_pt1 | contig 11330 bp, 8 predicted proteins | sample 4281140metaG_FD_190536 | JGI IMG/M metagenome (GOLD analysis project Ga0256834, IMG submission 190536) | Hydrothermal vent microbial communities from East Pacific Rise, Pacific Ocean - 4281-140 | ecosystem: Environmental > Aquatic > Marine > Hydrothermal vents | place: Pacific Ocean: East Pacific... | reverse complement strand
TCCCGATCTGGCCTTGAGCGACGCGAAGGATATCATAGCCAATATAAGGCGCGATCTTCCTGCCGATATGGATGAACCGGTGGCCAAGATAGCCAAAAGAAGTTTTCCGCTCGTCATTATCGCTGTTGCTGGTGATGTTCCCAAGAAACGGCTTCTCGAGATCTCCGAAGAGGTAAAGAGCGATCTTGCGGGCTTTAAAGATTTGAGCGATATCGTAATCTACGGTGATGCGGATGATGAGCTCGATATAATTCTGGATAACGAAAAGATAGCCGCATACGGTCTTACCAAGCTCTCTGTCGTAAACACACTTTCACAGATTGCATCCATCTTCCCGATAGGTTCCATAAAAGAGAGAGGCGATCATCTCTTCGTAAGTACGATAAACGGAGAAAAAGACAGGAAGCTTTTGGAAGAGATGCTTCTTAGGATAGACGGTAAAGCACTCAGGCTCAAGGATATTGCCAGGGTCGAGTTCGTTTTGAGCGATCCGTCTGAGATTTCACACTTCAACGGAATCAAAAACGTCTCCATTTCGGTAAGCAAATCGGAGGATGGAAACGCCATTGCGCTCTCTAGGCAGATTCGCCAACTGCTCGAGGGCTACTCCAACCGCTATCCGGATATCACATTTCATGTCTATACCGATACGTCCGTATGGATAAAAAACCGTCTGAATACAGTTGTTTCCAACATCGTTTTCGGTCTCGGCCTGGTCTTTTTGTCTATGCTTCTTTTTGTCAATGCACGTATCGCTCTGGTTGTCGCTATAGGAATACCGGTCAGCTTTATGATAGGACTTGTCGCTTCCGAGATTCTTGGTTACAGCCTGAATATGCTGACACTTCTTGGAACCCTGATAGCGCTTGGAATGCTTGTGGACGAAGCTATCGTTGTAGCTGAAAACATATATAGATACATAGAGGAGGGTATGGATCCTAAGGAGGCGGCCATAAAGGGATCGGTGGAGATGTTTCCGGCGGTATTGACAGCCACGATGACGACGGTTTTCGCATTTTTGCCGCTTTTGATGCTGAGCGGAAAGCTTGGCGAGTTTATAAAGGTTTTGCCCGTTATGATCAGTATCCTGCTCGTCAGCTCTTTGTTTGAGGCGTTCTATTTTCTTCCACTTCACGCAAAAGATCTTCTAAAGCCTACCAAAGAGACGAGTTTTACACGCCGATTTTGGGAGAGAAGCTACGAAATCTACGCAAAAATCCTTAGCCCAATGATACGCTACAGGTATCTATCTTTGGGACTGATGCTGGTCGTTATAGGAGGAGCCACATATCTGTTGGCCAAACAGAGCCGTTTCCAGCTGTTTCCCGATTTCGACACTACACAGATATATGTAAACGGTGAGGTAGATATCAACAACGACCTCTTCGAGAACGAAAAGATCGTCGTACAACTGGAGCAGGCACTCTTAAACAGTCTGCCGAAAGAGGATGTCTCCTCAATTACCGCGGTGATAGGTCTAAAGGTGGACAGCAACAACAAAGGCGAGCATGCCGACAACCTCTTCCATATTTTTGTCAACCTTCACGAGCCGGTACCAAAGAACTTTTTCGATCGCTATATCAATCCGTATCTGAGTCCGGAATATGACGACTCCGATATGCTCAGAAAACGTTCCGCCCAGGAGGTGGCGGCACATATTCAAAAGATCGTCGAGCCTTTCAGGAGTAAGGCAGACTCCTACGGACCGCTTTTCAAGGAGTTAAACGTCATCGTTCCGCAGGCAGGAATCGTAAAGAGCGATATTGAGATCTCTTTCGGCGGTGAAATAAAGAGGGTCGAAAAGGCTCTTGAGCGTATAGAGGAGCAGCTCAAGAAAATAGATGGTGTGCACAACATTACCGACGACGCCAAAGAGGGTGAAGATGAGCTCAAGCTTCGGCTAAACCGGTACGGACAGCAGTTGGGCTTTACGGAAGGTGCGGTCACCAAGGCGCTTCAGCCCTTTTTTCTAAAAGGCGAATACGCAAAGATGTTCAACGATGACGGGTTGGTGCGTATACGCCTCGAGGATATGAACAAGGATCGGTTCGAGACTCTTAAACGTTTCGAACTTCAGGTTCCGGGGCGTAATGAGTGGGTGAAACTGACGGATATCGTAGAGTTTCAAAGAAAGAGAAGTTTCGCAAAGATTTTCAAAGTGGATGGAGAGCGGGTCAGTACCGTCTATGCATCCCTTGATAAACGGAAGATAACTTCGGCCGAAGTGATGGAGAGGCTGGAGCATCTTTTTACCGAGCTTAAAAATGAGGGCGTAACGGTCGATATTAAGGGTGAAGAGAAAGAGAATAGAACAGTCAAGCGTGAAATCATTCAGTCGGCTGTCATAGCGATCTTTTTGATTTTTGTAGCACTGGTATGGATGTTCGACTCGGTGGCACTCCCTCTAATTACCCTCTCGACGATCCCTCTATCGATTCTGGGGGTTCTCATAGGACACTATCTGATGGGTATCAACATTACGATGCCAAGCCTAATCGGTATTGTCGGGCTTTCGGGAGTCGTGGTCAATGACGGGCTTATCATGATCGACTTTATCAAGAAGACCCGTGATCTGGATTCGCTGCTGCAGCGTGCCAGACTGCGCCTAAGGCCGATACTTCTGACATCCATAACCACCGTGCTGGGTCTTTCGTCGCTTATGTTTTTCGCCTCCGGACAGGCGCTTATTTTGCAGCCGATGGCTGTAACTCTCGGCTTCGGACTGATATGGGCGACTGTTTTGAATCTCTATTATGTTCCTCTTCTGTTTTCGATTTTATACAAGATCGAGGTAAAAGAGCCTAAATGACGATGATTTGCGTATTTTTAAGCTCATATTTGTGATAATGAACCTTAAAACAGAAGGGTGGTTTTAAATGTTCAAATGTATTGAAGCAAAAGATAAAGAGTTGATAAAAGAAATTTATCGTTTTAGAGCTGAGATTACATGCAATGAATTAGGCTCGGTAAAAAAAGAGGAGTGTATTGACGGTATGGAGATAGATGAATATGACAGATATAGTATTCAGTACGCTTTTTTTGACGAGAAGGATAGGCTCGCTGCATGTGTCCGCCTCGTGCACCATTCCGATATCGGATATCCTACATTCAACGCCTTGAAGATTGATCCGAAGGAGAGAGTCAATCTGCTTCCGGATGACAAGATGGCAGAGCTATCAAGAATATTTATCGGTAAGGATTACCGCTGTATAAAAAATACAAAAGAGATAATCGATCTGGTCAAACTAAACGCCGGCAAGAGGATGGCAGAGATGGGTATAGAGTACTCGTACGGTGCGCTTGAGAAGAGCTTTTTGAGGCTTCTTGCAATACTAAAGATGCCATACCGCCCCATCGGTCCCTACCAGCAATATGGCGGCAGGATGCGGGCACCGTGTATCATGTCGACAGAAGAACTTCTGGAATTGAACAAGGAGCTGTTTCTTGAGACTGTTTCTTAAGGGATTTGTTGGGCTATCGCTTCTTAACGGCATGCTGTTTGCGAGTAAAGAGGGTGTCGAGACGCTGCTTAAAAGTATCGACCAGGATGCGCAGGTAATAGAGCGTATCGCCGAACAGACCAGAATGAGTGAGCCTTATCAGCCATATGTAATGTCGGTTTTTCTCGGTAAAGAGTTGGAGCAACTGGGTGTTTCCAATTTGAAGGAGGCTCTCTTGCTGGTACCCGGGGTAGATATCGCCACGGACAATATGGACAACCAGCGACTGATTTTCAGAGGTTCCAACCCCTTTGCATTCGGTCAAAGCAAGCTATATATAGATAATATAGAGGTAAATGACCTATTTTTCGACAGTTATGGAAACTGGCTCTCTATGCCTATCGAAATGATCAAACGTATCGAGGTGACAAGAGGGCCGGGGGGTATCAGTAACGGTGTAAATGCCTATGCAGGATCTATAAGGGTGGTGACATATGCGGAGCATCTGCCTGTTGACAAGAGTCCCAACCGGGTGGTGGCCAAAGGGGGCAGTTACGACTATCTGATGGGAGGTGCGGTATATCGATATGCAAAAGAGTCTTTTTCACTCTATATGGATGTCTCATACCAAAAAGATGACAAAACCCTTCCGGTCGGATACGACTCGTTGTCTACCGGACGTTACGGTACTATAAACGAACCTCTAAGCCGCAGCGGGGATGCTCCGCTTTGGATGCGAAACTATATGGTGGGACTACGTATGGATTACGGTCCATTCAGGCTCGATGCGAGAACGCTATATAACGAAAGAGGCAGTGCATACGGAATCAACGGAGCATTGCCGCAACCTGACGATCATGCAAAGTTTCCTTTTACTTATATACAGTTGAGTTATTCAGAGAAGATAGATAATATCTATTTTTCAATAAATGGCGGCCTCAAGTATAGTGCTTTCAAGAGCGCTTCAATGTTAATGCCTGAAGGATTGGTTTCTTCTGGTACATTGACTCCAGACGGTTTCATTCCACAACCTTTTGTATATACTGACGGTTTTTACGGTATACACGAGGTCTGCCAGCGACAACTCTACCATAGCGCATACGCTTCATATAACGGAGTCAGTGGGCACCGTTTCGACTTTGGATACTATCTCTCCAAAGAGGAGACTGTCAAAGAGGTCACAATAACTACCGATCGCTCCGACGGTATAGGTCTTGTAGATTACTCCCAGACTCTACCTTTTACCGATCCTGATGCAAAGCGCTACACATGGAGAGTTTTTTTTCAGGATCGCTACAGGTATTCTCGAAACCTCACACTCCAGGCCGGTTTGAACATCGAGAACAACAGTGATATCTCCGCACAGTTCAATCCGAGAGTATCTGCGGTGTATCAGCCGGACGGCGCCAACATATATAAACTGATTTACAGCAGATCTATCCGGGTCCCCTCATGGCAGGAGGTTTACACTCTCAACAACAGCGCGAGGGTAGGCAATCACGATCTCGACCCCGAAACCGTGAACGCTTTTGAAGCGGCATATGTAAGAAGATTCGGGCTTGACGAATTTTTTCAGTTGAATCTGTTCTATCTGAAAAACAGTGACCAGATCGACAATCTCAACAGCGACTACCAGTACAGAAACAGCGGAAGTACAGATATTTGGGGAGCCACTCTGGAATATAAGGTCCATATGATGGAGAGGGTGCGACTCTATTTCAACTATACGGTACTCAACGGAAAAAAATCGAACGGCTCCCCTTTGGACAATGTAGCGAAAAGCCTTGCCAAAGCCACCTGCTATATGCCGCTTTCCGAAAACTGGAGTCTGGGGGCCGTGGCAAGGTATGTCGGCTCGAAAAAGAGGGCCGATTATGATTACAGAACGGACGATATTCCCTCCTACTCTACGCTCGATTTGAGTATAGGGTATCAAAAGCCCAGGGATTACAAAATCAGTTTCAGTGTAAAAAATCTCTTTGATGCCGATATTAGGTATCCGTCAGAGCCCTATAACTACGACGATGATTTTCCGGCAGAGGGGCGTACTGTCATGCTGACACTTGCAAAGGCGTTTTAAATGCGGTATATCGCTGTTTTTTTGCTCTTTTTGCAATCTCTTTTAGGGTATACCTACAATGAGCTGCTTTTGGACGCTCAAAGCAGAATATATCCGAAGCTTTTGATGCTGGAAGAGGGAATCGCCGCAAGACATAGCGACAAGCCGGTCATATTTACCGTTTTATACTCCCCGGAGGATGAGTTTGTGGCCGAAAGGATCGTCGAGAAGATAGAGGCCTATTACGACCATTTGCTGGGAGGCGTACCTTTTGAAGCCGATATGGCGACTTTCGACGAACTCGATATCGGACTCCACTCCGACGCTTTTTACATTCTCAAAGGCGACGAGGAGAGTATCAAAAAAGCGGTCGAGTATGCCATGCGTGAAAAGATTCCCGTATTTGTCTATGACTATAAAGATCTCAAAGACGGTGCACTCTTCGCATTGACCATAGAGCAGTCCACAGTCATCTATCTCAACAGGTCCACTCTGCACAAGGCGGGAGTTGTGTTCACGCCTGCCCTTTACAGTATAGTGAGGTTCGTTGATGCAGAGTGAAAATGGCTACTCGCTCTCCACAAAGATAATCTTCTATGTTCTGTTTGTGGCTTCCGTGGTTCTGGTTTCGATGTTTCTGGTCTTCGAACATATCGGGAAAAAGACTCTTTACGAGGTGGAGAGAGAAAAAGCCGAACTCATAGCGAAGATGTTTGCCCCGCAGATAGGAATAAACCTCTATCTCGGCTTCAACGACAAGGTAGACAGAGCCGTCAAGCAGATAATGACAGAAAAGGATATTCTGGCCGTATATCTGAAAAAAGACGGGGAGACGATAAGGAAGCTGAAACGACACACGAAAGCTTTGAACGGAGAGGTCGAGACGTTCCAGATAGAGACACCCATATACGAGCCCGGAGGAAAGAAGCAGATAGCCGTTTTGCAGCTTCACTACTCCAGTCTCCACTATCGGGAGATGGTGCGCAACATGACTCATCTGCTCATATTCTTCTTCTCCTTCGCGACACTTCTTTTTATAGCGCTCGCCTATCAGATACGCAAACGGCTTACGCCGCTTAAAAAAGTCGCCGTCGCGCTTACCGACTATGATGTAAAAGGGGGTGAGCTGGTACTCGACTTCGAAAGCGACGATGAAGAGATCAGGCTGATCGTCAATGCCGTCGAAAAGATGCACGAGAATGTAAACGCCTATGCCGAACTACAGGAGAACATGAAACAGATTCTTTCACAGAAAGTGGAGGAGAAGACTGCGCAGTTATGGCAGCAGCTATATACCGACCAGTTGACGGGACTTCCAAACAGGCGCGCTTTGATGGATGATCTATCCAAACAGACCGAAGCGCTGGTGGCTATCGTCAACATTGACGACTTTACCGAGATAAACGATCTTTACGGCCACAGGGCCGGCGATATAATTTTGAAAAATTTTGCCGACGCTTTAAAAGAGCTCGATATAGACAACGCATACAGGATTTCGGGTGACGAGTTTGTACTCATCAAAAAGGGAAGGTTTTTCAATGACGAGGCGCGAGAGTTTTTGAAATCTTTGCGCGGTCGAATAGAAAGAACACACTTCTACTACGAAGAGAACAGGGTAGATATTCGTGTAACGATAGGAGCCACTATCGAAGAGAATCCTATGATAGAGCAGGCCGATATGGCTTTGAAGGAGGCGAGAAAACAGCGAAAGCCGGTCATGATCTTCTCTTCGGAATGGAATCTCGAAACAAGGTACAGGGAGAATATCTACTGGATTCGTCAGATAAAAAGCGCTCTTTCTCACGACAGGATCATTCCCTACGCGCAGCCGCTTTACGATATAGAGTCGAAAAGAATAAAAGGGTATGAGATTCTTGTAAGGCTTGTGAAAGAGGATGGAGAGGTAGTATCGCCATATAAGTTTCTGCCTCTTGCGCAAAAGAGCCACCAGTACCACTTCATGACGATGCGTATGGTAGAAGAGAGCTGTCTCTTTTTCAAAGATAAAAAGGATCTGACCTTCTCCATAAATCTTTCCGTAGAAGATATTCTAAACCATGAAACGGTCGAATATATAAAAGACAGAATCGTGCGTTATGGAGTGGCGCACAGAGTCGTATTCGAGCTTTTGGAGAGTGAAAATATAGAGATATTCCCGGAGGTGGAGAAGTTTGTCAGTGAAGTCAAGGAGCTCGGCTGCCAGATAGCCATAGACGATTTCGGTACAGGTTACTCGAACTTCTCCTATCTTATAAAACTCAAAGCGGACTATATAAAGATAGACGGATCTTTGATAAGAAATATCCACAACGATAAAAATGCCCAGGTGATAGTCGATGCTATAGTGGATTTCGCTAAAAAACTGGGGATACGTACAGTAGCGGAGTTTGTCAGCAACGAGATGATTTACGAGAAGGTGTGTGAAATGGGAATAGATGTGGCGCAGGGATATTATATAAGCGAGCCCGTATATATTCAAGAGATAGAAAAAGGTCCGCAGAAAGAAGATATGGTATAATAGCCCTTTTTGTAATACCGTAAAGGTAGATAACAATTGATTATAAAATAAAAGGTGTGGATATGTTATTTGAAGATGAAGAGGATATCTTTACAGGCGGTTCGCCCAAGGCGAAATTTTTCGATATCGTTTACAATGCCAACAGAAACCTTGTCGAATCGGAGCTTGAAAAGCTCGTTGCGAGGGTATGCGCTCTTGAGATGATGCTCGAAGAGAGGATGGATGCGGATGAGATGGAGGAGGAGATACGCAAGCTTACATATCTTCCTTCCAAAGATCTCGACAACTGCACAAACAGTAAATATATAGAGTTGACTGCGAACATTCTGACTCAGAATGAGTAGAGCCTTTTTCGCTGCCTGTCTGCTCTTTTTGTCTCCGCTTTTGGGAGCTGGAGGGGAGTGGGATCACTTTGCGGCGTTCAGCCTTGAAAAGGATCAGTTGCAAAATATCGAAATACATGAGGGTGAGCGTATACACAGGCTCTCTTTTCGCTGGACTCTGTATAAAAACGGTGCTCTCGTAGTGCATGTAAAGTATAACGATCGCAGCTACCAGCCGCTTTTGTATGACAGGTACAGACTCGACTCTTTTAAAATCGAACTCTTTCCGAAAGCCGACGACGCTTCCGAGAAGAGATTCGAAACGCCGTATGCTCTTTTGGTTTTCAGGGCGTTCGATGAAAAGAGGAGGACGGCAGCTTTCGATCTTGCGATAAAAGATCATGGACAAAGCGAGATTTTTTACACGGAAGGAAAGTGATAAGAGATGTTGGAACGTGTAGAGTCGTTGATGAGGGAGTATGTAAAAGAGCTCTCTAACGATGAAATTTACAAGCTTTTTGAAGCTCTTCCTCATGGCAAAAGGCTGCGTGCGAAGCTGGTTTTGAAAATCGCGGGAGAGAGTGACGATGCCGTTCGGCTCGCCGCTATCATAGAGATGATACATGCGGCGAGTCTTCTTCATGACGATGTGATCGATGATGCTATGGTACGCAGAGGAGTAGCCTCATTGAACGCTACCGAAGGTAGCAAGCAGGCAGTGATGATGGGCGACATACTCTACTCCAAAGGCTTCGAGGAGCTGGTAGGTTTCGAGCGACGTATCGCAAAAGCCGTCGCATCGGCGGTAACACAGCTTAGCATCGGCGAAATGATGGATGTTCGCCTTTCAAAAAGCTTTCAGCCCGACTCCGACGCATATATGCAGATGGTTTATCAAAAGACTGCCGCACTCATAGAAGCTACGGCCTCTTCGGCCGCGATGCTTGCCGGCAAAGAGGCTCATATCTACGGAGTTTACGGCAGAAATCTCGGTATTGCCTTTCAGATCGTAGACGATATACTCGATATTACACAAAGCAGCGAGCAGCTCGGAAAGCCGGCTATGCACGACTATGAGGAGGGCAAGACGACGCTTCCTTATATCTATCTCTACGAAGTGCTCGACGAAGATGGAAAGCGCCGCTTGAAGTCACTGCACGGCAAGAAGCTGAGTATCGACGAGAAGGAGTGGATAAAGTCGCAGATGCAGGAGTGCGGTGCACTGCAAAAGGCATATCTCTATGCAAGAGAGCTTGGAGACGAGGCTGTCTCCTTGATGCGCGGTGCAGGCGAGGATTCGTTGGCGGAGATAGTTACAGCTATGATCGAGAGGGATTTTTGATGCAGTATGTCGTAGTCAGCTTTTCACATAAAAATACCGATATCGAAGTGAGAGAGAGGCTCGCCTTTCCTGACGAGGAGCAAAAGAGCAGGGCGCTTGCCACTTTGCTGAAAACCGAAGGAGTCAGTGAAGCGATGCTTCTTTCTACATGCAACAGGGTGGAGTTTCTTACAAGCACATCCATACCCTCTTCGGCACTGCATGCGATATTCGAAATTCTACATCACCATAGCGGACTCTCCATTGAAGAGCTTGAAGGCAGAGCCGACATATATGAAGACGAAGGTGCTGTCCATCATGTCTTTTCCGTCGCATCTTCTCTTGACAGTCTCGTAGTAGGGGAGACCCAGATAGCCGGTCAGCTCAAAGACGCTTTCAGGTTCGCCTTCGAGCACGGATTCTGCTCACAAAAGATTTCCAGACTCATTCACTATGCTTTCAAGTGTGCAGCCGAGGTGCGAAACAGTACCGAAATATCCAAAAACCCGGTTTCTGTTGCGGGCGCGGCGGTATCGCAGGCAAAAGAGGTGATGGGTGGAAATCTCGGCGGCTTTACCGGACTTGTAGTGGGAGCCGGTGAGATGAGCGAGATCGTCGCCAAACATCTTGTAGCCAGCGGCTGTAACGTGATCATATTCAACCGCTCGGTCGAGAATGCCAGAAGGATAGCCGAAGCTATAGATGTTCCTGTGGATATAGAGCCTCTTCATGCACTCGGAAAATATATAAACAGATATCGTCTTCTCTTTTCCGCGACCGGTGCGCCTGATCAGATCATTACCGCGGATATGGTGGGGCCGGCCTCTTTCGAGAGATACTGGTTCGATCTTGCCGTTCCGAGAGATATCGAGGATATCGACGATGAGACTATCAACATATATGCCGTAGACGATCTCAAAGAGATAGTCGATACCAATCTTGCGATGAGAAAAGAGCAGGCGAGAAAGGCTTACGAGATTGTGGGTCGCTATACGATCGAGTTTTTCAAGTGGCTTCAAACCCTGATGATCGATCCTCTGATCAAGGATATCAGAGAGCAGGCACGAAAGGCTGCCATGGCCGAGATAGAAAGGGCGGTAAAAAAAGGCTTTATTCCGAAAGAGACTCAGAAAAACGTCGAAAAGCTCGTTCACAACGCATTCAACAAATTTTTGCATACACCGACGAAACAGTTGAGAGACGTTGCGGAGCAACCGAGGGCCGATACGATCATAGAGGCTATGAAATATATCTTCAAGACCGATGCAGAGGTGAAGATGGTGGATAAATACAAGTGCGAATTTGTCATGAAGGATGATATAAGATGAGGTTTTCGAAACTGCTGATTCCAACGCTCAAAGAGGCTCCCAAGGATGCCGTACTTCCAAGCCATATATATCTTGTACGGGGAGGTTTCATCTACCAGGTGGCAAGCGGAATCTACGACTTTCTTCCTCTGGGCAAGAGGGTGCTCGATAGAGTGAAAAGTATCGTCAAGGAGGAGCTCGATAGTGCCGGGTGCCAGGAGGTACAGCTCGGTTTTGTCACTCCGGCGGAGCTATGGAAAAAGAGCGGTCGCTATGAAAAGTACGGTGCAGAGCTTTTGCGGTTTGAAGACAGGAAGGGAAACGAATTCGTTCTTGGACCCACCCACGAGGAGATGATGGTA
>Ga0256834_1002580_pt1 | contig 11331 bp, 9 predicted proteins | sample 4281140metaG_FD_190536 | JGI IMG/M metagenome (GOLD analysis project Ga0256834, IMG submission 190536) | Hydrothermal vent microbial communities from East Pacific Rise, Pacific Ocean - 4281-140 | ecosystem: Environmental > Aquatic > Marine > Hydrothermal vents | place: Pacific Ocean: East Pacific... | reverse complement strand
CTACCTCATGTCAAACTTGTTTACGAGCAGGTGGCAAACATAATGATTTAGAAAATGTTGGTCATACTGCACGTCATCATACATTTTTTGAGATGCTTGGTAATTTTAGTTTTGGAGATTATTTCAAAGAAGAAGCTATAGATTTTGCATGGGAATTTTTAACTAAAAACCTTGAGCTTCCAGTTGAAAAGCTTTGGATAACAGTTCACGATAGTGATGATGAAGCTGAAAAGCTATGGCTACGACATGTACCACTAAGTCGTATAAAAAGACTTGGAGATGCTGATAATTTTTGGTCAATGGGTGATACTGGAGCATGTGGACCTTGTTCTGAGATTTTTTATGACCAAGGAAGCGAAAACTTTTCATCTAATGAGGATTATTTAGGTGGAGAGGGTGATAGATTTTTAGAAATTTGGAACCTTGTATTTATGCAGTATGAGCGTCAAGCTGATGGAAAAATGTTACCTCTTCCAAAACCATCTATCGATACAGGGATGGGGTTAGAGCGTGTTGTGGCAATTAAAGAGGGGAAACAATCAAATTATGATTCTTCTTTATTTATGCCAATCATCAATGATGTACAAGAGCTTATAGGTAAAAAGTATGAGTATAAAAGTGGAGCATCTTACCGTGTTATAGCTGATCATATTCGCACATCTGTATTTTTATTGTCTCAGGGTATAAACTTTTCAAATGAGGGTCGTGGTTATGTCCTTCGTAGAATACTTCGCCGTGCTGTTCGTCATGGTTATTTACTTGGGTTTAGAAAACCTTTTATGTATAAACTTGTTGATACAATTATAGAAATTATGGGTACAGAATATGATTACTTAAAAACAAAAGCAAATGTTGTAAAAGAACAAATAAAACTTGAAGAAGCAAGATTTTTCAAAACTATTGAATCTGGAATAGAACTATTTAATGCTGAACTTAAAAACACAAAAGCGATATTTTCAGGTGAAGTTGCATTTAAACTATATGATACTTTTGGATTCCCACTTGATTTAACACAAGATATGTTAAGAGAGAAAAATCTTAAACTAGATAGTGTAACTTTTGAAGAGTTGATGCTTGAGCAACGTACTCGCGCAAAAGCTGCTTGGAAAGGTAGTGGTGATAGTTCTGAAAGTGGAGACTTTAAAGAGTTGTTAGAAAAATTTGGCGAAAATAGTTTTGTGGGTTATCAAAACCTAGAGACAAATTCAAAAGTTTTAGCTCTTCTTGATGCTAATTTTAAAAGTGTTGATTCATTAGCAGCAGACTCAAGAGGTTGGGTGCTTTTAGACAACACCCCATTCTATGCTGAGAGTGGTGGACAAACTGGAGATGAGGGTGAGTTAGTAAATTTTGCAAAAGTTGAAGATACTAAAAAGTTCTTTGGTTTAAATCTTTCACACATTGAGGTAAACTCATTTTTAAAAGTTGGTGAGAGAGTTGTAGCAAAAGTAGATAGTTCTCGTGGAGAAATTATTAAACATCACTCAGCAACTCATCTACTTCATGCTGTTTTGTTTGATGTGTTGGGTGAGCATATATCACAAGCTGGCTCATTAAATGAAGCATCAAGGTTGCGTTTTGATTTTTCACATCCAAAAGCTCTAAAACACGCAGAGTTAGTTGAGATAGAGCAACGTGTAAATCGTGAAATTTCTCGTGCTATTGAAGCAAAAACTGAAATTATGGATATACAGAGTGCAAAAAAATCTGGAGCAAAAGCTCAATTTGGTGAAAAATATGGAGATGATGTGCGTGTTGTGAGTTTTGAGGGAGCATCAATAGAACTTTGTGGTGGGGTTCATGTTAAAAATACTTCTGAAATAGGTTCATTTATAATTACAAAAGAGAGTGGTGTATCTGCTGGCGTTCGCCGTATTGAAGCTGTTGTTGGACATGGGGCTTATGAGTACTTTTGTGAACAAAGAATATTAATCAAACAAGTTGAGGCAGAAGTTAAAAATCTTGACATTATTGCAGGTATTTCAAGACTTAAATCAAATATAAAAAAATTAAAAACTGAGCTAAAAGATGCACAAGAAAGCTCAAAAACAGAGATTACACTCAATGAAATCAATGGTGTTTGTGTTGTGATTGAAGAGTATCCATCTGGTGATATTAAAGAAAAAATTGATGAACTAAAAAATCAAAATGAGAAGCTTTGTGCTATGCTTTTTCAAGTTAAAGGTGATAAAGTTCTTATTGCTTGTGGTGTTGCAAATGCAAGTGCTAAAGCAGGGGAGTGGATTAAAAATATTGCACCTATTTTAGGTGGCGGCGGTGGTGGTCGTCCAGACTTTGCACAAGCTGGCGGTAAAGATAAAACTAAATTACCAGAGGCAAAAGAGCAAGCGCTTAAATTTATTACAAAGGCACTAAATTAATGTTAGACATTTTTTATGAAAACAAGATAATTATAATATTTTTACATGTATTATCGGCTGTGATTTGGGTTGGAGGGATGATTGCTATGCGTTATGCTGCTTATCCATCATTTTTAGATATAGAATCCCCCGCTAAAAGATTAGCACATATATCAAAAGCATTAAAAAGGCTTTTTTATATTGTTTTTCCTTTTACAATTATTTTGTTAGTTACAGCTATATTTATCGCTAAAGGGTATAACTTGTCTTATGGAGAACATGATTTTATGTCCAAAGTTAAAAAATTTATTTGGATCATTATGTTTTTAAATCTTATAGTTATGATGTTAAGACGCTCAAGTGCCGATAAATTAATGCAAGTTGGAGATTTTGCTAAGGCAAAAGTAAAGCTTGAACTTATAGGTAAATTTATGGTTCCACTAAACATTATTTTAGGCATTATTGGTATATTTATCGGGACATATTTTTCAAGTATATTTTAGATGAATTTTAATTACAAAAACCCCTCATCACCTGAACAACTAATGAGAAACAGGTATGAAGCTTTTGTTAATAAAGATGGAGATTATCTAAATAAAACTACAACGCTTACATATATTTATGATGAAAGAAATTATGAAAATACTGAGTGGTTAAAATTAGATGTGATCTCATCTAAAGATAACAGCGTTGAATTTAAAGCTTATTATCGTGAGAATAATTTAATTTATTTACTACATGAAAAAAGTAATTTTACCCAGATAGATGGTATGTGGAAATACGCTGGAGGGGAATTGTTTAATTCAAAGATTGAGAGAAATGAGAGTTGCCCTTGTGGTCGTGGTAAAAAGTTTAAAAAATGTTGTTCTAAATAAGAAGTATATTTCCTTTTAATATAATTTATGCTACAATCAGAAATATACTTCTTAAAAGGATTATTTTTGACACTTAAAGAATTAGGGCAAGAGATAAAAAATTTACGCAAATCAAAGAACTATTCACAAAATGATTTAGAAGAGTATTCTGGCATTACAAAAAGAACAATATCAAAAATAGAAAATGGCTTTATAGATGAAGTTGGAATCAAAAAAGTTGAAAGCATTTTAGGTTTATTAGAATATGAATTTATTATTAGGCAAAAAAATCGCCCAAAAACATTAGAAGAATTGCAGTATGAAAGAAAATAATATAAAAGTGTTTATCAATAAAACTCATAATGGAAATTTGAGTTTTGAGGATAATAAATTTATATTTAATTATCTTAAAAATTCAAAAGATATAGTTAGTTTAACTATGCCTTTAAGAAGTTCTAGTTGGATAAACCAAAAAATACATCCAATCTTTGAGATGAATATGCCAGAAGGGTCACTTAAAGAAGTTATAAAAAATCATTTTGCAAAATTACAAAAAATGAATGATATAAATTTTTTAAGATTAATAGGCCCATATATGTTAGGACGCGTAAAATTTAATAAAATAATTGATTCGAATGAAAAATTAGAACTTTATGATATTTTAAAAAGCAATAAAGAAAATCTCTTTGAAGAATTAATGCAAAGATTTGCTATTCGTTCAGGAATATCTGGTGTTCAACCAAAATTACTTTTATCTGCTCATAATAAAACCACTATGAAGTTTGAACATTTTATAGTTAAGTCATTTGAGAAAAATTATCCAAATTTAGCACTAAACGAGTACTTTTGTATGTGTGCCATTAAAAACGCAGGTTTACAAACGCCTGATTTTTACTTAAGCAATGATAATTCTATGTTTATTATGAAAAGATTTGATGTTAAAGATGATGGCAGTTATCTTGGTTTTGAAGATATGTGTGTACTTACAGCTCGCCAGACAGAGCAAAAATATGATGGAAGTTATGAAGAAGTAACTAGAGTTATAAAAGATGTAATAGCACCTCAAAATAGAAGAAGAAGTCTTAAAATATTTTTTAAAGCTATTGTAATGAATCATCTATTACAAAATGGTGATGGACATCTGAAAAATTATGGGATACTTTATGAAAATGACTACACTGATTCATATTTAGCACCTATATATGATGTTATAACGACAACTGTATATATAAAAAATGACATACCAGCCTTAAAATTAGGTGATGGTAAGCTTTGGTTTAAAGATAAAACATATAAAACTTTTGCTAAGCAGAGTTGTGCGTTAAGCGATAAAGATTATAATGAAATTTTGCAAGAGTGTATAGATGCGGTAATAAAAACTAAATTTGAAATAAGTAAATTTAAAAGTAATGATAAAGATATTGCAAAATTTTTAGATGAATTAAAAATTTGCTGGAGGGAAGAAATTTAAATGAAAAAGAGTATGCTATTTTGACTTTAAAAAGGTTTGCAATACAAACAATACTTAATACCTACCTTTTAATGGGGATTGGTATAATTATGATAAAATCAATAAAAAGTTTTTCCCGTCTAAATTTGATGAAAAAAATTTAATTTAATTAAAAAGAAGTGATATGAAACAAGAAATACGAAAAATTAATTTAAGTGATTTAGTAAATAGCTTAAAGCAAACTATTGATATAGCTAATTAATTATGTTGTACGAAAAACTAAAAAACTATTCTGTAGATGATTTGCTAGATGCAAATAATAAAGTAATTTTTGTATTAGAATCACCACATACACAAGAAGTTAAAGATGGTTACCCTGTTGCTGGAAAAAGTGGTATTGATATCTCAAAAGTTTTGTTTGATAGAGATGAAGCATTTGGTAAGTTAGTGTATGAAAAAAAGATTACAAATATTGGGATAATAAATGTTTGTAATTTTCCTTTACAGATGTCTGCGTACAAAGAATCAGATAAAAAAGAAAAAAGTATGGAATTTTTTGAAAAAATTCGTCAAAATCCAAAGCTTAGAAAAACAATAAATCCCATAAATACAACTATCCAAGAGATGATGAATGATTTTAAAAATCGTATATCTTTACACAAAGATAAAAAGATAGTGCTTTGTGGTAACTTTGCTCAAAATTCTTTTGATAGTGTATTAAATGAGGATGATTTTAAAGAGGTATTGCGAGTACCCCATCCATCTTTTAACAACTGGAAAAAACAAAAATACAAAGATGTTATAAAAGAGTTAGTGGAGTTTATAAAATGATTAGATTAGCTTCAAGTTCTCTTACTCGTGCAAAACTTCTCCAAAGCGCAAATATAGATTTTATCCAAGAGAGTGTTGATTTTGATGAGGATTCTATTTTTGCCTCTACTCCTAAAAACTTTGTTTATCAAGCAACACTTGGGAAGTATGAAGCAAATTTAAGAGCTTTCGGGTATAAAGATTATCCACTTTTAGTTGCTGACACAGTTGTAACTGCCCATAACCAAATTTTAAGAAAAGCTAAAGATGAAGATGAAGCTAGAGAGATTTTAATGACTCAAAGTGCAAGTGTAACAAGTATAATCACCTGCATGATTTATCAAAGTCCTAAAATGAAGCTAATAGATATCAGCTCAACAGATTATGTTTTTGAAGAGTTTGATTTGGATGATTTAAACAGGTTTATAGATAGTGGTGAGTGGCGAGGTAAAGCTGGAGCATGTATGGTTGAGGGTTTTTGTAAGAAGTATATAAAGGAAGTTCGTGGAAATGAAAGTACTGCGATGGGTCTAAATACAGAGCTTTTAAAAAGATTTATTTAATGAACTATTATGAAAATGAGCTAAAGGCACTTAAATATTCAAATAGATTTCGTGTCAGAAAAGTTGTCAATGAAGATGTTTTAGATTTTGCTTCAAATGATTACTTAGGATTAGCTCATAAAAAAGAGTTACACATTGCTACATGCAAAGAGTTAGAAAAATTAAGTGTACACTCTGCAAAAGCTTCTATGCTTGTTAATGGTTATCATCAAATACATAAAGATTTTGAAGATATTATGATTAGGGCTAGTGGTTTTGAAGATTGTGTAGTTATGGGGAGTGGATTTAATGCAAATATAGCTTTAATAGAATCTCTGGTTCGTAAGGGTGACATCCTTTTTATGGATGAGTTGTATCATGCTTCAGGAGTTCTTGCTACAAATTTAGAATCAGTAAATGTAGTATTTTTTAAACATAACGATATGGATCATTTAAAAAAGTTATTAAAACAACATACACAGGTAAAAAGAAAAATAATCGCAGTTGAGGGGATATACTCAATGGATGGTGATTTATGTGATGAAGAGGTTTTTAAAATAGCTGATAATGAAGATGCTTTGCTTATAGTTGATGAGGCTCACAGTAGTGGGATTATTGGGCAAAATCTTATGGGTATCTTTGATTATTATAACATTGAAATAAAACCAAACCATATAAAAATGGGGACATTAGGTAAGGCTTATGGTAGTTTTGGCGCATTTATATTAGCCTCAAAGCATATTGTCGAGTATCTTACAAATCGTGCAAAACCTATCATATATGCTACAGCACTATCACTTTATGATACACTTTTAGCTAAAAAATCTTTAGAATATATACTGGAAAATAAAGAGGTTATAAAAGATGAGATTAGAGTTCGCCAGATGATAGTTGAAAGAGAATTAGATATAAAAATAGATGGTTTAATAGTTCCAATTTTAATAAAAGACAATCAAAAAGTGATAAAAATAAAAGATGAGCTTTTAGTATCTGGCTTTAGTGTTGGTGGGATTCGTCAACCAACAGTCCCACAAGCGATAATAAGACTTATAGCAAGGTTAGGACAAAGTGAAGTTCAATTAATAGAAATTTGTAAAAAATTAGCTAAAATTATCAAATGAAAATAACTAAACTCAAAATTGATTTTGAAAAAAAGACTTTAGTAGATATAGATTTTATAATAAACAAATCATTAGCCCTTGTTGGTCAAAGTGGAAGTGGAAAAAGTTTAACTCTAAAAGCACTTTTAAATATGCTTCCATCATCAATGAGGTGTGAGTTAAAAACAAATTCAGATTTTAAGTTTATAGCAGGTAAAACAATAGGTTTTGTTCCTCAGAATCCTTTTACAGCACTATCTCCACTTACAAAGATAAGGAAGCAATTTTTTGTAGATGAAGATAGAATATATGAACTACTTAAAGAGGTTGACTTAGATGTTAAGTTGTTAGATAGGTTTGCGCCAGAACTCTCAGGTGGACAACTTCAGCGTATTGTAATTGCGATGGCACTCTCTTTTAAACCAAAACTTTTGTTACTTGATGAACCTACAACAGCACTTGATCCAAAAAATACAACATTGATACTTGAACTACTTAAAAAATTGCAAAAAGATTTAGATTTTAAAATTCTTTTTGTAACCCATGATATATCTTCAGCGAAAAGTTTATGTGAAGATATTTGCATTATAAAAGATGGGAGTGTGGTTGAGTATGGTAGAATGCAAGATATTTTAGTTAATCCAAATGCTATATATACAAAAAACTTAATTGAAGCAAATTTTGCAAACAGGAAATTTAGAAAATGATAAAAAGATTAAAAATAAAAAAAATATTTTTTGTATCTATCTTATTTATTGCATTAGCTCCATTTTTGGTTTTAGGTTATTTTTTTATTGCTTTTAATTATGAAATATCTTCATTAGTAGATTATAAACCTCCTCAAACTACACGAATATATGATAAAGATGGAAATAAAATAGCTAATATTTTTGATAGAAGACATAGATATTATGCTACATTTGATGAAATTCCCCCTCGCGTAGTTGAAGCCCTAGTAGCTATAGAAGATACCTCTTTTTTTGAGCATCCTGGTATAAACATAGATGCAATTTTTAGAGCAGCTATAAAAGTTATTAAAGCTGGTAGTGCAGTTGAGGGCGCTAGTACAATTACTCAACAATTGGTAAAAAATAAGCTTTTAACAAGAGAAAAAAAATTAAGTAGAAAAATTAAAGAAGCTATATACGCATTAAAACTAGAGCGACATCTAACAAAAGAAGAGATACTAGAGCGTTATTTAAATGAGATATATTATGGACATGGATATTATGGTATCAAAACAGCAGCTGATGGATATTTTCATAAAAAACTTAATGATTTAACTCTAAAAGAGATAGCTATACTTGTAGGATTACCAAAAGCTCCAAGTGCATATGCTCCAACTAAAAATTATGATATCTCTATGGGTAGGGCAAACAGAGTATTATCAAGAATGAAAGTTTTAGGTTGGATAGATGAAGCCCAATATCAAGAGTCTGTGCAGGAAAATCCAACTGTTTATGATGATACATTAACTCAAAACAAAGCACCCTTTATTGTTGATGAAGTGGTGCGAAGAATGAAAAAAATAGGCTTTGATGATATTAAAACAGGTGGATATGAAATATATACATCAATTGATTTAAGACTCCAAGAGGTAGCAAGAAAATCTCTAAGAGATGCTTATGAAAAATCTTTGATTCGTATAGAAAAATACAAAATAAAAGACCAAGCGTTACTCCTAAAAAACCCAACTCTAGAGATAATACAAGATGTAAATACATCTTTATTAAATGGTGCAATAATCTCGCTTGAATCTGAAACTGGAAATATTTTAGCTCTTGTTGGAAGTGTTGATTATAAGCTGAGTTCGTATAATCGTGCAACTCAAGGTCGTCGTCAACCTGGTTCTGCTTTTAAGCCATTTATTTATCAGGTTGGGATTGATTTAGGTTTTAGCGGTGCTACAAAATTAGTAGATGTATCTCGTACTTATACTTATGAAAAAGATGGAGAAGAGGTAAAATGGAAACCAAAAAATTATGAAAAAAACTATAAAGGTCTTATCTCTTTAAGAGAAGCTCTTGTTCACTCAAGAAACTTAGCTACTATAAATCTTGTAAATGAGATTGGACTCAAGCAACTACTTGAGCAACTTGAGAAATTTGGAATAAAAAATCTTCCACACGATCTATCAATCTCATTGGGGACAATTTCACTTTCACCATTGCAACTTGCAAAATATTATACCTCTTTTGCAAATCATGGATTGCAGGTTGAACCACATCTTATACTTAGTGTTGAAAAAAACTTACAAATAATTTATGAAAAAGAGAAAATAACTCATTTTATAACAGAGCCTACACAGGCTTTTATTATGACTACAATTTTACGAGATGCTATAACTAGGGGTACTGGTAGACGAGCTCGAGCCAGAGGGATAGAGTTGGCTGGCAAAACAGGTACAACAAACAATAATAAAGATGGATGGTTTGCTGGTTATTCTCCAACAATTGAGACAGTTGTTTGGTTTGGTAATGATGATAACACACCTATGCATAGACGAGAAACAGGTGGAAAAATAGCAGGACCAGCATTTAAAAGTTTTTATGAGGGAGTATTGCGTTTATATCCACAAGTACAAAGAAAATTTGAAGTACCTGCGGGTATTATTGAGGTTAATGTTGGAAAAAGAAAAGAGTATTTTAGTCCAATCTCAAAACCACCAAGAGTTGATAATGAGTCTAAACCAGATGAAGAATTACTTTTTTAATCCAAAGCTCTATTTAAAGCACAAAAGAGCGCTTTAATTGAAGCTTTAGTTATATCGTTATCAGCTCCAACTCCAAACGTAGAGTTATCATTATGAATAATTTCAATATAAGCTACAGCTTTTGCACTGCTTTTGTCACCACAAGAATGCTCAGAATATGACTTTATAATAAAATCAATATAAAAATCTTTTTTTAGTGCTTTTCTACAAGCATCAATTGGACCATTTCCCTCTCCCTCACTTATAATCTCTTTTGAGTTATAGGTGTATTTTAGCTTACATTTTGAGATATTATCTTTTGAACTTAATGTAAAATCGATTAAACTTAATTTTTCTTCTACATTAAAATAGTTCTCTTTAAACACTTCAAAAATTTCATCAGCGCTTAGCTCAACACCTTTTTCATCACTTTTTATTTGAACCAATTTTCCAATCTCTGGATGCATCTGTTTTGGAAGTAAAAAACCAAAGTTTTCTTCAAGTATATAAGCTACTCCACCTTTTCCTGATTGAGAATTGATTCGGATGATACTCTCATATGTGCGCCCAACATCAAGTGGATCAATTGGTAAATATGGAACCTCCCAAAGTTCATCATCTTTCTCTTTTTGAAAGTGTAGTCCTTTATTTATTGCGTCTTGATGTGAGCCAGAAAATGCTGTATATACAAGTTCTCCAACATAAGGATGTCTAGCATGTGTAACCATCTCTGTACACCTCTCAACAACTTCTAAAACCTCATTTATATCTGAAAAATTTAACTTAGAATCAATTCCTTGAGTTGTCATATTTAGTGCTAATGTAATTATATCTACATTTCCAGTACGCTCACCATTACTAAGTAGTGTGCCCTCAACTCTGTCAGCTCCTGCTAAAAGTGCTAGTTCAGTCGCTGCAATAGAGGTCCCTCTGTCGTTATGGGTATGAGTTGAAATTATTACATTTTCACGATTATCTAAATGATTTGACATCCATTCAATCTGGTCTGCATAAACATTTGGCGTAGACATCTCTACAGTTGCTGGAAGATTTATGATAACTTTTCTAGTATCACTAATCCCCCAACAAGAAGTTACAGCATTTGAAATTTGTGCAGAAAATTCTAACTCAGTCCCTGTAAAACTCTCAGGAGAGTACTCTAAAAATATTTTGCCATCAAAATCTTTTTCATACTTTTTAACTAGCTCCACTCCATCTAAAGCAAGAGCAATAATCTCTTTTTTAGTTTTTCTAAATACTATTTTTCTTTGAGCAATAGATGTTGAGTTATAAAGATGAATAGTTGCTTTTTTTACACCCTCTAACGCTTCAAATGATCTTTTTATAAGATGCTCACGAGCTTGCACAAGGACTTGCACAGTTACATCATCGGGGATTAAGTTGTCTTCAACTAGTTTTCTCAAAAAATTAAATTCAATTTCAGAGGCTGATGGAAAGCCCACTTCAATCTCTTTAAATCCGAGTTTTAATAAGAGTGCAAATAATTCAAGTTTTTTCTCCAT
>Ga0256834_1002579_pt1 | contig 11333 bp, 13 predicted proteins | sample 4281140metaG_FD_190536 | JGI IMG/M metagenome (GOLD analysis project Ga0256834, IMG submission 190536) | Hydrothermal vent microbial communities from East Pacific Rise, Pacific Ocean - 4281-140 | ecosystem: Environmental > Aquatic > Marine > Hydrothermal vents | place: Pacific Ocean: East... | reverse complement strand
CAAAAGATATTGTAGGTAAGGAATATCTTGATACAGAAGGTCAGCATTTATCTCATAAGCCGATTCCTACTTGTTTGCGTAACCATGCATTTATCAACGAAGTAAATGCAGGTCGTGGTCCAATTTACATGATCACTACAGAAGCATTCCAAGATCCGCATCTTGAAGAAATTGGATGGCATAACTTCTTAGGAATGACAGTTGGTCAGGCAGTACTTTGGGCGGCAACAGATGTTGACCCTAAATACGAAAACCCTGAGCTAACAACATCAGAGCCGTACGTAATGGGTTCTCATGCTACAGGTTGTGGTGCTTGGTGTTCAGGTCCTGAAGATATTTCTCCTGATGAGTATTTCTGGGGTTATAACCGTATGACTACGGTAGAAGGACTCTTCGGTTGTGGTGATGCTGTTGGTGGTACACCGCATGCATTCTCATCTGGTTCATTCACAGAAGGTCGTTTAGCTGCAAAAGCTGCAATCCAATATATTGCAGACGGAAAAGCTGATGGCATTACTGTAACGGATGCACAGATTGAAAAGCGTAAAGAAGAAGTTTACAGACCAATGGAAACTTACCGTGTTTATCGTAACCATATTACGGCTGGTTCGGTTAATCCTTACTACATCAACCCAAGACAAGGTCTTGATCGTCTACAAAAGATAATGGATGAGTATTGTGGTGGTGTTACAGTAAGCTACATGACTAACGCTAATCTTTTGAATATTGGTATTAAAAAGATGGGTCTTCTTGCTGAAGATTGGGGGAACGGTATTGCTGCAGAAGATATTCATGAGCTACTACGCGCATGGGAACTTAAGCATCGTATATTGACTTCTGAAGCTGTATTGCAGCACACACTCTTCCGTGATGAAACTCGTTGGCCTGGTTACTACTACCGTGGTGACAAGATGAAGCTGGATGATAAAAACTGGCATGTACTAACAGTTTCTCATCGTAGCCCGGAAACTGGCGAATACACAATGGAGAAAGCTCCACTTTATCATTTAATTGATGAAGCAGATGTTAAACCAGAAAAAAAGAAAGCAGTTGCAAAGAAAAAAGCTAGTAAGTAATTTTCACCACTAGTTTTAGATGTAACTTAAAAGGCCAGCAGTTATTTGCTGGTCTTTTTTTATGGTAACTCTAATATACGGAAAGTATTATGAATATTATTGAATTAAGTGATGAAGACATTTTAAAAGTCGCAGAGCCTTATTGGGATGACCTCGTTAAATACTCTAATAACAAAAATTATGGAGCATTCACAAGGAACTTCTCGCATCAGATGAAGCTTGCGGCAAATGAAGTGGAAATTGGTAAGCAATTTGCAAGAAGTGAGTTAACTAAGAATCTTTCAAAAGAGAGAGAGATGCTTGGCATGATTCGTCGTGGAGAGCACGTTACTGTGCTTTACAAACAAACCAACAAAAAAATGGATGGTGAGTGGCTAGGCCGATTGGTTTTAGGTTTTGAAGGAGAGGAGATAAAAATCTTTGGTGCAACAATTTTTTAAGGGTTCATTATAGAATTTTTATAAGAGCAGTTTTAAATAACTGCTTGAAAGAGATACACTAAGAATATATTTTCTAATAGCTAGTAATCATCATGAAAGAAACAATACAAAAAAATAAGTATGTAGAACTAAACTACAAAACCGTGGATAAGAAAACAGGGGAGGTTCTTACTCATGTTGAATATCCTATCGGTTATGTTCATGGTTCTGAAGAAACTGCGTTATCACCTGAAGTCATGACAGAGCTAGAAGGCAAGGCTGTAGGTGATATTGTTGAAGTCCCTATTGATTGTGATTTATTGTACGGCCCAAGAGATGAAAAGTTGGTCTTTACAGACCGGATTGAAAATGTCCCTGAAGAGTTCAGAGAGATAGGTATGACGATCTCAATGGAAAATGAAAAGGGTGAGCCAAAGAGTTTTATTGTAACTAGAATGGATGATAAAACATTAACCATTGATGGTAATAATCCACTTTGTGGGAGAGAAGTTATCTTCAAGCTAGAAGTGCTAATGATTCGCGATGCGAGTGAAGAAGAAGTATTTATTGGTGGAAAAGTTGGTGCAGACCCAGAATTAGAAGACATTCTTAATAATTGATTATTACAAAGGTATTATGTGAGAAGGGTGGAGAATAAAAGCCGCCTGACTTTATTCTATCTTGTCGTATTCTAATATAAAGCCCCTATAAATTAGTACTTCTAATAGATTATCCATGATTTTTAGAATACAAAACATCGAAAAAGAAGGGGGGTGGGTTGATAATAATACTCAAAAACACTACTTTTTAGGTCGATTTATCGTAATTTAAAGCTCTCAGCCAAATATCTAATACCTCTTTAGTAAAAACAATCTATAGCTAAACTTATAGTAAGCGCATCTGTTCAGGAAAATCAGGAGGGTAAAACTGTAATCCAATTCCAATTAAACGGACGGGACGTTTTCCGCGTTGCCAAGCATCAGAACATAATCTCATATAAGCATGTTTATTCGGTGTTGTTCCAGACATTTGTATGGTGGTAGTTTCAAAATCATCAAAGCGTAACTTGACGATAAGAGCTTTTGGATTGAGCTTTTGTTTTTGTCTGGCTCGTTCTAATCGGCGTAATAATTCTTTGTATAAGTTAGGCAGCTCTAATAAGCATGCTTCTAAATTAGGCAAATCTACTTGAAAAGTATCTTCTACGCTAAGTGATTTTCGTATCCAATGATTTTGTACGGGCCGATAATCTATGCCCTGGCTATAACGGTAGAGTGACTCAGAAAAACTCCCAAAGTGCATTTTAAGTTTGTTTAAGCCTAGCTCATATAAGTCGTTACAAGTTATTAAACCGAGTGGTTCCATTTTTTTTGCGGTGACTTTTCCTACACCTGAAATCGCGGTTACAGGTAATTCTTTTACAAAGTCTAAAACCTCATCGGGTGTTATTACTTTTTGTCCATTGGGTTTATTCCAATCACTTGCTACCTTTGCTAAAAATTTATTGGGTGCTATGCCAGCAGATGCGGTTAGCTGTTGTGACTCAACTATCTTTTGGCGAATCTCTTTCGCCATTAGCGTAGCACTACCGTTGCAAAAAGGAGCATCTGTTACGTCTAAATAGGCTTCATCTAATGATAACGGCTCGATGAGGTCAGTGTATTGCTGAAAAATAGCATGAATTTCAGTTGATACGGATTTGTATAGATCCATGTGGACGTTTGTAATAATAAGTTGTGGACAGGCTCTCACGGCGCGTGACATCGGCATGGCAGAATGAACGCCAAACTTTCGCGCCTCATAATTGCAGGCTGCGACTACACCACGTGAAGTAGCAGCACCACCAACGGCGACAGGCTTTCCTTTTAAATGTGGGTTTTCACGAACCTCAACAGCCGCAAAAAAGCAGTCCATATCAACGTGAATGATTTTACGTTGCATACCATCGGGCTTATTTTTAGTGGATTGTTTTTGATCCATTGGGACTAGGTGTGTTTGGCAGGCTGAAAGAATCACTATCAGTAAATATTCTTTTCACGTCAACATCATCAATATTGTATTTAGTGTTGCAAAATTCGCAGTCAACGCTGATAGCCCCTTGTTCTTTTAATAAATCAGTTGCTTCTTTCTCACCGAGTGAGTAAATCGCACTGTCTATTTTTTCTTGTGAACAGGTGCATTTAAACTGAATACTTTGGGCATCGTAGAGGCGTAAGTCTTCTTCGTGGTATAAACGATGTAACAACTCTTGGGCATCTAGCGTAAGTAGTTCTTCATCTTTTAAGGTGTCTGCCAGTAGGGTTGCATGATTCCAGTGGTCTTGGTCATTCTTAATATTTGATTCGTTATCAGATGGCAGGCTTTGTAGCATTATACCCGCAACACATTCATCATCAGCAGCTAGCCATAAACGTGTGCTTAATTGTTCTGATTGTGCAAAATATTCTTTTAGGCAGTCTGCAAGTGTTTCTCCATCGAGTGAAACTAAACTTTGATAGCGCTCGCCTTTATTCTGTCCAGGTTTAGGATTATTTTCGACACTGATAACCATTGTGCCAGCGCCAAATAATTCATTGAATGTTGCATTTTTAGGCAACTCAACACCATCGTTCCAGTGCGCGATGGCGCGAACAGTGCCTTCGGAGCTTGCCTGTACAACAAGCATAGTGACAGGTTGTGTACCACGGATTTGCAGGATTAAAGAACCATCAAACTTTAAAGATTCAGCCAATAAACTAATGGCAGCAAGTGCTTCGCCTAAAACATGGCGCAATGGTTCAGGGTAGTCGGCTGTTTTTTGGATTTCTTTCCAAGTAGTTTTTAGGCTAACCCATTCACCACGCACATGGAGGTTTTCTAATGAGAAGCGATGTAGTTTATCTGACATTTTATAAGTTATCTGGGGCTGAATTTATAGATTTTACTCCTAGTAAACTCATATCACAAAGTAATAAAAGTCTGCTACACTCGATTCATGTTTATGATAAAAACCGACCAATGCAAACTCTGGCTAATTATTAAGTTAATCGTAGCCGATGGTGTATCACACGCTTAAACATCTACAGGCTGCGGGAATCTCCCAAAGCTTATCTATGATTCCTGCAGTATTTTTAAAGCTTGGAATTATTTATGAAAAACTCTACTGAACAAAGCACAACAGAAGACGTAAAAAGCATAAACGATAAATTTCGATCAGGTGTTTTTTTTGCCATTGCAGGCACAGCATTATTTTCACTCAAATCTATTTTTGCAAAACTAGCATTTATTGAAGGCATTGATGCGACTACGCTGGTGACGCTTCGTATGATTATTGCGTTTCCATTCTATGTGGTGATTTTAATCTATGCGATTAAAACTCGCCCTGAGAAAGCTGCGCTATTAACAAAGCGTGATGGTTTTATGATTTTTGGCTTGGGTTTTTTAGGCTACTACCTTGCATCATATTTAGATTTTCAGGGGCTATTTTATATCTCCGCACAGCTTGAACGCCTAACCTTATTTACTTATCCCATCATGGTTGCGCTATTGAGTTGGGTATTTTTTCGTGAAAAAATCACAGCAAGAATTATGGCATCACTGGCAATTAGTTATGCGGGTGTGAGTTTATTATTTTTTAACGAGACGCCTTCGGTAAATATGACCCAAAGCCAAATAGCTTTGGGTACAAGCTTGGTTGCATTAGCGGCATTAAGTTTTGCGATTTATCTTATCTTTAGCAAAGCATTAGTGTCACGTTTGGGTAGTTTGATATTTACTAGCTTAGCGATGTCGTCTTCAATGGTATTTATGTTGATTCAGTTTTTTGCTACGCACGAACTACAAGATTTAAATGTATCAGGCAGGGTTTGGTTTTTATGCTTATTGTTGGCGGTATTTAGTACAGTGATTCCTAGCTTTTTTACCAGTGAAGCGATTAATCGTATCGGTGCTACCAAAACTAGTATTATGGGGAGTGTTGGCCCTGTAATGACCATTTTTTTGGCGGTGAATTTATTGGGTGAAGAGTTTGGTTTGCCACAAATTGCAGGTTTGGTATTGGTTATTATTGGGGTTAGTTTTTTACGTAAGAGCTGATTAATAAAAGTGCTTTAAAGTGATAAATCACGGTCGAGTTGCTTTAGTCGCTCAGGCGTTCCAATATCGCGCCAGTCACCTGAATATGATTCGCCACTAACCTTATTGTTATTCATTGCTTCTCGTAATAGCGGGGCGAGTGGGCGTTTTCCTTGTGGAAGGTTTTTGAATAGCTCAGGATGGTAGTAGCCAATACCACTGAAAGTGAGCTTATTATCACCTTCAGTTTTTATGCTTTGATTGACCAGAGAAAAGTCACCATCAAGATTATGCTGGGGGTTGTTCACTAAAACTAGATGAGCAAGATTTCCAGATTTTAATGGGTTTGAATTGCTGTATTCATAGTCACACCAAACATCACCATTAGCTACTAAAAATGCTTCGTTATTAAAAAAGGGGAGTGCCTTTATAATGCCACCAGCGGTTTCTAATGCACCATTTTTTTGCTCATCAGAATAGTGTAAATTTACACCAAACTGAGAACCATCGCCCAAGGCTTTTGGAATTTGACTACCTAGCCATGCAATATTGATAATGATGTCTGTAAAGCCCGTGTTTTTGAGTTTCTCAATATGCCAGATAATTAAAGGCTTCCCCCCGACTTTTAATAAAGGCTTGGGCGTGTGATCAGTCAGTGGCCGCATCCGTGTTCCGTGACCTGCGGCAAGTATCATTGCTTTCATGATTTACCAATTGTGTCGGGAATATTCCATTCATTAAACAGATCAACAAGCGGTCGAGTTAATGGATACTTATTGGCGACTTCCATTACATAGTGAAGCGTAAGGGGGAGATCATCCAAGTAGTTGGTTTTTCCATCACGATGGTTAAGGCGTGCAAAAATACCTAAAACTTTGATATGGCGTTGCAAGCCCATGTAGTCAAACCATTGAATGAAAGTTGCGTCAGGGACTTTATGCATTAGTCCTGCATCTTCAGCCTGTTTTTTGAAATTTAAAACCCATTTGGCAATTTTTTCATTTGGCCAACGGATATAACAATCTCTCAGTAGCGAAACAAGGTCGTATGTGATGGGGCCAAGTATTGCATCTTGATAATCAATGATTCCGGGGTTGTTTTCCTCTATTTTTATAGACCACCCCCCCTGTTTTTCGATGTTTTGTGTGTTTTTTAGGGGTGAAATATCACCTAAAAACATAAGATTTCGGGAATGATAATCACGGTGAACAAACACCTGAGGTTGTTGAAGTACAGAGGCGGTGATAACGGCGAGTGTTCTATCTATAATTTTTTGTTGCTCAGTGCTTGGTGTGATTTTAAGGTGAGTTTTTAAAAACCATTCAGGCATTAACTGCATTTCTTGTTGGAGAAATGCTTCATCATACTCGGGTAAGTCGTCTGTATTTGCGACTTGAATTTTTAGCAGTGCCTTGAGAGCATCACCATAAAGTTGGTCAGCTGTTTGTTTATTCAATACATCAAGATAGGGCGTATTGCCAAAATCTTCTAGCAGTAGAAAACCTTGCTTTAAATCTTGCTGGATAATCTTGGGGGCGTGAACACCTGCGTTGCGTAGGCGGTTTGTTACGTCAATAAAAGGAGTGCAATCTTCTTGCTCTGGTGGAGCATCCATCGCGATGGTGCTTGTGTGTTTATCCGAGTCATTATCGGTAACACGAAAATATCGGCGGAAACTGGCATCGGCAGAGGCTACTTCAATAGTAGCATTAGGTATTTCTTGGTGAATCCAATCAGTGAGTTTTTCTAAGCGGAGGTCTTGGCTCATTTTTTATTCTGGCGCTCTCATGCAAAACAGCTAAAAACAGGGGGCAAACTTAACAGCAATCTTAATTGAATATTAAGATTGCTGTAATTAGATTAGGTTTAAAACCTAGCTTTTAAAACCTAGCTTTTTAAAAATACCTGCTGCAGGGCAAAAGCCTGTAAAAGATGATTGAAATAAATTCACACCAACAAATACTGTTAGCCATACAAAGTTAGGGTGTACGAAATAAGTTAATACCAAACTAATAAGTACCATTGCTCCTGCCATTGCAGTTACTGCGTTACTGACTGTCATAATTTTCTCCTGTGTTCTAAATTTAAATTAAGTATAAAGTTCTATCGTTTATCAAGTGCTACATAATCACGAGGTAATGCGCCACTATAAAGCTGGCGTGGACGACCAATGCGTGACTCAGGGTCTTGCACCATTTCATTCCAATGGCTTATCCAGCCAACAGTACGTGACATTGCAAAAATCACCGTAAACATATTTAGCGGGATGCCCATAGCTAATAAGATGATACCAGAATAAAAGTCCACATTGGGGTAAAGATGGCGCGATACAAAGTACTCATCGGTAAGCGCAATGCGCTCTAGCTCCATCGCTGTATCAAATAGTTCTTGATATTCGTTGCCTTCGCCAAGATGCTCTAATAAATCATGACAAGTTTGGCGAATGATTACAGCGCGTGGATCATGGTTTTTATAAATTCGATGACCAAACCCCATTAAACGGAAGTTATTAGATTTATCTTTTGCACGGTCAATATAATATTGCACATCGTTATCTGATTCGGCTATATCTACCAGCATACGAATCACTGACTCATTAGCACCACCATGAGCTGGCCCCCAAAGTGAAGCGATACCAGCAGAGACAGCAGCAAATGGATTTGCCTCTGAGCTACCAGTTAAGCGCACGGTTGAGGTTGAGGCATTTTGCTCATGATCAGCATGTAAAATCATAATCAGATCAAGTGCTTTTGCATAGTACGGATCAGGCGTATAAGGCTCAGTCGGCATACTAAACATCATGTGTAAAAAGTTTTCAGAATAGCTTAAATCATTTTTTGGATAGGTGAATGGTAAGCCATTAGCATAGCGATAACTCCATGCTGCGATGGTTGGCATTTTTGCAATTAGCTGATGAGCAGCAATCATGCGGTGTTCTGCATTGTGAATATCAATATCATCGTGATAAAAAGACGAAAGTGCGCCAACCACACCAACCATTATTGCCATAGGGTGAGCATCACGACGGAAGCCGCTATAAAAGCGTTTGAGAGCTTCGTGCAACATTGTGTGACAGGTAATGATAGTGGTGAATTGTTTGAGTTCTTGTGTGTTGGGCAATTCGCCATCAAGTAATAAATAACAAGTCTCTAAAAAATTACTGTTCTCAGCGAGTTGTTCAATAGGGTAGCCGCCGTACTGTAAAACTCCTTCTTCACCATTTAGGTAAGTGATGGAACTACGACAGCTTGCTGTTGATAAAAAGCCAGGGTCGTAGGTGAAATAACCTAACTGTTTGTAAAGCGTACGAACATCAATGGTTGGCGTTCCATTTGTGGGGCGCAAGATAGGTAGCTCCACTGATTTTCCAGTAGAATTATCGGTGAGGGTTATAGTTTCTTTTTTACTCATTCTTTGGCTATTCCTTTTACTGTGCAATCTTCTAGTGATTTTCACACAATGCTCATAAAAAAATAAGGGGCGCATAGTTTAACAGATTTTTGATGTGGATAGTTTAAGTCCATAACATATACGGTATTATAGCTCGTTTAGTTGTATTTGATTTGAGAGTAAACAATGAACAAAATATTAGCGGGTTTTTTACTTATAAGTATTGTAACAGCAGGTCTTTTCTGGTCTTTTTCAGGTAATGATGAAGAAAACAAAGCGATAGCTGCAACAGATTTGCCGTGGAAAGTGAGCATTACAGGAAATGGATCAACCCATATTTTAGGGGTTGATATTGGCGAAATTACCTTTAAAGAACTCATGTTTAAACTAAAGTTATTAGCTGAGCCCGCACTATTCGAAACACCGGAAGGTATTTTATTTTTAGAGGCAAGTTTTGGGAAAAAGAAATTTGGCATTTTAGAAGCGCGTTTGATTGCAGAAATGGAAGCAAATCAAAGCGTATTTAAAGCGATGAAAGAGGATAATGCTGGGCGTGATTCAACCCCGAGTAATCATTGGAAATATAGCCTTTCTGTGAAAAGTACCAAAGTCGCCAATGACTTACGTGTTTGGAGATTAGTCTATTTGCCCGTTGCAGATTTTGAACTTAAACAGATGAAGTTTTTTGGCGAGCCACAAGAAAAAATTCAAGTAACCAATAATGCACAGTATTGGTTGTACCCTGAAAAAGGCATGGCGCTACTCTGGGATAAAGAAGGAAAAGAGATCTTTTATTACACTGCTCCAAAAGATTTTGCGCGTTTGAAAAAATCATTACCAACCAAAGTCGTTATAGTAGAGCCGTAATAATAATTAATGTCATTTTGGAAAGAAAAATCATTAACAGAAATGTCTCGTGAAGAATGGGAAAGTCTCTGTGATCACTGTGGTAAGTGCTGTCTAACAAAATTAGAAGATGAAGATGATGAGGGTACGGTCTATTACACTAATATAGTCTGTAATTTATTTGATAAAAGTGATGGAAGTTGTACTGATTATTGGAATCGTGAAACACTTGTGCCTACGTGTTTGCGTCTCACGCAAGATAATTTAGACCAAATAGAGTGGCTTCCCCCAAGCTGTGCTTATCGCAGAATAATGGAAGGACGTGGTTTAGCTAAATGGCATCACCTCATTTCAGGTGATAAAAACACCATTCACGAAACAGGTAATTCAGTGCTAGGTAGAGTGGTATTTGAAAAAGAAGTAAACGAAGATGAGCTAGAAGAGCACATTGTCACATGGCCACTAAAGTGAGTAAAACACTAGAATCAGTTCGCTTAGATAAGTGGCTATGGGCAGCACGTTTTTTTAAAACACGAAAGAATGCTGTTGAAGCTATTAGCGGTGGCAAGGTGCATCTCAATGGTGCGCGTACCAAGCCATCACGTAATATTCACATAGGTGATGAACTAGACATCACTCGTGAAAACTATCGCTACCATATAGAAGTTATCGCGCTAAATGATAAACGTCGCCCCGCAAAGGAAGCACAATTGCTCTATCAAGAAAGTGAAGAAAGCATCGAAGGTCGAGAAAATGAACGAGAAATGAGAAAAATGAATAGCGCTAGCGTGAGTCAACCCGATAAGAAGCCCAACAAAAAAGAGCGTAGGCAAATGAATAAGTGGAGAGATCGTTAGTCAATTATTCCATTTCTTTAGTCTTATATTCTTCTAGTTCATTGGGCAGTCGTGCTATGGGAATGTCATGACCTTGAGTGTTAACAAAACGGCGAATGATAATAAATTTTTCGACAGGGGGCTTTCGTTCAAATAAGTGTGAAAAGTGGCTAATGCTTTTTTGTTCGGCATAATATTGCACTGCATGCATCCACGCCCAATCATATCCCATGGTTAAAATACTAAAGACCTTAAAGAAGCGTTTATTGTTTGTACTGCCTGCAACGACAAAAATAGGGGCATAATATTTTCGGGTTTCACCTGCACGAAACTTTGCATCAATGCGAAACTTCATTTTGATGCCAGAAACCCCAGTGTTAAATATAGAAGAGCTAAAGTTTCTAACTTCTTTACATTCTAACTTTTTTTGATTAGAAATAAGTTTACGTTCAAAGTTCCACTCTGCATTTACTTGCTTCGCTTGGCTCTCAAGTACATCAAGCTCAAACTCATTTGTGATGCCTCGCGCGTTAAAATACTTTTGTTGATACTTATCTCCCACTAATACGGCCACGCGCCAGCCGATGAAACCAGCTTTGTGATCACCTTCTTTATACTCGTAAATACTCATTGTTTTTTCTGTCTACTGAATCGAATAATTATAGAGTGTAGGGAATAAAATATACAATGCTATTGTTTTGATTTAATCTATA
>Ga0256834_1002578_pt1 | contig 11337 bp, 13 predicted proteins | sample 4281140metaG_FD_190536 | JGI IMG/M metagenome (GOLD analysis project Ga0256834, IMG submission 190536) | Hydrothermal vent microbial communities from East Pacific Rise, Pacific Ocean - 4281-140 | ecosystem: Environmental > Aquatic > Marine > Hydrothermal vents | place: Pacific Ocean: East... | reverse complement strand
TACTCTGCTTCTTTCTGTCGTCCACCCTCTTCTATGAATAAAACATTATTTGTCGGGGTAGTGACACCCCGACCTACGTGAATTTGCATACCATTATCTAACGCAGCTCTATAATTTCCATGAGGATACTCTTTCAAATAATCTGCAATATGCTCCACAGAATACTCAAATTCCCACCCTCTCATCTTAGCAAGTACAGAAAGAGAATACATAGCATTAGACTGTGCAGAGCCATAAGAAACTATTTTGTTAATGTCAGGAAAATCATTTTCTAAGAAGTAGTGAAATTTACGGGCTTTGTTTCCAGAGAAGTCTGAGTGTAATAAATCATCACGTTTTAAAAAAAAAGTATGATTGTCAAAAGTAATTATTTCTACAGGAGAATTTAACATAACGCTCTTCTCCTATCAAATTACACGAAGTGTACCTTGTCGTGGCGAACGCCCTTGAAAGCAAAGCGATTCGAGAGTCACGACGATTTTTTGTTTCGTTTTTTCTAAAAAAATGAAAAGAAAACAACGCCACAGTTTTACAAAAAGGAAAGTAACTAAACTTAGTTACGCCCAACACAATTCAAATCAGAAAACGCCTTCTCAAGACGAGCAACCATTGAAATCTCAGCAGCACGCATCCATTTACGAGGATCATAATAAGACTTATTTGGCTTATCTTCACCCTTTGGGTTACCGATTTGCCCTTGTAAATAATCTTTATGCTCATCGACATAGTGTCTTACACCATCCCAAAATGCCCACTGTGTGTCTGTATCAATATTCATTTTTATAGCACCATAAGAGATAGCTTCACGTATATCTGCTAATTCAGAACCTGAACCACCATGAAATACGAAGTCTACAGGTTTTGCACCCGTTTTATATTTCTCTTCTATGAACTTTTGAGAGTTATCAAGTATCTTTGGTGTTAAGCTAACATTTCCTGGTTTATATACACCATGTACATTACCAAACGATGCTGCTATAGTAAAGTTAGAAGAAACTTTCATAAGTTCTTCATAGGCATACGCTACCTCTTCAGGTTGTGTGTAAAGGAGTGAGTTATCAATGTCTGTATTGTCTACACCGTCTTCTTCTCCACCTGTAACACCTAGCTCTATCTCTAATGTCATGCCCATTTTAGACATACGTTCAAGGTAAGTCTTACAAGTAGCTATATTTTCTTCTATCGGCTCTTCACTGAGGTCAATCATATGTGAAGAAAAAAGAGGTACCCCATGTACTTTAAAGTGAGCCTCACTCGCATCAAGTAAACCATCAATCCAAGGTAAAAGTTTTCTTGCTGCATGATCTGTATGTAATACAACAGGTACATCATAGGCATGTGCCACAGTATTGACATGCTTAGCACCAGAAATAGCACCTAAGATAGCTGCTTCATCTGAAGGCAATCCTTTTCCTGCATAATACGCAGCACCCCCATGGGAAAACTGCACAATAACTGGTGAATTTACATTTTTAGCTGATTCCAATATACTATTGATTGAAGAAGTACTTACCGCGTTGACTGCTGGCATTGCAAAACCTTCATCTTTTGCCACTTTAAACAATTTTTGAAGGTCATCTCCTGTCACAACACCTACATTTATTACATCCAATACTTTTGTAGACATATACAACTCCCACTTTTTAAATTATTTTATTTTTATATTTGCTTTTTTCATTAACTTACCCACAATTTCTTCTTGGGCGAGTTGCATCTTAATACTTTTTTTTGCTTTTTCAAATGCAGGTATCTTTTCTTTACTTTTAGCTGCCTTTGCTACTTTTTTCATCTTTTCATATGCGACTTTTGCTTTTTCATCTGAGACACTCATTTTCGACATACTTCTTTGCATCCAAAAACCAGAAAGTGCTGCTTCTTTTTCTTTTTCAGATAATTCTTTTTTTGATGCCGCTGAAAGCAATTTTGACGGAGCCATCATTTGAATAAGTTGCGTTTTACCATCTTTAGGAAGTTTATCCCAAGTCATTTTACCTTTTGAAAGAACTTTCAACGCTTTATTTGCTTCATCTACAGTTATCTCCATACCATTTACAGTTGCTGCTGTAGTTGCTATAGCCATTGTTGTGCCAAGTAATAATATCATACCTAATGTCACTAATTTTATTCTCATATTCATATCCTTAAATTGTTATATTTTGTCTGCTGTCATAGAAGACACATTTGAATCTTTAGATGTATTATTATCAAGGTTTATCTCAATCTCAACATCTTTCATAAGTTTCTCTGTAATCTTTTTTTCAACTAATTCAGTTTTTAGCTGTTTACCAATAGTCAAATATTCAGGTATAACAGCATTTGGATTTATAGCCAATGACTTTGCTTTTTTCTCTTCATAAAGTGCCAACATTTCATCACTAGAAACATTGATGTTTCGCTTTTGTTTTTCTAACCAAACCTGTCTTAAGATAGCATCTTTTTCTTCTACTGTTAAACTTGTCTCAACAATAGATTTTAAGACAATAGGTCTTGCTAAATCACTGATTAATAATTTTCGTTGCTTTTTATTTAATTTATCAAAATCTTTTACTTTCCCTGATGTCATTCTTTTCAAAAAACTGTCAGCTTCTTTTTTAAAAATTTTAACACCATTTACTGTAGCAATAGTAGCCATAGGTGCTCTACTTTTTTTATTTTTAACTTTATGTATTTTTACTAATTCTGCTATCACTATTTTACGTTGTTTTTTAGGAAGTCTATCATAATCTTTCACTTTCCCTTTTGTCACTTTATTTAAGAATGCATCAGCTTCTTTTTTACGTATTTTATACCCTTTTACCGTTGATATAATAGTATTAGGGGATCGTTTTTTAAAGTTAGTAGGTCTAGATTTAGGTTTTCCATTAATACTAAGATTATCTAGGTTAACCATACCAACAGAACTTTTATCATTTAAGATATTAGTGAGTGAGTTTTTAAGTGCATCTGCTGCTACTGGTGAATATAACACTAAAAGTGACACACCCATAGCAAGTATCGTTTTTTTCATATGCTTCTTTCTATCTAATCTAATGTTATAAACTATTTTTTAGTGCCATTAGCATCTATTGATGCATCTACTATTTTTGATTTTGATTTAAGTTCTTTTGCAATCTCAGTTATTTTACTTGCAAACTGTTGTTGTTTTAATGATGCAATAATTTTATCTTTAACTTGTGGATACTCTGTTGCTTTTGCTTCTGATTTATCCTCAAGATATATAACATGATAACCAAACTGCGTTTTTACAGGTTTATCTGTCATTTCAGCTACTTTTAGTGCCCACACAACCTTATCAAACTCTGGAACCATCTGACCTCTACCAAAAGTTCCTAAGTCTCCACCCTTTGGTCCTGAAGGACCTGTAGATTTTGATTTAGCTAATTCTATAAATTTATTTTTAAGTGCATCACCTTTTAGGCTTTTCATCTCATCTATTATGTCTTGTGCCTCTTTTTCTTCTTTGACTAAAATATGTCTTGCACGTACAGCTTCTTTTTGCATGAATTTCTCTTTATTTTTATCATAAAATGCTTTTGCTTCAGAGTCACTAACCACTGCGTTATCCATTTGTGACTTCATCCACATATTTACAAGTAGCTCTTCTTTTATTTTCTCCATATTACGTTGAAATTCTGGCTTTTTCTCAATCTCTTCTTTTTTTGCAAGTTCAGTAAAAAGTGCTTTTTCAATAAGTCTTTCTTTTATCATAGCTTGTTGTGCTTCATCAAGCGTGGAAAAACTTGCCTGTGGAGAAGAAGCTTTTACAAATGCTTCTGCATCTTGTTTTGTAATATTTTTTCCATTGACTGTAACTAAAATATCTGATGCCGTAAGTGTTGTTGTTATCATTGCTGTTGCAAGAAGTGAAGTTTTTACTAGTTTTAACATATTTAAATATCCTTTAATTTATTGTGAATTATCAACAAAATTATATCTCTCTTGGGTAAATCATTGATTAATGTGCTAATATTTTAGTCTTATTATATTTAAGAACAAGGTATATATTATGGCTAAAGTTAAAAAAGCAACAAAAAGAGAGATAGATGAGATAAAAGCACTCTTTTTACATCACTATCCAGATTCACTTACCGAACTTAACTATACAAACCTTTATGAACTTCTCATCGCGGTGATGCTCTCTGCCCAATGCACAGACAAAAGAGTAAACATTATAAGCCCTGATCTCTTTGAAAAGTATCCAGACCCTATCAGCCTTGCCAATGCTGACTTAGATGAAGTAAAGTCTTACCTCAACACTTGTTCATTTTTTAACAACAAAGCCAAAAACCTCATAAAAATGGCACAGTCCGTCATAGAGAACTATGGTTCAAAGATACCACTAGAACGTGATGAACTCGTCAAACTTGCAGGAGTTGGGCAAAAAACAGCCAATGTTGTAATGATAGAATACGCAGGAGCAAACCTCATGGCAGTAGATACCCATGTCTATAGGGTGGCTCATCGTTTAGGTTTAAGTGATGCCAAAACTGCCATTAAATGTGAAGAGGAGCTTAGTAAGAAGTTTAAAACTAAGTTACATTTACTTCATCAAGCTATGGTACTTTTTGGGCGATATAAGTGTAAAGCTGTAAAGCCAGCGTGTGATGGGTGTTTTATGGAAGCACATTGCAAAACTTCTCAGACTTTTAAGGTCTAATACATTACAAGGGTTGGCTTCAGCCGACCCTACAGTTTTTACACCCTTCCAATAACCCCCACTAAAACCTCATACGTTCTCTCAACAGAAGCCAAATCAACCTCTTCACGTGTAGAATGAGGATACCGTATCGTAGGACCAATAGAAGCAAACTTCATTGCAGGGTATTTCTCTGCTATGACACCACACTCTAGCCCAGCATGAATTGCCATCATCTTCGTACGCCCAAATACCTCCTTCATCTCTTCACTCACAAGGTTGGTAAACTCCGAAATGTCTGGTTTCCATGCAGGGTATTTGTCTTGCACATCAACGCTAAAACCATAAAAATCAAACAGTTTTGCTGTAGATTCTGTGAGGTACTCCAATGCTTCTATACTCATGGCACGTGCAGATACTTCTATCTTCACTCCACCTTTTTCATCAGCTGTAATAATAGCAAGATTGATGCTAATACTAGGAATACCCAGTTCATCATTCATGCCTAAGACACCCTGTTGAAACACATCTATAAATTTTATAATTTGACTGCCTTCTTTTAACACTTTGGGCTCTTCTTTTAGTCTACGTACTGTGACTTCAGCATCATCTGCTAAAGCTTTCTCGCTTCTCACGATAGCCACTGCATTAGCAGGAATGGAGTTACGACGTTCACCTGCGTATATGCTAGCTAGTTGCGTCACATTATTTGCTACGAGATATTTACCTAGCACTTTTATGGCTGAAGGTATGCCCTTGTCTATATCTACACCAGAGTGACCACCTGACAAACCTTTAACAGCCACTTCATAACATGCACCTTTGCCTTCAACATACACATCTACCTTATCAGCCACAAGATCAGCTCCACCTGCACAACCTATATACACTTCTGCTTCATCTTCTGAGTCAAGATTAAGCATGTATTTACTCTTGAGTTCAAATGCTACTTCGTTTGCCCCTATGAGTCCAATCTCCTCATCTGCTGTGAGTAAAAATTCTAGGTCTAAACCCTCATCCATGTTTTGCATCATCATGGCTATCGCCATGCCATTGTCCGCACCTAAGGAGCTGTCTTTTGCTCTCATAATGCCATTTTCTATGTAAGTCTCTAACACAGGAGCTTTACCCATGCAGACCATGTCGTAGTGTGCTTGTAGGCATAAGGTAGGGTTACCTTTATGAATGTAAATGTTTTTAACCGCATCTACTTCTACACTATAGTCTCTACTTTTAGCAAAGTCTACTAAGAAGTCTAGTAACTTGTCTGCGTTTTTACTACAGTGTGGGATTTGCGTGAGGGTTTGAAAATGCTTGATAATGGCTGACATAAATACTCTTTTTATTAAAATAGTTTACAAATTATAGTACAATCACATAAAATGAAGGATGCCAGAATGTGCTTCATTGTAACCATCGTCATGCTAGGACTAGCCATCCAAAGTTTCTTACAAGCACAATACATGGCAGGAGCAACACAACTCATCATAGCTCTTGGATTTCTTGCCCTACTCATACGTAACATTATCGCTGTAAGAAATGAAAAAGAAGGGTGTAGTACCACAGGCTGTAGTATAATAGACTGGTTTACTAACCTCTTTAAAAAGAAAGAAAAATAAATGGAACACTTTTTTACATGCCCCTACTGCTGGGAACACATTTCCATGATATTAGACAACACCGAAGAAAATAGTGACTACATAGAGTTAAACTTTAGGTTTTCAGGAGAGACTCTCACACAATTTAAAGCCCATAAAATGGAAGGTATTTAACGTATAAAATAACTTGCTATATAAAGAACCACTATCATACCAAGTGTCCATAACATGATTTCTTTCACACGTACACTTGGGTTTACTGTATTACAATCAGGACAATTTTTTATACCTTTTTCAATCATATTATTGCAATAATGACACTTTACTTCCTTATTTCCCATCATTTATCTTTTCAAACCTAGGTTTTTTTCTATCAGCTACGATAACTTTTTCTATAAACATTGCATAGGGACGTACCCATATATTTCTATCACCATAGAGTGTCTTATAGACTAATTTCTTCTTCTGTTTCAGAATGTGTTGCCAACATAAGTACTTCATATTCTTTCCCTTTGTAGTGTCTGTATTTTCCTAATTCCAATACCATATCATCTCCTTTAATATGACATGATAATATGTTCAGCCATTTAAAAAGATTAAACTATGAAAAATAAAGATTAGTCTTTATACCTGTATTCATAGTAGAACTAATTTCTATACTATTTCAGATGAAGAGAAAAATTTGATATAATTTGATGATAAAAAACTAAGTAACTCATCCCATATGATTAAGTTCTAAAATTATTAACGAGGAAAAAGAATGTTAAAATGGTACCAAGAGCCTCTTATCCATTTTTTAATTTTAGGAACACTTCTCTTTTTTCTTACACAGTTTACTACCTTTTCAGAGATACCTAGAAACTCAAAAAAAATCATCATTAACGAAGATGAAATTCAAAAATTTATTACATTTTGGAAAAAAAAACATCGAAAAAACCCTACTAAAAAAGATGTAGATTCTTTTTTAAAAATTTACATCGAAAAAGAAATCCTCTATACTGAGGCATTACAAATGAAACTTAACCAAAATGATAAAACTATAAAACAACTACTGATTGATAAATTAAAATATATTGTTAGTGACCCAATAGATACCAGTCATATCCCTGAGGAAACATTACAAAAATTCTTTAATAAAAATAGGCACCTCTTTTCAAATGACTCCTCCACAATTTTCACCTTTAGGCATATATATTTTAATCCAAAACATAGTGATACTCTCGATGACAGAGTAAATACTATTTATAGGAAAATCAAAAACCAAGACTTTAATCAAACATACATAAGCTACGGTGATAAATTTTATAAAGGCTCAAATTTTTCCAATATATCCCAAAAGGGACTTTCTAATATTTTTAGTCATTCTTTTACTCAAGAAATTCAAAAACTTCCACAAAAAAAGTGGTCGAATCCTGTTAAATCAGGCTATGGTATTCATCTTGTTTATATTGAAGAGATACATCATCCTAAAAAATCATTTGAAACAATGAAAGAAAAAATAACAAATAGATACATTATCTATAAATCCCATGAGAAATATAAAGAGTTTTATAATACATTAAAAGATAAATATCAAGTCATTATAGAACCTTACATACTTAAAAATGAAAAATAATTACATGATACAGTTACTTCTATTTTTTGTATTGTTTTCCAATTATCTCTTAGGACATACCGCAAAGCCTGCCTATTTGGAAATAAAGTCTATAGGAGCACATCACTATATGACAAAATGGAAAGTACCAATTATTGAGGGGGAGGATATATCTATTATCCCAAAATTTCCTTCTTTTTGTCAAGAAAAAAATATAACCACATTCAAAGATACAACTATTCTATTTATTTCTAGTAGATTACATTGTAAAGAGACTCTCATAGGCAAAAGTATCTCTATCCAAAATATTGAAACTGATTTACGTACTGTAATTTTTCATTTTTCAGAAGATAGTACTTCATACTTTACAGAGTTTAATCCTACACATCCAAACTTACAAATAAAAAATACTGTGCACCATGCACAAAACACTTTAAACTATATTTTTTTAGGTATAAAACACATAGCATACGGTTATGATCATCTTCTATTTATTTTAGGGTTATTACTGCTTATTCAAAAATGGAAAATACTTATACAAACTATTACTTCCTTTACCATAGCACATAGTATTACACTGGGTGCAAGTTCACTTAACTATATATATATGCCAGAAGACTTTATAGAACTAATGATTGCATTAAGTATAGTCATATTAGCAGTTGAGATTATTTATCTTGAAAAAGGTAAAAGGGGTCTTTCGTCAAAATATCCATGGATAGTAGCCTTCTTTTTTGGACTCATTCATGGTTTTGGTTTTGCTAATGTGTTATCTGAATTATCCTTACCTCAAGAGCATTTTATACTGGCACTATTTTTTTTCAATATAGGTATCGAGATAGGACAAATATTTTTTATCATATTTGTAATCTTTTGCTATTACGTATATAAAGCATTTATAAAAGAAAAATACCTTATAGGAGGGAAAATAACTATATCTTATCTCATAGGTAGTATCGCATTCTACTGGTTCATTGAGCGATTATTCAATAATCTTAACTGTTAATGCACATAAATTCTATGTGCTTCTTCTAAAGTATAAAACTTTAATCCTATTTCCTGAGCATAATCAATAATTTGAATTAATTTTTCAACAGAAGTCCTATACGCATGTCGATCTGATATAAATTCTTTCTTTTCGAGTATCCAATGTCCTAAAAGTACCCCTATTTCTTTATCTTTTTTAAATTTATCTAAATATAATTTTATATCTTCTAAAGTTTTTGAGCCTCCTGCAGGTTTTTCATCCATAACGTATACATGTGCAAAAAATTCTCGTATATGAGGGAGAGTCTCTCTAATAATCTTATTATGCTCAGGTTGCCCAGTAATATACGGATATGAAAAACTACTAGGGTTAAACCCCCTTTCTCTCATATTATTTACGCCAGGTTTTATTTGCTCATCAAGGTATGCTTTTGCTTTCTCTTCTATAGTATTATATATTTTATATTTTATATCTCTAGTACTCATATGATCTACGGTATGGTATCCTATTTCATGCCCATAACCTTCAAATGACTTAAGTAGTGCAACCTCTTTCTCTGTAATATCTCCCCTCTCCACACTACCCCACCTATGACAGAAAAAGGTTGCAACGACATCTCTTTCTTGAAAGATTGTCATTACCTTACTCCAACTATCAATAAAACTATCATCAAATGTTAAAACTACACCTGGTGCACTGACGGTAACAGGTAAATCAACTTTTATATTTTTTGCAGTACGATGAAAAATAATATTATCTACTTTAAGTTTTCCTCTAAAGAAAATTCCTTTAATGAATTTTAATTCATTGTCTTTTTCATATCTCTTTACGTCATACTTGATATCTCTAATATAAGTATGCCACTTCCCATCTACAGATGTAGACCCTATACCATGCCTAATATAATGTTTGTTATTATAAGAATATTCTCCTTTACCCGTATCTTTTGGATAATACTCTAGATACCTCTCTCCTTTGAGGGTATCTACAATGATTCGTACAACAAACTTTTCATTAGTTTTCATTTGCCACTGAATATATTTACTTTCTGTTTCATTCAATGTTTTATGAAAAATAAAACCCGTTGTTCTTTCATTTCCATCTAAAAAGATGACTCTACTTCCTTTTTCATCATCATATATATTATTTATTTCTGCTTTATTTGAATGATCATATTCTATTCTCCAATGGCTTGTTTTGCCATCTTCTGCATCTTCAATTATTTTTCTAACATCATTATTATCCTCTGGAATAGTAGGTTTACTCGGGATAATAACGATGGGAGTATCATCATCTTCAGATGGCATCATATTACCAGTATCTAATACTACATTAATCTGACGTGCAGTAGTTACTTTATTCCCTGCACTATCTTCCACAGAATAGCTAACAGTATAAACCCCTTTTTTACTAGTGTTTATATTAGAAACTATTTTAATATTCTCTGTAATATTTCCATCTCTATCATCACTTGCCACAGCACCTAACTCTTTATAAATTAAATCTATTTTAAGTGTAAGTGGATTCTCCCCAACTATAATAATAGTTGGAGGAATTTTATTGTCTAACAACTCTTCAATCACAACTTTTATTTCTACAAAAGTATCTACATCCTCAACAGGCATTTCTATTAGTAAATCATTTACTCTATTTATATTTGACTCATTTATGTTACTAAAACCCGCGGTATTATAATCCTCAATAGTAGGTTTTTCACTATGGCTTGTAGTAAAGTTTACAATTTTTGCTTGTGCTTTTTTCGATTTACTGCTTCCACATCCACTTGTAAGTAGTATAGCAAGTACAATAAAAAGGTTTTGGATAAGTCTATTCATAATAATAAAATCTCTCTTTTAAATGTAAAATAAAGACATCAAAATTATTGGTATGTATTTAGAATAATTACCAAAGTATTGCATTATTTTGATGAATCATAATATATGCAACCCGGCAATCTTTAGAGGTAATTGAAGATCCGTAGCTTTCCGTCCTATATTTTCATACAGTTTGGCTTTAAATATTGACTAAATTATATCTTCATAAAACTTAAAATTTTATATAAAAATATGGGTCTAGTAAACTTTAGAGGTTATTTTGTCTGAGATTCTTCAATAGTATAACATATAAATCATTATGCCTATTGTTGAATCTAAACTCACTCTCTTTGAGATGCAAATAAAACATCTCATCTCGAAGCCCATTAAATTGAGCTAACCTTCTTTTAGTAAAACTCCAAAATGATTCTATACCATTTACATGAGATTTACCTCTAACGAATTCATCCTTAGAGTGGAAGACTCTATAGTGGTCATAGCCATTGAGAACTAAACCATCATAAGCTTTCCATCCATCGGTATGAAGGTACTTCCTTCAAGTATCTTACCCTCTATAATAGGCATCAATTCGGCTTTAGCGCAGTTATTGACTATTTGTACATACACATTACCATCTCTTTTTAGTAAGCCAAATACAGGTGTTTTACCAGCAGCACCTCGTCCTCGTTTACCTCTAACTCTTTTGG
>Ga0256834_1002577_pt1 | contig 11337 bp, 12 predicted proteins | sample 4281140metaG_FD_190536 | JGI IMG/M metagenome (GOLD analysis project Ga0256834, IMG submission 190536) | Hydrothermal vent microbial communities from East Pacific Rise, Pacific Ocean - 4281-140 | ecosystem: Environmental > Aquatic > Marine > Hydrothermal vents | place: Pacific Ocean: East... | reverse complement strand
AAAATTGGGGGTGAGCTTGAGCCAAAACAAATGGAATATGCTAAGCTTATTTCGCAAAGCGGACACCATTTGCTTGATGTTGTAAATTCTTTGATGGATATGGCAAGAATTGATGCAGGAAAATTTGAAATAAATGCAAAGCGGTTTAATCCTAGTGATTTACTTGGTCCGTGTTTGAAAATTATTTCTAAAGCTGCAAGTGAAAAAAAGGTAAATGTTGAAGTTAAAGCTAGTTCTGATCTTCCTTATATTTTGGCCGATGAGAGGGCTTGTCGTCAGATAATGATTAACTTGCTATCTAATGCAGTGAAATTTTCACATTCAGGTGGCTCGGTTGTTTGTTCAATTAAGCGGCAGGGAAATTATCTTAATTTCAGTATTAAAGATGACGGTATTGGAATTGATGAAAAGCATATTGCTAAACTGGGTGAGCCGTTTTTGCAGGCTCATACTGGCTTGAAACGCAATTATGAAGGTACTGGTTTGGGTATTTCGATTGTTAAAGGTCTAGTTGAACTGCATCAGGGAAGATTTGAAGTGCAATCTGAGCAAGGGGTTGGCACAAAAATATCGGTGCTTTTGCCCATCAATGGGCAACAAAATAATGATGGTGTTGAGCATTCTAATGTTGCTTTGCTAAATCTGCCTGATTCAAAAAAATTATATATAAATAATGAAAATAGAAAAATAGAAAAGAGGGTTAGCTAATGGCATCTTTGGCGGTTTCACATATTCCTGCAATGGCTGGAAAAGCGGTGTTTTCTTTTGTTTTTACTTTGGTAAAAAAATTAGTGGGAAAAATAGTTAGCTATCCGCTTATTAGTGCGATTAGCATTGTTATGGGTTTTGGTATTCTTATTGGTGCAAATAATGCGCTTTTCTTACAAAAGCAGGCACACCCATCTCCATTTTTTGCTAAGAGTCATGAGGTTGAGACTCAGGCGGTTTTAGTTAATTCGTCAGCATTGATTGTTGAACCTAAAGTTATTATGCAAAGGCAAGTTACACCTGCTTTTACGCCTGTTGTTGTTGCTCCCAACCCTGCTGTTAGTGAGGCGGTGCAAAAAATTGGGCATGACCAAATTATTTTATTGCAACAAAAACTTGCAAAACTTGGTTATTTTACAGGTAAGGCTGATGGGTTTTATGGCCCAAATACTGCTAATGCTATTCGTGCTTTTGAAGAAAAAAGTGCTATGAAAATAGTTGGGGCAGTCACTCCGAAAGTCTATCAAGCTATTATTAAAGCTGAAAATGTGCCTCTAGGGCAGCCGATAGTTAATTCGCTTAATTCGGCTAATGTGAAGCCTTCTGTTATTGCTGCGCCAGTTGTTTTAGAACCGATTAATAATTTTACTAATGCTAGTCTATCAGAAGATCCGCTTATGAAAATTGTTAGAAATGCCGCTTTGGTCAGACAACCAACTGTTGCTTTGGCAAATGAAGTTGTTGCAACAAAAATTGTTGTGGATAAGGAAATGATTAAAAAGGTGCAAACTGGGCTAGCAAGCTTAGGGTTTTTATATGGTACTATTGATGGTGTTGCTGGGCAAACTACCGCAAAAGCTATTCGTAAATTTGAGGTTTTTCATAATTATAAAGTTAGTGGTGAAGTTACGCCTGAACTTTTGGATATGCTGAAAGCAGAAGGTGCTAGTTTGTAAGGAAGAATTATGAGCCAACTTCGATCTGATATTTGGTGTGCGGCATTCATTAGGCTTCATAATGATCTTGGGCATTTTTGTGTTGTTGCAAAAAAAGGGCATGAAATTGCTGGGCAGATATGGATTGAAGTTGACCATTTGAATGGGCAAAATTCGTTATTTTCACCTGCGCCAATGTTATCACATAATGAAGAAAAATCTGATTGGATATTTGAATGTCGCCTTCAAAATGTTGCAGCTCAAAAAATAAAAGAAAAGATTGCTCAGGAAATAAATTTTGACCCTGATATTTGGGTTTTAGCGCTTGAAATGCGTGAAGGTGAAGTTGGGATTAATATGATAAAAAGCTAACTAGCGTGACGGGTTGTTATGTTGTTTAATCTCTTTAGCGCTTTATTGGTTGTTGTATTAGTTGAATTTAGCCTTGTATCTTTCAAAGAAGAACGTGAATTTGCTTGTGAGTATTGAGGCTTGTTTAAATCAAGTAAGTTAATGTCTCCACGCCATGAAGACATTAAAAATTGCATAGATTCTATGCTGACTTCTGAGAATAATTTTGCATAATGGGCAAGAATATCTGAGCGATTTTCATCATGTGAAGTTGCGTGTATTAATACTTTTAAGCCGTCATGTACGGTGCAGCCGAATGCCCTTAATATTATAAATAATGCTGCGCCGCTAACATCATGAGAAATTTGCCCGCATCTAATATCATCAAGACCAGTTATTTGGACTAATAATTTGGTGACTTCAGGGCGGCGGTTTTGAGAGAATAATTTCATCAAAGCTTTGGTTAACTGGCTATTTGCTACTGTTAATTGCTCAAGTGTTTTTCGTATTGGGGCGTCTGGAGTTTTACGTTTAGAGAATGCCTCAATTACTTTTATGCGATCTGATTCTGGTAAATCAAAAAAGGTTGGTGCAAGTAATGCTGCATCAAAATCTTCTCTTGAGGCTAATGAAATTGCAATTTTATGATCCATTTGAGCAGAGCGGGCGAGAGTGTTTATAAATGGCCCTCGTGCTTGGTAAGAAGTGTTTGTTGCTAATGCTCGATAGACTTTTTTGGAATTTATTTGGAATAATTTTGTAAGGCTAGCATTTGTTAGATCTGTGCGAAGAGCAATGATTGCGCAAATATCAACATCTCTCTTTTTTATAATGTCATTGATCGTTTGCTCGGAAATGTTTTCAGCTGAGGAGAGAAAGCTGTTTAAGTCTTCGCCAATATTGTTTATTACTAATTTTTCTAATGACACTGATAGGTCTTTTGATTGACCAAGAATTGCAGCGGCTTTGTAACGTGCTTTTAATTCTGCAGTTTGAAAAAGACGGGTGGCGAGAGTTTCAAATTGCTCAACTTCTCCTCGCAGTGGTTTGCGCCGTCGCATGAAAGCATCACATGCTGCAATGAGCAATGTGTTGGCTCTTTTTGTGCTACCTGTTTCTGATAGCAATTGAAATGTTTCGTACGGTTGAAACCCAATCATGGAAATTACCTATTATGTAGAAAAAACTATAATAATGTAATATTTCAACTAATTCGTTAGCAGAGTATTAACCTTGACGATTTCTTAATGAAATAGGAGCTTAAATAACAGTTAATTGCTTTATCGAAGCGATTTTGTATAAAAACTGTGAAAACCACCATTGAAAAGTGGCAATATTAGTCGGGGAAAGGCGATGGGTGATATTATTCGAATCAGTAAAGAAAAATCCTCTTTGTCTAAAAAATCAGACATGTCTGGAGTTTTAGAGAAAAATGAAATGGGAAAATTATTGATGTTTACTGGGGTTTTTTATCAACGCCAGGGTGAAAATTGTAAGACTAGCGATAGTTTGAACAAAAAATTTAAGCGCGGATAAATATTCGTGCGCTTATTTATTTTGCTTTTATTGATTGCTAGTATTTCTGCCTGTGCAAGACCCATAGGGGATTTTTCTCGTGCTGAGAAAAATGTGCTTCATGATGAAATTTTGCCTGTGGCTGGAAAACTTAGAGCTAATGCAGGTGGTGAGCCTGTTTCTAATCTTAATCTTACTGATGAAGAAAAAAACATGCATAATAGGGTATGGCGTTTTCTTGTGTCCGCCCATAGTCGTGACTGGTTTTATGACATTGTTATTGAATGGCAAAGAGTGCGGTTGTTAACTCCACAAGATAGTAAATTTTCTTTTGATCGGTATTATTCGTTTTTAAGAAGTGAAAAATACTCATCTTCAAAAGTGCGATATTATAAAGTCTCAAGTGATATTGTTGCTGATTTAGATACTGTTCCTAGTGTTTTTTCTGCGATTTGTGCTGTTATAGAAATTGATCGCCGGCGAGCCGTTGCGGTGAACTCACTACGAAGCGCCTCGCAAGTTGAAAAAATATCTGTTGCTAATCGGAAAATTGAAAACGCCAAATATATTGATTGGTTTGTTAGGGCTATTCGCTATCGATATGAGTCTTATTCTTTGGCGCTTGAAAGATTGCTAATTGAAACTCCGCATGAGGGTGCTCGTGATATTGATCGCCGGTTGAGTGATTTTGCTATTGTAGTTGAAAGAGCAGAGAGACGTGATTTTTGTGGCTCTATTCTCTTTAATACACAAAAAAATAAATTGAATATTCTGCCCTCAAGATTTGAGTTAAATCCATTTAGCCCTGAGCAACAATATCTTAAATAGTTATTTTATATGTGCGCATTTTAATTGTTTTAGAGTTTCTTTGTAACGCTGCCACATTGCAGGGTGGGGAGTGGCTAGCCTGATAACTGCATAGACTTCATTTGATGGCGCTTTAACAATTATTACTCCAGTTTTTAAGGTGAGTTGATGTTCGGCTAATAGGCGTGTTTGGGCAGGACTGAAAATTCCTAAGTCAAGATTTTGATCGCCACCAGAGCGATTGGTTGTAGAGTATATGGCAACACCTGTTTTATCAAAAATGCCTACTGACCAAAAATCAATTGGTAGCTTGCCGCTTAGACTGCCCGGACCCTGCAATAAATCAAAACGACAAACAGCGTAAACTAGCTCAGGGTCTAATCTTAATACATTTGTCTCCATTGCTTTTGGTCTTTTTAATATTACCAACTTTCCTGGAGTGCTAATTTTTGAAAGAATATTCCAAGCGTTATTTGGCACAAGATTTGGTAATGAAAGAATTATGACTAGATGAATTATTAAACCAAGTAAAATGCCCGCAATAATCCAGATTGCTGTTTTAATCATGTGCAACCCTCATTTGTTATTATGGGCAACTTATCTATTGTGCCACCAAAACCAGAAAGAACCGATGCGTCATAAAGTGTTAGGATTAACTCGAAATATCCTTCGCCTGTTATTTCTAACCAATTGCCATCTGCTAAAAGTGCGCCGACTTTAATTGTTGCCTTGCCATTATTTGAACGACTGATTCTTTTACTATGAATTGCCTGATTTGCGCCGACTGGGGTGATTGAATGCCCATCTGGGGCTAATGCTCTTAATGTCCAAAAGGCTGCCGTTGGGACTTCGCCAGATATAGAATAGTTGCAGTTTTTTTGTAATAAATCTCCATTATCATCTCTTTGAGTAATGAATTGAATGCCTTCGCTACGCCCTAGCCTTAGGGTGTTGCCTAAAGAAATAAACGCTTTGGTATATGGGTCTGGGTTTGGAGTTCCAGCCTTTGCCCATGTTGTCCAAGAACCTAAATGATATGTGCCAATAAATTTGCCATCAGCTAGGGAATAATATGTTAAGCCAAGACCTGTGAAAAGGGCAATGAACACCATAGCAAGCATGTTTGGAGTGATTCTTTGCAATTACTGTTCCGCCTCTTTTTCTAGTATAATTCGTATATGCTTGTTTAGTTGCAATAGTTTTTCTGCTGCTTTTGGTTGCAAAATTGGTGGGCGCTTGATGAGTAATAAGCCAGTTTCGTCTGTTTCGTTTTCTTCTATTATAAAAGGGCGTGGTGTGAAATCTACGCCATATAATGGTTTTACTTCAATATTTGTATGAGCAAATTCCATGAATTTTTGCCATATCATTGCTGGTAGTGAACCCCCTGTTAGGCGATTGGTTGGTAAATAATTATCGTTACCCATCCAAACAGCGGCGACATAATTTCCTGTGAAACCTGCAAACCAAGCATCTCTATATGAGGAGGTTGTGCCTGTTTTTCCTGCAGCGGGAACGCCTTCAACCTTGGCTCTTCTGCCAGTGCCAGCAACCACTACATTACGCATCATTAAATTCATGTTTTTAGTGGTTTCTTCACTTAATATTCTTACATGCTTTGGGCTTAGCATTGCATCATAAGTTACGATATTATGCAAGTTTGATATTCTTGAGACACCATAGGCAGTTGTTTTTAAACCTGAGTTTGCAAATACTGCATAGGAAGATGTCATGTCGATTACGCTTACCGATGCTACACCCAATGCAAGTGATCTGGTAACTGGGAAGTCGTTGGTTATTCCCATTTTGTGCGCCATGTCTGCAATTGCCTGTCTGCCTGTTGCAATAGAAAGTCTTACTGGAACTGTGTTTATTGAGCGGGTGAAGGCGTTTAATAGGGTTACTTGACCACGATAAGAGCGGTTATAATTTTGTGGACACCAGTTGCCAATACATACTGGTTTATCACTAATTAGAGTTTTTGGACTATATTTGCCCGTTTCAAAAGCGGTGGCGTAAACAAATGGCTTGAATGAAGAGCCTGGTTGGCGGGTGGAAACAGTAGCACGGTTATATTGGCTTTTGCCATAGTCTAGACCGCCGACCATTGCTCGAACTGCGCCTTTTATATCTGTTACAACTATTGCGGCTTGGTTTACATTGTATTTTTTACCGTTTTCTCTAATTACTGAACTTACGGCTTCTTTGGCAAATTCTTGCAAGATTGGATCGAAGGTAGTTCTTACTAAAAAGCCTACTTCATCTGTGCCTGTTATAATTTTTTTAACTTCTTCAAACGCCCAATCTAAGAAATAATTTGGTGAATTTATTTCATTGTTTCGCTCAATATGAATTGCAGGAAAACGCAGGGCTTGAGTAATTTGCCCTGATGTTAAAAAGCCTGCTTCAACCATGTTTGAAAGCACATCACTTGCACGACCTCGGGCGGCAGCTAAATCTATATGTGGTGCATAGCGGCTTGGGGCTTTGAACAAGCCTGCCATCATTGCAGCTTCTGCTAACGTGATGTCTTGAATTTTTTTGCCAAAATAATAATCAGCTGCAGCGACTACGCCAAAATTTCCGCCACCCATATAGGCGCGATCAAAGTATAATTTTAATATTTCATCTTTTGTATAATGAGCTTCTAGCCAAAGAGAGAGAAATGCTTCGTTGATTTTTCGTTGGAATGTTCTCTCAGATGTAAGGAAAAGGGTTTTTGCTAATTGCTGCGTGATTGATGATCCGCCCTCGACTACCCCATCTGCTTGTGCGTTGGATACTATTGCTCTTATAATTCCTACTGGATCGATGCCAAAATGCTCGTAAAAACGTCTGTCTTCTGTTGCCAATGTTGCTTTGATTAAATAATCTGGAAGTTCATTTATTTCAATACTATCATCGCTTCTAATGCCACGGCGACCTATTTCTGTGCCATATCTATCTAAAAATATTATTGCATAATCTTCGGCTTTATTGAACTCTCCTGATGCTGTTTCATCAAATGCTGGTAATGCTAATGAAAGCATGAATACTGCGCCAATTGCACCAAAAGTTAAGCTATCTGATAAAATTTCTACTATAAAGCGCAAAAATCCAGTTACGTGGAAAACCGACATGATATCTTCAAAGCGGGTGTATTTTCTATCTAAATATTTTGAAAAATTATATAAAGAAGAGTCTATCCATGCGTCAGCTTTAAGCCAGAAATGAAATTTCTTTCTTTTTTTTGGAACTTTTGTTTCATTTAGCTCTTGTTTGTTTGGCACTTGTGGCTTTCTAGTATAGTAAAATTTATTATTTATAACTTATATATGTGTTGTATAGAAAATGGTAAAGAATATCATGGTTTGGCAAAAAAAAGTTTGGCAAGAGAAATTTTGGCAAGAGAAAACTCTTGATGAAATGAATGAAGAGGAATGGGAGGCGCTTTGTGATGGTTGTGGGCGGTGCTGTCTTGTTAAGTTGGAAGATGAAGATAGTGGTGAAATCCTTAAATCTGATATTCATTGTAAATTGTTTGACTGTGAAACTGCTAAATGCTTGAAATATGAAGATCGGCAAAAATATGTATCTGATTGTGTTAGGCTCACTCCGGCAAAAATTAAACAATTAAATTGGATACCTGCTAGTTGCGCTTATCGCAGAATTGCTGAGGGACGGGGGTTGGCTTGGTGGCACCCTTTGCTTTGTGGGGAGGGAGAGACCATTAAAAAGGTTGGAATTTCTGTTGTTGGGCGGACGGTTTGTGAGAGTGAAATAAAGCCTGATGAATTTGTTGATCATATTGCTTATTGGCCTGATTTTGAACCTGACGAGAGGTGATTATTTATTTTGGGCGCGTAGGACAAAACCGATGACTTCGGCTACTGCTTCGAATAATTCTATTGGGATTGTTTGATCTAGTTCGACCCCGCTTAATGCTTCTGCTAGCATTGGGTTTGTTTCGATAATTATATCATTGTCTTTTGCTAAATCTACTATTCTATTGGCTATTTCGCCATAGCCTTTTGCGACGACTTTTGGTGCATCGTCGCTGTCTTTGTTATATTCTAGGGCTATTGCTAAATCTCGTTTTTCTTCTTCTGTTTCACTCATGTTTGATTATCTATGTTGGTTGAATATGGGGTTTGTTGTGGTTTTGGTGCGCCGTGGCGAATGTTGATTGATCCTGTTTCTAAGCCGATTGCTGCTAGGCTGTTAGTTAACTCTGGTAGCATTTTTTTAAGAGTGATTGCGGTTTTTTCTTCTTTTGCCCAGATGGTAGAATTTACTCTGCTATAGCGAAAGGATACTGCTGCGCCTACTTCGCCAAGATTGCTTAAATTTATTGCGAATTGTAATTGCCAACCATTATCGCCTTGGCGCAGGTTTTTTGTGTCATCACGTGAAATTTGAAATCTGATTAGACCTGTTTCGCCATTTAAGCCAAAGGGGATTTCTAGGTTTAATTCTTGAGCGGCGCTGGTTTGGTTTTGTGCTTTTGCTTCTGGCAACGAGGTGATTTGGAATAATCTTAGACGAGAGAGAGCGGCTTCTGTTTGATGGAGAAGGGTTTGGGTAAGATTTTGTTGGTTTTGGTTTTGTGAAGTTGATTTTGGGTTAAAATTGTGGGTGCGGGGGATTGTTCCTTTTATTGGAATTGGGGGGCGGTTTGCTTCTGGTTTGGTGTGGGTTGTTTGTTCGCCTGTTAATTTTGTTAAGCTGGCTTTGAATAATAATAACAGGGCTTTTAGATCGCTTTGGGCGAGGTTGGAAAGGGCGGTGGGGGTTTGGGTAGTTGGGTTAGCGCTTTGAGTTGGAGCTGGAGTTTGGTTTTGGGGGGTAGGTGGCTGGTTGGTTTGTTTTGGTGAAGTGGTAATTTGGGAAATTGGGGTTTGGGTGTTAGGAGTTTGTGTTGGTTTTACTAGTGTTGCCTCCATGAAAATTCCTGATTGTTTTATTGTTTGTTTTAGGCTTTCTCCTGTTGGTGGTTTTGCATTAAAGTTTAGTTTTGTATTTTGTATTTGTTCGGCTAGTTTTTTTACTTCTGGTGGTAGGTTTTGCATTTGTTTTTTTGTTAGCCCTGTAAGATTTGCGAATAGGGCGATTATGCTATCCTGGCGGGCGATTGAGGAAGGGATTGCTAGTGAAATTGCTTGGGAGATGGCAGTTTGGTTTATGACTGCTTGGGCTGGAATTGCTGCATTTGTCTTTGTTGCTGGGGGGGCGACTTGGGGTTGGTTGAGTGATTTGTCGGTTGATTGATTTGGTGGGGTTGTTGTTGGTTGTTGGCTTAAAATTAGGCGGGCTTGATCTCCTGTGATTTGCACTTGGAATTGTAGGTTTGATCCGATATTTGGGTTGTTTGGTAGGGTAGCAGGAAATTGTTGTTGCCCTATTTGCAGGATTGTTTGCCCGTTTGGATTTGTGCCTATTACATTGGCGGTTATAGTTTGAGATGGATATAAATGTAGGGCGGCTCTTGTTGTTGGAGGGAGAGTTATGCTTGGTTGGGGTTGTGTGCTTAAGTTTTGTTGTGGGCTTATTTGGCTTTGAGTTGGTGGGGGAATTGGAGTTTTTGTTGTGGGCGGTTGAATTGGGTTTGGTTGCTTTGGGGTTTGTTGTGTCTGGGTAGGTTTTGGGCTTGTTGTTTCGCCTAATAATGTGATTTGGGGTTTTGTGCCGCCGCTTTGGAATAAAAACTCTAGTAATGTGCCTATTTGGGCTTTTGAGGGTAGGACTAGTGAGAGTTGATGTTTGCCTACTTGTAATTGGGTTGAGCCATCTGGGGTGTGGGAGAGGACTTGGGCAGTGAAGGTTTGTCCTGGTCTTAGCCCCAATGATTGAAGAGCGCCCGAGCGGGTTGTATGCACTATTTTTGGTGTGTCGCTGGTTATCCTCAAATTTATTTATACCTTTTTAAAAGCTTGATTAGTTTCTTTTATAAGATTCGCCCTAGGTTGGTCTATGGTTTTGTTTTCTTAGCCCTCACCCGTCACGCTTTGTGTGCCACGCTCGAATGCAAGGGGAGAGGGGAAGGGAAGAGGGAGAGGTTTTGGTTTTTGAAATTAGTTATCCACGGGGGGCGGTGATGAGGTATATTTATGTCATGGTCGCAGAGTTGCGGCTAAAGAGCAAAAAATGAGAATGCTCCCCTTGATTCTCATGCTCTTTTAACTCTGCGACTTTTTAGGAATTTTAATGACACGAGTAAAAGTTAATCAGCTTGATCGAGCAAGACTTATTAGACGTTTGTTTAAAGTTCTTGAGAGCCAGATTACGCTGTTGGAGAATAATATGTCTGAGTCTGGTGATAAAGAAGTGGCGCTTTTGGGCGTGATTACTCGAAATTTGGATAAGCTGATTGATCTTGACCAAAAAGAAAGAGCCAATAAACCAAGTAAAAAACGAACGAAAGATCTTGATGATATTAAGAAAAAACTGAGTGATAGAATTGAGCATCTTTCACAAGATTGATGTTAATAAACTCAGTGATGATGAAGTTGAGGAATTGGCTTTTGAGTGGTTGCTTTGGGCTAGGCCTGAGCAATTAGCGCCAAAAGGTGATTGGACTACTTGGTTGCTTATGGGGGGGCGTGGATCTGGTAAGACTCGGGCTGGAGCGGAGTGGGTTCGCCAGCTTGTTAGTGGTGAGGATTTTGTTTCTCCTATTGCGCTGGTTGGGGAAACTATTAATCAGGCTCGCTCGATTATGGTTGAGGGGGAGAGTGGAATTTTGAATATTTCTGCGCCCTCAAATATGCCTAAGTTTGATCGATCTCGTAATGTTTTGCTTTGGGATAATGGGGCGGAGGCGCAGCTTATGTCTGGCTCTGAACCTGAGAGATTTAGGGGGCCACAATTTGGGGCTGCTTGGTGTGATGAAATTGGAAAATGGCCTAATGCTGAGGAAGCTTGGGACATGTTGCAATTTGCGCTTCGGCTTGGGGATAGACCTAGGCAGTTGGCAACGACTACGCCTCGTCCGACTAAATTGTTAAAGCGGCTTTTGAGTGATGAGCATTGTGTTGTTAGCAAT
>Ga0256834_1002576_pt1 | contig 11338 bp, 10 predicted proteins | sample 4281140metaG_FD_190536 | JGI IMG/M metagenome (GOLD analysis project Ga0256834, IMG submission 190536) | Hydrothermal vent microbial communities from East Pacific Rise, Pacific Ocean - 4281-140 | ecosystem: Environmental > Aquatic > Marine > Hydrothermal vents | place: Pacific Ocean: East... | reverse complement strand
CTGTCGGACAACAGTATAGCTGCTTATTTGAACGATGTTCAAAAATTAAAAAAATACAGTCAAAATTTTGACAAAAAACCTCAGCCAAATGATTTACAATCATCTGATATACAAGATTTTATTTACCAAATTTCGGAATTTATATCACCACACACCCAAGCACGACTGATTTCCGGTTTGCGTTTATTTTATAAGTTTTTAATGCTAGAAAACGTCATTGCAACCAATCCTGTCGATTTACTGGAATCGCCAAAACTGCAACGCAAATTGCCCGATGTATTGAGTTTGGACGAAATAGACCGGCTTATTGCAGCTATTGATTTATCTACCTCAGAAGGAGAACGCAACCGCAGTATTATTGAAACCCTGTATGGCTGTGGTTTACGCGTTTCGGAATTGGTCAATTTAAAAATATCCGATTTATTTTTTGACGAAGGTTTTATCAGGGTAACCGGCAAGGGTGACAAGCAACGTTTTGTCCCTATCAGTCCTTATACTCAAAAATATATAAATCTTTATTTGACACAAATACGGGCACAGCAATTTATTCACCCCGATTTTTCAGATATATTATATTTAAACAGACGCGGTAAACAACTCACACGTGTCATGATTTTTCATATTATAAAAAAATTGACAGCTTTGGCCGGTATTGATAAAAATATCAGCCCGCATTCGTTACGGCATTCCTTTGCCACGCATCTGCTAGAAAACGGCGCCGATTTGCGGTCTATTCAGTTATTATTGGGACATGAAAGTATTACTACTACCGAAATTTACTTACACTTGGACAAGCAACATTTACATCAAACCCTACAAAAATATCATCCGCGGGGATTTAATTAATATCCCTAAATTCTTAACTTACAATTTTATACCAATTCGATTTATAAAAAGTCAAAATGTTTGTAATCAAAGTTTTGAGCAAGGTATTGGACTAATTTGCACATCGTTTTGGTATTTAGTTCTTATATACAAGGACAATTACCACCGCTAATTTAAAAAGTATAACGCAATGACAATGCTCCGCCATCACCGAAAAAATGAGAATATCCGATTAAATTAATATAAGGTTTCCAGTCTAAACCTATGGATATAGGTGCCCCCGGTATGTCATATTCAACGCCTATGATACCATCTACACCAAGAGTGGTATAAGTGCCTTGGGCATCCCATCCGGTATATACTGCATCATAAAAACCAATATGAGCTCCGTAACCGAAAAACCAGTATAAATTATCAACATCAACTATTGGTTTGTGGTGTTCTATCAAACCTACCAATTCCCAACCATGCCAACGGGTGTGTAAAATACCCTCGACGGCTGTATGGTTATTAAAAAAATTTTTATATGTAAAACCACTATGTAAACCACCTCGCAAGCCAACGGCTTGTTTATAATCTTGTGCTTGTCCCCATAAACTTATCAATAAAAATGCTGCAATCAAATATCTTTTCATAAATGTTTTTTTGACAATCACTATCAAAAATTATTCCAAGTAAACTAATTTTAATGAGTTTGATATGTTTTAGAGTAAAAAACATTCAAAAACAATAAAATATAAAATTCTTAATAACACTTTCGGGCATTTTCATCATAAAAACAATTTTTTTACCTTAAATATTTTACATAATTTCGTGATATAAAGTTTTAATATGTCCGAAATATTAGTATTGCTCGAAAACACACGTATTTTACAACGTCAAAAACCGGTTTTAACCGGTGTCAATTTGGAAGTTAAACGCGGGGATTTCTTTTATTTGATTGGTGCCACAGGTAGTGGCAAAAGTAGTTTACTCAAAACGCTATACGGCGAACTGCCCTTAGATTCGGGTAAAGGCATAGTAGTCGATTTTGATTTGCGAAAGCTCAAACCGAAACAGATTCCTTATTTAAGACGAAAACTCGGTATTGTGTTTCAAGATTTTCAATTATTAAATGACAGGACGGTTTTTGACAATTTAAAATTTGTATTGAAAGCCACCGGTTGGAAAGACAAACAAAAAATTAAACAACAAATAGAAAAAGTGTTACTACAAGTAGGCATGTTGGAAAAAATATACCGGTTACCGCATCAGTTGTCCGGTGGCGAACAACAACGCGTCTCCATAGCACGGGCCTTACTCAACGACCCCGAACTGATACTAGCAGATGAACCTACAGGTAATTTGGACCCGGAAACCTCAAAGGATATTATGAATTTACTCAAAAAATTAAATGAAAAAGGACAAACCGTTGTTATGGCCACGCATGATTATGCCTTGATTTACCAGTTTCCTTCCACCACTTATAAATGTGATGCCGGTCAATTGTATGAAGTGGAATTAGAATTGGGCGAATGATTACCGTAGCTATACCTACATATAATTATAATGTCTATCCTTTGGTTCGCGAAGCACATAAACAGTTAGACAAAACAGGTGTGCCCTATGAAATATTAGTCTATGATGATGCTTCGACTCAAACTTTTGACACTACCGATTTGCTATTAACGCTCTCAAATGTAGTTTATAAAAAAATGCCTGCCAATTTAGGACGTTTGGCCTTGCGGTATCAAATGGCTAGTGAAGCGCGGTATGATTGGGTCTTATTTATGGATGCAGATATGTTTCCCAAAGACCGTTTTTTTATGGCCAAACTTCTAAAAACCATTGAAAATAAAACGGCTGATGTTTATTTTGGTGGTATTGATGTGCCTGCAAATCCGCCGTCACCACAAAAAATTTTACGTTGGAAATACGGCAAAGAACGCGAAAGTTTACCTTTGGATATCCGACAAAAAAATCCATACAAAAGTCTGATATCCGGTAGTATTTGTTTTAACAAAAACATATTCCTTACCGAGGCACAAGTGCTCTTGCCATTAAAAAAATACGGTTTGGATGCCTATTTTTCTTATCTTTTAAAAAAACACGACCGAACAGTAGTGCATTATCAAAATCCTGCCACTCACTTGGGATTTGAAGATAACCCTATTTTTATCAAAAAAACAGAAGAGGCATTACAGACTTATAATTATTTGATATCAAAAAAATTGATGCCTGCTGACTATATAAAAGTAACTTCTTACGGGCAAAACTTTAAAAAATGGACACCAAGCTTTGTAAGACAAAAATTATACAGACTGCTCAAACCTTTATTGTGCCGTAATTTATTGTCCCGAAATCCGTCATTATTTGTTTTTGATATTTACAAATTGCTATATTACAGCCAAATAAATCTATCATAATGTCCAAGATATCCGTCATAATACCTGTCTATAATAAAGCACAATATCTTAAAAAAACTATTGACAGTGTTTTAAACCAAAGCATGACGGATTTTGAATTGATAATCGTCAATGACGGTTCAACCGACCAATCAATTGAAATCATTAATAGTTTTAATGATAAACGTATTAAATTTATCAATCAAACAAATCAAGGCGTAGCTGTGGCACGTAATTTGGGGGTTACCAATGCCGGTTCGGAACTTATTGCTTTTTTAGATGCCGACGATTTGTGGTTTCCTAATCATTTAGCAGAAATTTTAAAATTGGCCGAAACCTTTCCACAAGCAACTTTTTTTGGAACAGCCTATCAAATAAAATATGAGAGCATCTATAAAGATATTGTCTATCCTTTTAAAAACACACGTGTATTATTAGATAAGTATTACCGGCATGATAAAGGACAAGCTTTATTTTACACCAGTAATTTTGCCGTTAGAAAAAATATTTTTTTACAAGAAGGAGGCTTTAAACGACAAATAGATGCCGAAGATACCGAGTTTTTTCTCCGTTTAGGCACCCAATATCCCATGGCCTATAGCCGGACTGTTACCATGATGCATATAAAAGAATCTGAAAACAGTTTATTTTCTCAATACCAATTGGATAAAAAAGTGCAACTATTAGATTTTTTTGCCCGCCAAGAACAAACCGATCCTGATTTAAAAACCTATTTGGATTTACACCGTTTTGCTTGGACTATGGAATATTTGCTGACCGGACATAAGAAAAAAGCACAGAAATTAAAACGGCAAATTGATCACAAGAATTTGAATACAAAACAAAAAATATTATTAAACTTACCGCCGGCAATATTGCGATTACTAAAAAGAATCCAAAGAAAACTGCGACAAAAAGGTGTTTATATTACCGCCTTTTCTAAATAAATCACACTTTAAATTTGCCTTGTTCCATCAATAAGATAAGTGCAAAAACAGCGTAATTGATAATATCCAGATAATTGGCATCAATACCTTCCGAAATGGTTGTTTGACCCTGATTCTCCTCAATTTGTTTAACACGGTATAATTTTTGAATAATCAAATCGGTAATGGAACTCACTCGCATATCGCGCCAAGCCTCACCATAATCATGATTTTTAGCCATCATAAGTGCTTTGGCTTGTGCTATTTTTTTATCATACAACTCCACGGCTTCTTCCAACGACAAATCGGGTTGGTCGGCTACCCCCTTATCCAATTGAATAAGCGCCATGGCAGCATAGTTAATCAAGCCTAAAAATTCGGGTATTTCACTTTCATTCACCTTACGTTCTTTACTTTCTTGCAGTTGCCTGATCCGTGATGCTTTGATATACATTTGATCGGTAAAAGACGGCATACGCAAAACACGCCACGCACTACCGTAGTCACGCATTTTGTTTACAAATATATCACGGGCTTTTTGTATAATAGTATCGAATTGTTCGGCTGTTTTTTTCATTTAAAATCAAAAATTTGGTTCAAATTTCGGCTATTTTTTCCGATTGACAAAATTTATACTTTTTTGATCACATAAGTGACAATTCCCCAGACAATAAATTCATTCTCTTCATTGATTTCGATAGGTTCAAATTCTTTATTGGCCGGCATTAAAAAAACTTTGCCGCGTTCCAATTTTAATTTTTTGACCGTAAACTCGCCATCAATAAAACAAACTGCCGTCATATTGTTACGGTATTCCAATGAGCGGTCAATAACTAAAATATCACCGTCGTCGATACCGGCATCTTTCATAGACATACCTTTAACACGCCCGTAAAACGTAGCCGCCGGATGTTTGATCAATTCTTTGTTCAGATCCAAACTCAAGTCCATATAATCTTGTGCCGGAGACGGAAAACCTGCGGCAATACCCTCATTAACAAAAGGTAAAGAGATATGGGTTGAAGTATCAGCTGAAAAAAAATCAATACCTGATACGCTGTTAATATATTTTAATTTCATTGAATTATATAATACCGGTTTAAATACAAATATAATACAAAACATAATAAATAAGTATTTTTAAAAAATATAACTATTTTTGCCCATTATGAGCAGAAGAAGACAAAAACCCCTATTTGAAGACATAGAAATAGTAGATTTAGGTGCCAAAGCCAAAGCTGTGGGGCACGCTCCCGATGGACGCGTAATTTTTGCACCGTTCTTGGCCCCCGGCGATGTGGCAGATATACAAGTTACCAAAAAACGTAAAGCTTATTATGAAGGTAAAGCCGTTACCATCAAAAAATATTCCGGTTTTAGAACGGAGCCGGCATGTAAATATTTCGGCACTTGCGGTGGTTGCAAACTGCAACATATTGATTATGAAGCACAACTGCAATTCAAACAAAAGGAAGTCATTAATAATTTAACGCGGCTTGGGCATTTAACACTCCCCGATACCATTGACCCTATTATGCCGTCACCACAAATTTACAATTATCGTAACAAAATGGAATTTTCTTTTTCGGCCCGGCGTTGGTTGACACCCGAAGAAATAAAAGAAAAAGAAACCATTGACGATATGGCCGGACTTGGATTTCACATAGCAGGCATGTGGGACAAAGTTTTGGATATAGATGAATGTCATCTGCAAGAAGAACCGTCTAATCAAATCAGAAATGCCGTTAAAGATTTTGCTCTTAAAAACAACATTCCTTTTTTTGACCCCCGCGCCAAAACAGGTTTATTACGCACATTGATGATTCGTAATACATCAATAGGCGAATGGATGGTAGTGCTGCAAGTCTATCAAAAAGATATTGAGAGTATTGAAGCGGTATTATCACATTTAAAGAATAATTTTCCGCAAATTACATCTTTACAATATATTGTCAACGAAAAAGATAATGATTCTTTTTACGATCAAAAAGTGATTTTATACCACGGTCGGGATTATATAGAAGAAAAATGGGAAAATTTAACCTATCGTATATCGGCCAAATCATTTTTTCAAACCAACTCGGCTCAAGCCTTGCGCATGTATCAAAAGGTTAGGGAATTTGCACAAATACAAGCGCACGAAACCGTTTACGATTTATACACCGGCACCGGCAGCATTGCACAATTTGTAGCCCGCGATGCTCACAAAGTAATAGGTGTAGAAGCAGTAGCAGATGCCATTACCGATGCTAAAAAAAATGCCGCCTTAAACGGTATCACCAATACCGAATTTGTTGTAGGGGACATGAAAGACGTTTTTACACCGGATTTTATAGCAAAACATGGCAAAGCCGATGTGGTAATTACCGATCCGCCCCGCGACGGCATGCACAAAAAAGTCGTTGAGAATTTATTGTTTTTAGCACCACAACGTATCGTATATGTTAGTTGCAACAGTGCCACACAAGCCCGTGATTTAGCGCTTATGAAGGAGGCTTATGATATCGTTAAAATGCAACCTGTTGATATGTTTCCACATACACATCATGTCGAAAACATTGTTTTGTTACAAAAAAAATCATAGCTTTATACATTATAAACAAATGTATGAAACCACATATTGTTATTTTAACCGGTGCCGGCATCAGTCAAGAAAGCGGCATTAAAACTTTTAGAGATGCCAACGGTTTATGGCAAAATCATGATATTATGACTGTGGCTTCGCCACAAGGCTGGCAACACAATCCGGCATTGGTTTTGGAATTTTACAACCAACGCCGGCGTCAATTACATCAAGTTGAGCCCAATGACGCCCATAAAGCTATTAGCAAACTACAGCAACATTTTTTGGTGGATATAATTACGCAAAATGTAGATGATTTGCACGAACGTGCCGGCAACAAAAATGTATTGCATTTGCACGGAGAATTGTTTAAAGTCCGAAGCGAAACCAATGACAATTTGGTTTATACATGGAAAAAAGATTTGCATTTGGGAGATTTGGCCGAAGACGGCAGCCAATTGCGACCGCATATTGTATGGTTTGGCGAAGCGGTTCCCAATATTGAAAAAGCGGTCGCGCTAACTCAAAATGCCGATATTTTTATCATTGTTGGCACTGGTATGCAAATCTATCCGGCAGCCGGACTAGTGCATCATTTGTCTAAAACAAGTCCGATGTATTATATTGATCCAAACCCCAATCCCATACATATTAATAATCCGTTAAAAATTATCAATCAAAAAGCCGGTGAGGCTTTGCCTGTTTTAGTTGACGAACTTATTCAAAAATATATCCTATAAACTTTTATTAACTGAACTTTCGCAAGTAATTGTTCGTTGTGATAATTAACTGATGCATAATATAATGCGATAAATTCCAAGCTTGTCATATTGAGTGTCCCGAAGCTTTATTACCAAAATATTTTATACTAGAAATTAAACCATTTTAGTATAATTTCCATTAAATTAGTGGTAAAATCAATAATAATTTTTGTTTTATGGCTTTCATAAATATTCTTTTATATTTGTGTGCTTAAAAAATCAATAATAAAAAAATGAATATAACTTCTTACAAACTATTACTCGGCAGCAATTCGCCCAGGCGTAAAGAATTGCTAAAAAAAATGGATTTAAAATTTAAAACCATAGATTTGAAAGCCGATGAAAGTTACCCTGAAATCTTACCGCCTGTTGAAATACCAGAGTATTTAGCTTTAAAAAAATCATTGGTTTACGAAAAATTAAAAAAAGATGAATTGCTGATTACGGCGGATACCATAGTTGTTTTTAAAGGTGTTGTTCTAGGAAAACCAAAAAACAAAACCCAAGCCAAAGAAATGCTCAAAACCTTATCGGGCAAAAAACATGAAGTAATTACAGGCGTTTGTTTAAGAACCAAAAAAGATATTTTAACTTTTTCCGATATTTCTGAAGTATATTTTAAAAAATTGAGCTCTAAAGAAATAAACTACTACGTTGACCATTACAAGCCTTTTGATAAAGCGGGGGCATACGGTATTCAAGAATGGATAGGACTCGTCGGTATAAAAAAAATTAAAGGTTCTTTTTATAATATTATGGGCTTGCCTACCGTAAAACTGGCAAACTATATTAAGGAATGTAAATAAATTGTAAAATATTGAAAAGAAAGCATTTTAAGTCTTTTATTTCATAAATTTGGATAGCTAAACAAAACAACTAAACTAATATGAATCTCTTTCTTATTTTAGTCAGTATTTTATTAATTCTGGCTGTTATTGATCTTATTGTAGGAGTTAGTAATGATGCCGTTAATTTTTTAAATTCCGCATTAGGATCCAAGGCTTTTTCTTTTAAAACCATTATGATTACAGCCAGTCTCGGTATTTTTATCGGTGCTGTTTTTTCAAGCGGTATGATGGAAGTCGCCCGAAAAGGTATTTTTAATCCCGGCATGTTTAGTTTTTATGATATCATGGTTGTTTTTTTAGCGGTAATGCTTGCTGATATCTTATTGTTGGATATTTTTAACACACTAGGAATGCCAACATCTACTACTGTCTCCATTGTTTTTGACTTACTTGGTGCTGCCGTAGGGGTCGGATTGATTAAGACATGGGAAAAAGGTCATGATATTGGTGAAGTAGCTTTATATATCAATTCGTCCAGCGCTTTAAAGATTATATCCGGCATTTTGCTCTCTGTAGTGATAGCCTTTACCGTAGGGGCCATTGTGCAATATTTTTCGCGTATGGTCTTTACCTTTCAATATGATGTTAAAAAACGGTTAATATCTTCGGCTATTTTCGGTGGGATTTCCATAGCTGCCATTACTTACTTTATTATTCTTAAAGGACTAAAAGGCACAGATTTTTACAGTAACATCAAAGTTTATATTCACGATTATACTTTTTATATCATTGTTTTCAGTTTTTTGTTTTGGACTCTTGTGTCCTTTATTTTAATAAAGTTTTACAAATTTAATATTCTCAAACTTATTATATTATTAGGAACCTTTTCTCTGGCCTTGGCCTTTGCCGGCAACGACTTGGTTAACTTTATAGGAGTTCCCATTGCCGGTTACAACTCTTATGAAGCATGGGCAGCTTCCGGACAAGCACCTACCGAATTTATGATGACCGTATTAGGTAAAAAAGTACCTACTCCCATGATTTTTTTGATTGGTGCCGGAACTATAATGGTATTGACATTATGGACATCAAGCAAAGCCAAAAAAGTAGCTAAAACAGCCATAGACTTATCGGCACAAGGTGATAAGGAAGAAAAATTTCAAGCCAATCCGGTATCCAGAGCTGTGGTTAAAGGTGCCATGAGTTTAAACAAAATGTTTACCACCGTCATCCCCCAGCCCACTTTACAATGGATTAACAGCCGGTTTAGAACACCTGCAATCAAGGTCAAAAAAGACATGCCGGAATTTGACATGATTCGTGCTTCGGTAAATCTTTTAGTGGCTGCCATATTAATTTCTATTGCCACTTCAATGAAATTACCCTTATCAACCACTTATGTTACTTTTATGGTGGCTATGGGAGCTTCATTGGCCGACCGTGCTTGGGGACGTGAAAGTGCAGTTTACAGAATTGCCGGTGTAATAAATGTTATTGGCGGTTGGTTTATGACGGCATTTTTTGCCTTTTTATTGGCATTTACCATTAGTATTTTAATTTATAAATTCGGTTTCTATTTGGCTATAGCTTTTTTCTTTGCAGAACTTTATATGTTATACCGAAGTCAGAAAAAGCACCAAGAAGAAATTGCAGAAGAAAAAGAAGAATTTTTTGATTTTGAACAAAAAGAAGATCAAATATTGGATGAAAAAAAATCAACCGAATTGTTAATATCAGAAAGTTTGAAAAACATTAATAAAGTTATCGGATATATCAATAAATTATATGCCAATACTATAGACGGGCTCAATACTTATAACATAGATTTGTTAAAGAAAAACGATAAAGACGTCAAAAAACTTTATAAACAAGGTAATAAACTACGTGACAAGTTATTTTATATCATTAAATCCAATCAAAATAAAGACCTTGTTATCAGCAATAATTACATCAAACTGTTGGATAAAATTCAAGATTTGATACAATCCATGCATTTTATTTCAAAAATGGCCAAGGAATATGTTGATAACACACATAGCGAATTGACTCCTGAACAAAAACAAGAATTGGAACAATTACGACATATTTTGGTTAATCTAATGAATGATATGCAAAAGGCCTTGGTTAACAGGGATATGCCACAACTTCGACGTTTATACAAAACTACCAATTTGGACAGTAGCTTGGAAAAAGCCATTAACAATCAAGTATTACGAATACAACAAGATAAAAGTTCATCTAAAAATTCGCGTTTATTTTTAAGTTTACTTTTAGAAACCAAAGATATTGAAGAATCATTGATAAAGCTATTGCGTATTATTTTTAATGCCACTAAAAATATGCCTGAAGAAGCCCTATCAAATATTAAAACAACCAAAACCGAATTGACAACCACATCAGATAAAAAAGATGTCCAAACCGGTAATCATAATACGGATACTAAAAAAAGTGAGCCGCAAAATCCGGTTTAGTATTTGAAATATTTATTATAACTTTTCGATACAATTCCGAAGCGAGTTCGGTATCACTCGATGAGACACGCTACTACTGTTATGAGCTACTTGTTTAGCAATAAAAACTTGCGTCTGTTCGAGCGTTGCTTTGACAAAGGAAAAGCAGTATATCGAGACGTCTAAAAAACTTTATCCTTAGATACAATCCACCACCTGCGGAATTACTCGAAAAGACGTTGTGCTACTCAGTAGTCGTTTAATTTAACATTACACCGAAAAATTACCCACAGAAACATTAATATACTGCCTTGAAGAAACCGTAGTCTTTATACCAAAACGACATACAAAATATTTTAGACTATTTTATAAAACGATTTTGTATTATAAAACGGAGACAAAGGATTTCACATTCAAAGATTTAGAAGCAAAAAATAATGAGGCTGTCTCATAAGACAGTCTCTTTTTTATTTTAATAATATGCCACTATTTTATTTTTTATGAGGAAATAAGACTTTATTTCAAAAATAGATCTAATGATTGTGTCTTTGAGAAATTTAATAAGTTGATTTAGTTTATATATAGAAGTTTTAGCTATTAACTTTCTTAAATTATGAGCAATAATCATAAGGCCAAGCTCT
>Ga0256834_1002575_pt1 | contig 11339 bp, 10 predicted proteins | sample 4281140metaG_FD_190536 | JGI IMG/M metagenome (GOLD analysis project Ga0256834, IMG submission 190536) | Hydrothermal vent microbial communities from East Pacific Rise, Pacific Ocean - 4281-140 | ecosystem: Environmental > Aquatic > Marine > Hydrothermal vents | place: Pacific Ocean: East... | reverse complement strand
CAGTGACCTCGTCGGCGAGAAAGTTAAGAGCAGGCTTCTCACCCAGGAGGAAATTGATAGCCTCAGCCTCGGCCCCTACGTCAAGGTGGAGCCCGAGGAGAACGAGGATCAGAGATAAACTGCTTCCCTCGCGAGCAAATCCTCTATCAGGGCCTTCACCCACGGCTTTCTTGTTTTTCTCGACAGGTGAATTATCCCCTCTACGTGGATCCCGTAGCGCTCCTTCATCTCCTCCCTGCTCATCGGCTCCCTGAATAGGAAGGGCCTCTCGATGGTGAAGACGTAGCCGTAGTCGGTGATGTAATTGCTCAGCCACTTCTTCCCGTTCTCGCCGTGGACGAGGGTTAGGCCGCTCGTATCCTTTGCCATCTCCCAGAGTGTCTCGAGATCGGCCTTTATGACCTCGCCGACTTCAAATCCTCCCGCGATGGTTCCCTTTCTCGTTAACGTCTGCTCCTCGTGGAGGCCGAGCCTCCTCAGCGTGTCTCTCAGCTCGTAGGGGTTTCCCCGCGCTATGTAGAGGAAGACGATGTCACCCTCATCGAAGGCCTTCTTTTTCCTGACCTCAACCGTCTTCAGTCCCCGGAATATCAGCTCCGCGTAGACCTGGTGGAGCGCTATCACGTGCTCCATGCTTTCACCGGCCAAGTAAACGACGGGTGGATTAAAAAAGTTTGGATTACCCGCTGAGACTCAGTGAAGCCTTCACTACGTCGCTCACCACACCGCTGGCCGTCTCCTTCAGGCCTGCCCCAGCCCCTTTGATGACCAGCTCTCCAAGGAGGTCCGTCTTTATCACCGCCGCGTTCTCGTGGCTTTCAACCGCAAGTGGACTCCCAAGCGGCACTTCCCGGGGTTCAACGGTTACCGTCCCCTTCTCCACTGTTGCGACGAGTCTTACCGTCTTTCCGCTCTTCCCTGCCCTCTTAATTTTCCCTTCCGTAACCTCAACTATCCCGCTGACCTCCGCATTATCGAAGGTCATCGGTTCAAACGCGATGCAGTGCAGTATTGTGGCCTTGTACCCCGCGTCGATGCCGAGTATGTCGCCGCGAGGGTCCCTCTCCGCTATTCCGAGTTTTTGGGCCCTCTTGAGCGCAGCCTCAAACGTGGCCCCCCTCTCCATCTCGCTTAGGATGAAGGTCGTGGTCGCGTTGAGGACCGCTTCGATCCTCTCGACGGAGTCCCCCAGCAGACCATCCCGGAGGAGGGTTATTATCGGAGTCCCCGCCATGACGGTGGCCTCGAAGAGGTACGGCAGGCCCCTTCTCTCGGCCTCTTTGGTTAGTTTCCCGTAGTGAAAGGCCAAAGGTGGTTTGTTGCTGGTGACAACCGCTTTTCCCTCCCGGAGTGCGAGGAGATGCCATTCGTGGGCGTTTACCTCGTTTGTGACGTCAACAACGATATCCGCCCCCACATCCCGGACCGCTTCCTTCGGCCCCATATCGTAGAGTTCGTAATCGTTCGTCCATGCTGAGATCCTCCCGAGGGATTCCTTGACCGTCAGCGCTTCCCTCAGGTCTATCCCCTCCGGCATCCAGAGCGTCCCACTCCTGTCGGTTATGCTCACCACCTTAAACTCCAGCCCGTATCTCCGCTGGATAAATCCCGCCTTCTTGAGCAGAACCCTGGCCGTGGCCCTTCCAACGTTACCAAACCCGAAAATTGAGACCTTAACGTCCATGAAAAACACCTAGATACTATCGAAATTAAAAAGATGTTGCGTCACTTTCCGAGAAGGACCCTCATTAGGTCCATGTCCCTGACTATTCCTATCAGCTCGCCCTCGCCTTTGATAACGGGGAGCTGTTCTATGCGGTGCTGAACCATCTTCTGAGCAACATCGTAGACGCTCATGTGGGGGGTTGCAACGATGAGCTCACTGTTCATTATGTCCCCAACCGGCTTTTTGGGGAGCTGGAGTTCGGCCTTCTCAAAGAGCAGCGTGGGGTTGCTTTCCAGCATCCACTCCTCCTCGCTCAGTGCCGCCAGAGGGCTGTTCTTCATGACCCTTATTACCTCCCCATCTTTCAGGAGGTCTGTCTCATCCACCATCCCAACGAGGCTTCCGTCGTCGTCGATAACGGGGATTGCCATGGCATTGCACAGGAGCAAGGCCTTAAGGGCCGCTTTTAATGGGGTCCCCTGCCACACCACACCGACGTTCTTCTGGTAGTAGGGTTCGACCGAGATCCCCTTTAGTTTCTCGTTTTTTGAGAGGTAGCGGCGCACTATGTCCCCGACGGTGAGTATGCCGACGACCTTTCCTTCGGAGTCCACCACGACAACCCTGCGGTAGTCGATCTCGAGCATTTTTCGGACGGCCTTTTTCAGGTCATCATCCGGGTGAACGACAGGAACGTCCCTCCTCACGAGCATTGCGAGTTGATCCTCATCAGGATGCAGGAGAACGTTTTTGATACTTATAACCCCAACGAGGGTCCCCTTGTCCCTGTGAACAACAGGGAACGCCCTAACCTTGTACCTCTTGAAGAGTTCAAGTGCGTAGCCCCTCGTAGCCGGAAGTTCTATTACAACTGGATCTGCCGTCATCAGAGTTTTAACTCGCATTTTTCACCACCGCTTTTAGGTTAAAGCACCTTTCCCCTATTTAAGGTTTTCATTTGGATGCTCGAACATTTCTCAAGAACATGAAAAAAGGTTAAAACTTAAAGTCAGCCCAGAAGGGCCAGGAAAACACCGGCAACAACGGCGGTACCGATAACACCGGCGACGTTCGGTCCCATTGCGTGCATGAGGATGAAGTTCCCGGGGTCCTCCTCGCTGGCCATTTTCTGGACGACCCTTGCCGACATCGGGACCGCTGAAACCCCAGCCGCGCCTATCATTGGGTTTATCTTCCCTCCGGAGAGCTTCATCATGAGCTTTCCGAAGAGTACTCCTCCCGCGGTGGCGCTGGCGAAGGCCACTATCCCAAGACCCAGTATCTCAAGTGTCTGAGCCGTTAGAAAGCTCTCGGCGCGCATGGTTGAACCAACGCCGAGACCCAGGAAGATGGTCACGATGTTCATAAGCTCCTCCTGAGCTGCTTTGCTGAGCCTCTCGACGACGCCGCTCTCCCTGAACAGGTTACCGATCATCAGCATACCTATCAGCGGTGCCGCACTGGGGACGAGGAGGCCGATGACGATCATGGTGATTATCGGGAAGAGTATCTTCTCCCTCTTTGATACTGGCCTCAGCTGCTCCATGCGGATTCTTCTCTCCTCCGGTGACGTCAGGGCCTTTATGATCGGTGGCTGTATGAGGGGCACGAGACTCATATAGCTGTAGGCCGCCACCGCCGTTGCCGCCAGGATCTCCGGCGCAAGCTTCGTGGTGAGGTAGATGGTCGTCGGTCCGTCGGCGCCGCCGATGATACCTATGCTCGCCGCCTGGTGGAGGTTGAAGCCGAGTGCCAGTGCCGTGAGCATTGCCACGAACACGCCTATCTGGGCAGCGGCACCCATAAGGGCCGTCTTAGGATCCGCAATCATCGGTCCGAAGTCGGTCATCGCCCCGAGACCGAAGAATATGAGCAGTGGGACTATCTCGGTCTTGATAAGATAGTGGTACACGATATCCAGTAGCCCCGGCTGGGAGCACAGCCCCCCAACGGTCGAACAGTTGGCGATGCCGTTCAGGGGGAGGTTTACAAGGACCGCAGTGATGCCGATCGGCAGGAGCAGCAGTGGTTCCATCTTATACCTGATCGCCAGATACGCCAGTGTGAGTCCCACGATGATCATCACGATGTTCCCCACCGTCAGGTGGAGCACTCCCATGGTGTTGAAGAAGTCGATGAACGATGTCATGTCCCATCACCCGATTTCTATTAGTGGGTCGTTTGTGTTGACGGTGTCGCCTTCTTTGATTAGGATTTTTTTGATTATTCCGTTCTTTGGTGCTGGGATTTCGTTCTCCATTTTCATGGCTTCGAGTACGAGTAATCCTTGGCCTGTCTTAACCTCGTCGCCCTCCTTTACGAGGATTCTTAGAATCTTGCCTGGCATTGGGGCGGTAACAACACCCTCACCCGTCGGAACCGACGCTGCCGGGGCCGTCGGGGCAACCGGAGCAGGCACCACAGAAACCGACGCGGGGGTTGACGCCGTGCTTACCGGGGTGCTGGAGGAAATGGGAGTTCCCCGGGTCTGGGGCAGGTATTTGAGTGCACTAAGGTCGACTCCCTCAACCCCAACCTCGAACTCAACACCGTTCACGTATATTTTGAACTTCTGGGCCTTCTGCGGGATTTCCGGCCTTGTCCTTCCCTCCCGCCTTGTTCTGAAGAACTCGACCGCCACCTCCGGGAACAGGCAGTAGGTTACAACGTCCTCCTCCCCCTCAAGGTAGCCGAGTTCCTCAAGCTTCTTCCTGCACTCCTCGACCCTGGGACCAAGCAGGTTGGCCGGTTTTTCGGTGGTGGGTTCCTCCTCCCCGATGATTCTCCTCCTAATCTCCTCGTTTATGGGGGCCGGCGGCCGTCCGTAGAGGCCCTTCACGTAGTTCTTTACCTCCTGCGTCGTGCGTTCATACCTGCCGAACAGGACGTTCAGAACGGCCTGTGTGCCCACTATCTGGCTGGTTGGGGTCACGAGTGGCGGCCAGCCCAGGTCCTCCCTCACGTGCGGTATCTCCTGCAGCACCTCGTCCAGCTTGTCTATGGCCTTCATTTCCCTCAGCTGGACCAGCAGGTTCGAGTACATGCCTCCCGGAACCTGGTACTTGAGGACGTATGGGTTCACCATGAGAGTCTCTTTGTGGAGCAGTCCGCCGTACTTCTCCTCCAGGAGTCTCTTGAGATAGCGCGATACCTCGTGGATCAGTTCGCGGTCTAGGTGGCCAAGGGTCTCGGGGATCGCGTGCCATATCGTCTGTATTCCCGGCTGGGCGGTTCCGAACGCCAGGGGACTTATCGCGGTGTCCACAAAGTCCGCTCCACCCTCTATTGCCTTGAGGTAAGTGGCCACCGCCATCCCGGTGGTTGCGTGGGTGTGAACGTTTATTGGAACCCCGTAAGTTTTCTTTATCTCGCTTACGAGTTCATAGGCCTTCCAGGGCGTCAGCAAACCTGCCATATCCTTTACGGTGATGACGTCAACGTCTAGGGCCAGGAGCTCCTCGACCTTCTTAAGGTAGTACTCCAGGGTGAAGACCGGCCCCGTGGTGTACGCTATGGCCCCCTGGACCTCGGCACCGACCTCTTTGGCTTTCTTTATCACGGTCTCCATATTCCTGACGTCGTTGAGGGCATCGAAGACGCGGAAGATGTCTATCCCGTTCCTGTGGGCCAGTTCCACGAACTTCTCCGCAACATCGTCGGGGTAGTGGCGGTAGCCAACGAGGTTCTGTCCCCTGATGAGCATCTGGAGTTTCGTCTTTCTTATCCGTTCCCTCAGGAGCCTCAGCCTCTCCCAGGGGTCCTCCCGGAGGTATCTGATGCAGACGTCAAACGTTGCCCCTCCCCACACCTCCATCGAGTAGAACCCTATTCTGTCCATGGACTCCGCTATACGGAGCATATCCTGGGTCTGAAGCCTCGTGGCCAGGAGGGACTGATGGGCGTCCCTAAACGTCGTGTCTATTATCTCCACCATGGATATCACCTGCTTCCGTGCCGTCGCTAATTTATAAGCCTCCTAAACGTCCATGTGTTTAAAAAAGTTCCGACGGGGGTTGAACTCTACTTCGACGATAAACGTAAAAAAGGTTCAGAGAAGGCCTTCCGCCTTAGCGGCGTCTTCCGGCTCCTCGTTGCGGTGTATTACCCTTAAAAGGGCCTTTATCATCGGTTCGGGGTTCTCGCGCTGGAAGATGTTCCTCCCAACGACGGCTCCAGCTCCACCTGCCTCGACCACCCCGCTGACCACCCTGAGGAAGTCAAGGGGGTTCTCCGTTTTGGCACCTCCACTCAGGAGGACCGGGACACCAGCGGCGGCGTCAACGACCTTGGCAAAGGTCTCCTTTGAGCCGGTCCAGTATGTCTTTATCATGTCTGCACCGGTCTCGGCGGCCGCCCTTGCACCGTACATGACGACGCGGTAGTCCTCCTTTTTCCCGTACTTCTCGTTGATGTACGGCCCGCGCGGGTAGGCGAACTGGACGACCGGGAAGCCGAGGTCGTGGGCGTAGTTCGCCACCTCCGCAAACTGACGCATCATGACGTCCTCAGCCGGACTGCCCCAGTAAACCGTCGCCGCTATCGCATCTGCGCCGAGCTTTATCGCGTCCTCAACGTAGCCGAGCTGACTCTGAAGGAGCTGGCCGTCCCTGGGCCGAAGGGCGGTCTTGCTGGTCAGCTTTATCATAAGGCCCTTCCTGCCCCTGACCTCATCGGCGGCCACCCTGGCGATCCCGGGGAGCATCATGACGCCGTCCACACCGGCCCTTGTGACCTTCTTTATGATGACCTTTGGGTTGACGTGCTCCCAGACTGGCTCAAAATCGGTCGGACCGTGCTCAAAACCATGGTCCATCGCGAATATGAGTGCCCTCCCGTCCCTGCGGAAGAACCTCTTCATCCTCCTCCTTATCCCTACGCTCTGGTATGCATCCACATTAATCACCCGGAGTGATATATATTTTGAGAGATTTAAGGTTTTTGCCTCGCCACCAAGGTGTCTATGTACCCGTGACAACCCGCGGGTTCCCCCGGGGTCCATTCCAGACGATACGACCATGGGACATTGAGTAGTCTTATATACATTGACGCCCAAACATAAGCGGCATGTGCCCGTTGGGTGCATTGCCTGAGCGTTCGAGGTGTCGGCTATGGGACTCCTTAGGAGGTATCTCGACTATCCGGTTCTGCAGAAGATACTATGGGGCCTGATTCTGGGTGCGGTCGTGGGGCTTATCCTCGGGCACTACGGATATGCAGGGGCCGTCAAGACTTACGTAAAGCCGTTCGGTGACCTCTTCGTTCGCCTGCTGAAGATGCTGGTTATGCCAATAGTTCTCGCGTCCCTTGTGGTGGGTGCCGCCAGCATCAGTCCAGCACGGCTGGGTAGGGTTGGCGTTAAGATAGTGGTCTACTACCTCCTGACCTCTGCCTTCGCAGTGTTCTTCGGTCTGCTCATGGGCAACCTGTTCAGGGTTGGGACAGGTATAAGCCTTGGGACCGGCCAGGGAAAGGCCATACAGGCTTCGTCACCCTCCCTCGTTAAAACCCTGCTGGACATAGTACCGACCAACCCATTCGGCTCGCTGGCGAACGGGGCCGTCCTGCCGGTGATATTCTTTGCCATAGTCCTCGGTATAGCCATAACGTACCTGATGAACAGGAAGGAAGAGCGCGTCAGGACCAGCGCCAGCGTTTTGCTCAAGGTCTTCGATGGCCTCGCCGAGGCGATGTACCTCATAGTTGGAGGGGTTATGCAGTACGCGCCCATAGGTGTCTTCGCCCTCATCGCCTACGTCATGGCGGAGCAGGGGACCAAAGTGGTCGGACCCCTCGCGAAGGTCGTGCTCGCGGTGTACGTTGGTCTGACGCTCCAGATTCTGCTGGTCTACTTCGTACTCCTCAAGGTGTTCGGCATCGACCCGCTCAAGTTCATCAGAAAGGCCAAGGATGCCATGGTGACGGCTTTCGTGACCAGGAGCTCCAGCGGTACCCTGCCCGTTACGATGAACGTGGCCGAGGAGAAAATGGGCATCGATAGGGGCATATTCTCCTTTACACTGCCCCTGGGGGCAACGATAAACATGGACGGAACCGCCCTCTACCAGGGAGTTACTGTGCTCTTCGTAGCCAACGCCATCGGTCAACCCCTGGCGCCTAGCCAGCAGCTCGTGGTCGTCCTAACAGCGGTTCTGGCATCAATTGGAACAGCGGGAGTTCCCGGCGCCGGGGCCATCATGCTCGCCATGGTTCTCCAGAGCGTCGGCCTCAACCTGACATCGGGAAGCCCCGTGGCCCTTGCCTACGCCATGATCCTTGGAATCGATGCCATCCTTGACATGGGCAGAACGATGGTCAACGTAACCGGCGACCTGACCGGAACGACGATAGTGGCCAAGACCGAGGGGGAGCTGGACAGGAGTAAATGGCAGTGACATCCCCTTTATTTTTATTCCGGTGCGGTTCTGGAACAAAGTTTTAAGCCGGAAGTCCCAGTCCCACGTGGTGGACCCTGTGGAGAAACTTAAGCCAAGGATAATTCGGCTTGACGAAGTTGATTCGACCAACGAGTACGCCAAGGGGATAGCCCCAGATGTACCCGAGGGGACGGTGGTCGTCGCCAGGAGGCAGACCTCCGGAAGGGGCCGAAGGGGCCGTTCATGGGCTTCGCCTGAGGGCGGGCTCTGGATGAGCGTGGTGCTGAAACCGAAAAAAGTTGACCCCCGGCTCGTCTTTACGGGTGCCCTTGCGGTGGTTGACGTACTTGATGAATTTGGAATACGGTCGGGGATAAAATGGCCCAACGACGTCTGGGTGGATCGAAAGAAGATAGCGGGGGTGTTAACGGAAGGAAAGGCCGGGCAGTACGTGATCCTCGGCATTGGACTCAACGTCAACAATCCCCTGCCCGCGGAGCTCAGGGAAACCGCGACCTCGATGATTTACCTGATCGGTGCCAAGGTTCCACTGGATAAGGTCCTCGAGCGGCTTGTCTTCCATCTGAACGCCTGGTATCGCCTTTACAGAGCGAGACCCGATCTCTTGATGGTAAAGGTCCGGGAACGGACTTTTATCCTCGGGAGAATCGTTGAGGTCTCCCAAGATGAGTCATCATTCGTCGGAAGGGCCGTGGACGTTCTGGACGATGGTTCGTTGCTGCTGGACGTGAACGGTGAGCTTCGCAGGGTCGTCCATGGAGACGTCTCGCTCAGGCCCCTCTGACCGTACCTATGCATTGTAGGAAAGGTTAAATACCCCCCCATCTTTTTAAGACAAGTAGCTGTTTGGAGGTAGATTGGATGAAGAGATTGATGCTTGGTGTTCTGCTGCTTCTGGGGATCGGTCTCATTCTGGGGCCCGCACTGGCTCTGGAACCGTATTCGGAGAAACAGGAGCAGTACTACACAGTTCATGAGGATGGTTCGGCCAACGTTACTTTTGTGAAGACGTTTTATGGTCCGGGAGACCTGCTCAACAAGACCAAGGAGAACATCTTGAACATGAGCCTGGAGAACGCCACGAAGCTCCTCATTGGTCAGGAGGAACAGACCCTCAGCAAGCTGGGTTTGACCGTGGAGAATGCCAGCCTTGAGATCAAAGGCTACAACACCACGGGGCCCCTTGTCGAGATATTCCGGGGTGTGATACCTCATTTCTCGAAGTACTACACGTACGACAACGTATGGGAGATCTCCCTCGACCTGCTGAGGGCAGCGGATCTGGCCAACATAGACGTGACCAAGATGAACCAAACGCTTGATTTTGACAACTATTTCGTGGTCCAGCTTCCCGCCGGTGTCAACGTGACAAAGCTCCCGAAGAACTACGAGAGCGAGTCCCACGGCAGTTACATAAAGATAGAGGTCAGGACAGAGGGCAACACCGTGTACATCCATTCGAGACTGCACTTCGAGAAGGGAGCAACTCCAGAGGACATCAACAAGATATACGGCAACCCACGGAGCTTCATAATCCAGTACCGGGGACAGAAAGGGGTTGAGAACTACACCTCGTGGGTTCTGAACGTGGACAACAACATAAGCATCGGGAAGGACGTTACGGTCCTCAATCGTGAGGAGCGCTATCTGAAGCCCGAGAGCTACGTGTCCTACCTGAAACTTCAGCTCATGTACCAGGGGGTAAAGACCGCCGAGCAGGGACTGATGCAGAGCTACGCCAAGAAGTTCGAGAGCGAGGGGATGACCGTTAAGAACGGCAACGTGACGATACTCAACGTCAACAGCACCGGCCCGCTGGTGGTCCTCTACCACTGGGAGCTCACCAACTACACCAAGTACAGCAACGGTGTTTACATCTACACCTACAACCCCTCCCTCGATCTCAGCAACATCTCCTTCCTCAACAGGCTCGACGCGTCCATCAACCAGACCACAACGACCAGGATAACCCTCCCGGACGGCGGGAAGTTCACGCAGGTTCCGAAGGATATAGTCATCGAGGCGAACGGCAGCCGCGTGGTCATGCGGATCGAAAAGAAGAGCGACCGTGAGATAGTCATCCACAGCAACGTCTACCTCAGGTACGGCATGCTGCGGAAGGACTACTCCGCCATGATGGCCAAGGTCCCGACCCAGGTTAAGATAGAGTACACCCTCTCATCTGGCTCCAAGGGCGGTATCTGTGGCCCGGCGGCTCTTATCGCGCTTGCGGTAGTGCCCCTTCTTCTCAGAAGACGTCGCTGACCGGTTTCCTTTTTTCTCCTTTTCGATATTCATTTAAATGATGGACACCAACCCTTCTGAGGTGATGGAAGTGACGAGGAAGCTCTACTACGAGGATGCCTATCTGAAGGAAGCGAAAGCTAAGGTCCTTGAGGTTAAAGAGGGTGCCCTCCTTCTCGATGGGACGATATTCTACCCAACCGGCGGCGGCCAGCCCCACGACAAAGGCTGGATAAACGGCGTTGAGGTTCTCGACGTCTACAAGGACGATGCCGGCAACGTGTGGCACGTCGTTGCGGAGCCCGAGAAGTTCAAACCAGGCGACGAGGTCGAGCTCAAGCTCGACTGGGACTACCGCTACAAGCTCATGAGAATCCACAGCGCGATGCACCTCATGGAGCACGTTCTCAACGTCGTCCTGCCCGGTGAGTGGAGCCTCTACGGAAGCGGCATGAGCTCCGAGAAAGGCCGCTACGATATAACCTACCCGGAGAACGTGAACGGGTGGAAGGGGCAGATAATCGAGACCTTCAACGGGCTCGTTGACGAGGGCGGCGAGATGAGAATATGGTGGGAGGGGGAGACCCGGTACACCCAGATAAGGGACTTCGAGGTCATACCCTGCGGCGGGACGCACGTGAAGGACATAAAGGAGATAGGCCATCTCAGGAAGTTAAAGCGCTCCAGCCTTGGGAAGGGCAAGCAGAGGATAGAGATGTGGCTGGAGGACTGAAGGCTAAAACAGGAGGAGGTCCCCTTTTCTTTCGTCATTTATTCCCTCCTCGCTGCTGTACGCAAGGTCAACGCCGATGATGCCAAACCTTGAGTGTGGTTGGGGGACAGTTATGGGATTAAGATCCTACACGGCTTCTTAAGGTCTCCGGAAGACTGTGAATATTGGCCTCGATGAAGTTTAAAGTGACGTTTTTTGATAATTCTCATATTAATCTTGAAACTCTTCTAACCATTTACTTTCATGATTCGACGATAGACTTTAAATAGTTAAAATACACATAGTTGTTTATACCGTTCAT
>Ga0256834_1002574_pt1 | contig 11340 bp, 7 predicted proteins | sample 4281140metaG_FD_190536 | JGI IMG/M metagenome (GOLD analysis project Ga0256834, IMG submission 190536) | Hydrothermal vent microbial communities from East Pacific Rise, Pacific Ocean - 4281-140 | ecosystem: Environmental > Aquatic > Marine > Hydrothermal vents | place: Pacific Ocean: East Pacific... | reverse complement strand
AAGGGACCGAGATGGTTATGCCTGGTGACAACATTGCCATCAGCGCAGAATTGATCACCCCGATCGCCATGGACAAAGAGCTGCGCTTCGCAATCCGCGAAGGTGGCCGTACCGTCGGCGCCGGTGTTGTCAGCGATATTATCGAGTAGTATTGCTGTAACCTGAAATTTATACATGAACAGACACTCTTCCCCAGGCGGGCAGAGTGCCGAGGATTTATCAATGCGCGACATCGTGACTCTTGCCTGCACTGAGTGTAAGCAGCGCAACTATACGACGACCAAGAACAAACGAAATACTCCTGACAAACTGGAGTTTAAAAAGTATTGCCGTTTTTGTCGGAAGCATACGGTCCATCGCGAGACCAAGTAATACTGGTTGTTAATGGACAAATTGTTTGAGTTGCAGGCCAGTAGCTCTAATGGCTAGAGCACCGGTCTCCAAAACCGGGTGTTGTGGGTTCGAGTCCCTCCTGGCCTGCCAATTAAATGAACGCTAATCATTAATAAGGTTGCGATAGTGATTTCAAAGGTTACGGAATTCCTACAACTGGTCAAAGCCGAACTGCAAAAGGTCACATGGCCAACCCGCAAGGAAACTTACGGGTCGACGATGGTTGTCATTGTGCTTGTCCTGTTGGTCGCGGTTTTCTTGTGGGTTGTTGACTCAGCATTGTCGACAACGATTAAAGCATTGCTCAACTGAGAGACCTGGTGAATCCCATGGGTGAGAAGAAATGGTACGGAGTACATACCTACTCGGGTTACGAGAACAAGGTCAAGCTCAACCTGGAGGAGCGTATCCGTTCGTTAGGCGCGGAGGAGTTCTTTGGTGAGGTCCTGATCCCTGCTGAAACTGTGGTGGAGATGAAAGACGGTGAGCGTAAAACGTCAACCCGCAAGTTTTTCCCCGGGTATATCTTTGTGCATGTTGAGCTGAATAGTGAAACTTGGCATATTGTCAAGGATACGCCCAAGGTAACCGGTTTTGTTGGTGGCGGCACTTCGCCTCCGCCGATACCGGATGACGAAGTGGCCAAAATTACTCAACGCATGGAAGAAGGCGTGGAGCGACCGAAGCCGAAAGTTGAATTTGAGGTTGGTGAAACAGTGCGGGTTATCGATGGTCCGTTCCTGAATTTCACCGGCATTGTTGAAGACGTCAAGCCTGACAAAGCGAAACTCAAGGTTATGGTCAGTATCTTCGGTCGGGGAACCCCGGTGGAGCTTGAGTTTATTCAGGTTGAAAAGACCAGCTGAGTTTCTGGCAGATTATAGTTTTTTAAGGAGTCATCCCATGGCTAAAAAGGTTGTTGGACAGATAAAATTGCAGATCCCTGCCGGCAAGGCAAACCCATCGCCTCCAGTTGGCCCGGCGCTGGGCCAGCAGGGCGTGAACATCATGGAGTTCTGCAAGGCTTACAACGCCAGGACGCAGGATCAGGAAGGTTTGATTGTCCCGGTTATTATCACGGTGTATGCAGATCGTTCCTTTACTTTTATCACGAAAACCCCACCGGCTTCTGTGCTGCTACTGAAAGCTGCCAAGATTCCCAAGGGATCCGGGGTACCTAATAAGGATAAGGTTGGCAAGGTGACCAAGGCTCAGGTAGAAGAGATTGCCAAGATCAAGATGCCCGACCTGAATGCATGTAACATTGAGGGAGCCATGCGCATTATTGAAGGAACTGCTCGCAGCATGGGCCTTGAGGTTAAAGCTTAACTAACTATACGCTGAATGCGGAGAAGATAGACAATGTCAACAGGAAAACAGATCAAAGCGTCCAAGGAAAAAGTCGATCGTAATATAACCTATCAGGTTGACGAGGCCTTGGCCCTGGTTAAGGAAACGTCATTTGCCAAGTTTGACGAATCCGTTGATGTATCGGTAAAACTCGGGGTTGATCCTCGTAAGGCTGATCAAATGGTGCGTGGTGCCGTTGTCCTGCCGAACGGACTGGGTAAGACGATTCGGGTTCTGGTTTTTGCGAAAGGCGAAAAAGCCTTGGAAGCCCAGGAAGCGGGAGCTGACTATGTTGGCGGCGATGATCTAGTCGAAAAGATCAAAGGCGGCTGGTTTGATTTCGACACCGCCATTGCTACTCCTGACATGATGGGAACTGTCGGTAAGATTGGTCGACTTCTCGGTCCCCGTAGCCTGATGCCTAATCCTAAGGTTGGTACTGTTACTTTCGAGGTTGAGCGTGCTGTAAATGAGGCCAAGTCAGGTAAGGTTGAATACCGTGTTGAAAAGGCCGGCATTATCCATGCCCAGGTTGGTAGGGTCTCGTTTGATGTCGACAAACTGAAAGGAAACCTGATGACCCTGATGGATGCCCTGATCAAGGCGAAACCATCAACAGCCAAGGGGACCTATCTGAAGAAAGTCACTGTTTCTGCAACCATGGGGCCTGGTATCAATATTGATATTCCGGCTCTGCAGGCGCTGGTTAAATAAAGTGAACAATCCTGTCATCGTCAGACGATGATGGATATTTCAGGATAAAGCAGATCCTGGCCACAGACAGCAGGTACCACGTAAGTTTTATTTAGTACAGTCGTGGTTTAATGGTTTAGCCACCTGCCGAGGCAAGATGGATGGTGTACGAGACATTCAGTCTCTTCTTTCACCTTCTTGAAGGCTAGGGTGGAGAGCTTGTTTTAAGCTCGGAAATCTACAAAGAAAGGAGGAGAGACGTTGAATAAACAAAGCAAAGAAGCTCTTGTCGAGGAATTTGCTGAAAAGCTTAAGGCAGCCAAATCCGCTTTCCTGGCGGATTATCGTGGGTTGGACGTCGAACAGGCAAATACTTTACGACGCAAACTCCAGGATGTTGGTGTCGAATACCGGGTGGTGAAGAATACCCTGCTTCGGCTGGCGGCCAGAGATACAGACGCGGCCTGTCTTGATGAGTTCCTTAGCGGACCGACTGCAATCGCCCTGGCGACAGACGATCCAGTGGCACCTGCCAAGGCATTGGTTGCTTTTGCCAAGGAGAACAAGGACTTTGAATTGAAAGCAGGTATGCTTGACGGTAAGCTGCTTGCTCTAGATGATATCAAGGCACTTTCAGCTCTGCCAGGTCGTGAGGAATTGCTTGCTAAGCTGCTGCGTACCATGAATGCTCCGGTTACCAACTTTGTCGGTGTTCTCGCGGCTGTACCGCGTTCATTTGTGCAAGTGCTGGCGGCTATCAAGGACCAGAAAGACGCAGCCTGAGTTGTTTGCGGCTGAAACTAATCACTGACCCTGAAAATTAATGATACAGAATTTACGGAGGATATGAACAATGGCTGATATTACCAAAGAACAAGTTATTGAGTTTATCGAGAAAATGAGTGTTCTTGATCTGGCTGAACTGGTCAAAGAACTGGAAGACAAATTCGGCGTTTCTGCCGCTGCTCCTGTGGCTGTTGCTGCCGCTGGCCCTGCCGCTGGTGAAGCTGCTGTCGAAGAACAGACTGAGTTTGATGTTGTTCTCACCGCTATTGGCGAAAAGAAAATCAACGTCATTAAGGTTGTGCGTGCAATCACCGGTCTGGGCCTGAAAGAAGCCAAAGATCTGGTTGACGGTACCCCCAACACTGTCAAAGAAGCTGTATCCAAAGAGGAAGCTGAGGGTGTCAAAACACAGCTGGAAGAAGCTGGCGCCAGCGTGGAGCTCAAATAGTAGCCTGTTTTGGATAATCCCATCCTAGCCAAGGCTGCCTCAGTGTGGCCTTGGCTATTATACTTTAGTCAGTAATAAGGAGACACCATGGCTTATTCGATCGCGAATAACCAGCTGCTCAGGAAACACTTTCAGGAAATCAAACGGATTATCGATATCCCTAACCTGATTGATATCCAGAAGAATTCCTATCAGCGTTTCCTGCAGGCGGATCTGCCTGCTTCAGCCCGTCAAAATATTGGAGTGGAGGCGGTTTTCCGCTCGGTATTCCCAATCCGGGATTTCAATGAGACCTGTTCTCTTGAGTATGTCGAGTATTCACTGGGCACTCCGAAATATGATGTTGAGGAATGCCACCAGCGGGGGATGACTTTTGCCGCACCGATGAAGGTCAAGGTACGCTTGGTCTCTTGGGATTCTGACAAGGAATCCGGTGTCCGGTCGATTCGTGACATCAAGGAACAGGAAGTCTATTTTGGCGAAATCCCGCTGATGACCGAGAATGGCACCTTCATTATAAACGGTACCGAACGTGTTATCGTCAGTCAGTTACATCGTTCGCCCGGGGTCTTTTTCGATCATGACAAAGGTAAAACACATTCGAGCGGAAAATTACTCTACAGTGCCAGAATTATCCCCTATAGAGGCTCTTGGCTTGATTTTGATTTTGATCATAAAGATATCCTTTTTGTACGTATAGACCGGCGGCGTAAGCTCCCTGCCACTGTGCTTCTCAAAGCTATTGGCTATTCTGCAGAAGAGCTTTTGAACCATTTCTACGATACTGAGGACATCTCTGTTGAAGATGGTGTGTATCGCAAAAAAATAGACACCAAATTGTTGCTTGGTCAACGCACCACGGTTGATGTGGTTGACACCAAGGGTAAGGTGTTGGTTAAGGCTAACCGCAAATTTACCAAGGCGGCAATTCGCAAAATTAAAGAGACGAAGCTAGAATTTATTGTAATCCCCAAAGAAGAAGTTCTCGGCAAGATAGCTTCGGTAGATATCGTCGACGAATCAACCGGGGAGGTGGTAGTCGAATGCAATGAAGAGTTTACTGCTGCCAAACTGGCAGAACTTGCCAAGTGCGGTATTAATAATTTCAAAGTGCTCTTTATCGACAACATGTTTGTCGGCCCTTTCCTGCGTGATACCTTGCTACAGGATAAGGTCAATTCGCCTGACGAAGCCAAAATCGAGATCTATCGCCGCTTGCGTCCCGGTGATCCGCCAACAATCAAGAGTTCAGACACTCTGTTCAACAGCCTCTTCTTCAATGAGGACCGCTACGATCTTTCGACTGTTGGCCGTCTCAAGTTGAATCACAAGCTGGCTCTGAAGTTACCTCTCGAAGTGACTACTCTGACCAAAGAAGACATCCTTGCCGTGGTGCGCTACCTGATTGACCTGCGTAACAGTGTGCATACCTGGGATGTTGAAGATGACAAGGGCAATGTTCGCAAACTGCCTGTCAAGATTGACGATATTGATCATCTTGGCAACCGTCGCGTGCGAGCTGTCGGTGAACTTCTTGAGAACCAATATCGGGTCGGCCTGGTACGCATGGAGCGGGCTATCAAGGAACGTATGAGTCTTCAGGAAGTGGACAGCTTGATGCCCCACGACCTGATTAACTCAAAGCCGGTTTCGGCTGTGGTCAAAGAATTCTTTGGCTCGAGCCAGCTCTCCCAGTTTATGGACCAGACCAACCCACTTTCCGAAATTACTCACAAACGTCGTCTCTCGGCCCTCGGACCTGGTGGTTTGACTCGTGAACGGGCTGGTTTTGAGGTGCGTGACGTTCATCCGACTCATTACGGTCGCGTTTGTCCGATTGAGACTCCTGAAGGCCCAAACATTGGTTTGATTGCTTCGCTGTCAACCTATGCCAGGATCAACGTTCATGGCTTCGTTGAAACGCCTTACCGGATTGTCAAAAATGGCAAGGTATCGAGTGAAATCCAGTATTTCTCAGCACTGGAAGAGGAGGGCCACGCCATTGCTCAGGCCAATGCTCCCCTTGACAAGAAAAACTGTTTTGTCAACGAATTGGTCAATGCCCGTAAAACCGGCGAGTTTATGCTGATCAATCGGGATGAGATCGGCTTGATGGACGTTTCGCCGAAGCAGCTGGTTTCGGTGGCTGCTGCACTTATTCCTTTCCTCGAAAACGACGACGCCAACCGTGCTCTTATGGGCTCCAACATGCAACGTCAGGCTGTGCCGTTATTACGTGCGGATGCCCCGTTGGTTGGTACCGGTATGGAGCGCATTGTCGCTCATGACTCCGGCTCTGCTGTGGTTGCACGACATGACGGTGTTGTTGAAAGTGTTGAGGCAGGCCGTATTGTTGTCAAGATTGACGAACATGAAGTCGACGAGACCGGCACTGGCGTTGATATCTACAATTTAATAAAATTCATTCGTTCCAATCAAAATACCTGTCTCAACCAGAAGCCGATTGTCAAGGTTGGTGACCAGGTTAAGAATGGTGAGATTATTGCTGATGGTCCTTCCACCCAATGGGGTGAACTGGCTCTCGGTCAGAATGTGCTGGTCGCTTTCATGCCTTGGCAGGGTTACAACTTTGAGGACTCAATCCTGATCTCGGAGAAGCTGGTCAAGGAAGACCGCTATACTTCAATTCACATTGAGGAGTTCGAGTGTGTCGCTCGTGATACCAAGCTGGGTAAAGAGGAGATCACTGACGATATCCCCAACCTCGGTGAAGATGCTCTGAGTGACCTTGACGAAAGCGGCATTATCCGCATAGGTGCTGAAGTCAAACCCTCAGATATCCTGGTTGGTAAGATTACGCCGAAAGGTGAAACCCAGCTTTCGCCGGAGGAAAAACTTCTACGTGCTATCTTTGGTGAGAAAGCCGGTGATGTGCGAGATACCTCATTGCGCGTACCACCTGGAGTTGAGGGTGTCGTCATCGGTGCCCGGGTCTTTTCCCGCAAGGGGTTGGATAAAGACCCACGGACTGAGTACATCGAGCAGACAGAGATTGACAAACTGCTCAAGGATCAGAATGATGAGATCCGTATCATCCGTGATTCCTCTCTCGGTAAATTGTCGGCGTTGCTCAACGGCCAGATGGTTTCTGCTCCGGTCAAAGGTCGTGATGGTAAAACCTTGCTGCCCAAAGGTCGCAAAATAACGGACAAGGCGCTGGAGTCGATTCCCTTCAGCCTCTGGGGAGAACTCTCCCTGGCTGATGAAGAAGTCGAAAGCAAGGTGACCGAAACTGTCCGTCGCTTGAGTGATCGCGAAGAGATTATCAAAACTGTTTTTGCCGATAAGATCGAAAAGCTTAAGCGTGGTGATGACTTGCCACCGGGCGTGATAAAGATGGTCAAGGTCTACATTGCCATCAAGCGCAGGCTGTCTGTTGGTGACAAAATGGCTGGTCGTCACGGTAACAAGGGTGTCCTCTCACGTATTCTGCCGGAAGAAGATATGCCTTATCTCAAGGATGGCACTCCGGTCGAAATCGTGCTTAACCCCCTTGGTGTGCCGTCACGTATGAATGTCGGTCAGATTCTGGAGATCCATCTTGGCCTGGCTTCTCATGGTCTTGGTCAGCAGATTCAGGCTGCTATCGACACGATGACGGAGCCGAAGAAGCTGCGCAAGCAGATCAAGGACGTGTATGACAACAAGGATCTTAATGCCTTTATTGATGACTTGAGTGATGAAGACACCAAGAGTCTGGCCTATCGTCTCCGTAGGGGAGTTCCCATGGCATCGCCGGTCTTTGAAGGTGTTCATGAGGACCAGATCAAGGCAGAGCTTGCACGTTCCGGGCTGCCGTTGGACGGACAGATGATCCTGCATGATGGCCGTACTGGTACCGCCTTCAAAGAGAAGGTCACAGTCGGCATGATGTACATGCTTAAATTGCACCACTTGGTCGACGACAAAATCCACGCTCGAAGCATTGGTCCTTACAGTCTGGTCACTCAGCAGCCGCTGGGTGGTAAGGCTCAATTTGGTGGCCAACGTCTCGGTGAGATGGAGGTCTGGGCTATGGAAGCTTATGGCGCTGCCCATGCGCTGCAGGAGTTCCTGACAGTCAAGTCGGACGACGTAACTGGACGGACCCGGATTTATGAGTCTATCGTCAAGGGTAAGCATACCCTTGAGGCTGGTCTCCCGGAATCATTCAATGTCCTTATTAAAGAACTTCAAGCACTCTGCCTCGATGTTGAGTTGCTGGAAGAAGAGGACTGATACAACTGCTGCGAACCCCCATCCTGAGAAGGAGTGCTGTGTCTTGGAAGATATATACAGTCTTTTTGAGCGACCGAAAGATCCTCTGAATTTTAACTCTATTCGTCTCTCTATCGCTTCACCGGAAAAGATCCGGGAGCGATCTTTCGGCGAAGTTAAGAAGCCTGAAACGATCAACTACCGGACCTTCAAACCGGAACGAGATGGTCTTTTCTGTGCCAAAATCTTTGGCCCGACCAAGGATTACGAGTGTAATTGCGGCAAATATAAGCGTATGAAGCACCGTGGCATTGTTTGTGAAAAGTGTGGTGTCGAGGTTATCCCGAGTAAGGTGCGTCGTGAACGTCTCGGCCACATTGATCTGGCTTGTCCGGTGGCGCATATCTGGTTCCTCAAGTCACTTCCCAGTCGGATTGCGACACTTCTTGACCTGACTCTCAAAGAGCTCGAGAGGATCCTCTACTTTGAAGCTTATATCGTACTTGACAAAGGTGAGAGCGATCTGTTGACAGGGCAGATTCTGACCGAGGAGAGCTATCGTGAAGCCATGGACGAGCATGCCGGGCAGTTTACTGTCGGCATGGGAGCAGAAGCTGTTCGTGAACTCCTGATTGCTGTTAACCTGGAGGAACTGACAACCACTCTGCGAGCTGATATGATTGAAGCGACCAGCGAGGCTAAGCGCAAGAAAGTTGCCAAGCGTCTAAAGGTTGCTGATGCCTTCATTAATAGCGGCAATCGTCCGGAGTGGATGATTCTTGAGACCCTCCCAGTGCTGCCACCTGAACTGCGCCCTCTGGTGCCTCTTGATGGTGGTCGTTTCGCCACTTCTGACCTCAATGACCTCTATCGCCGAGTGATCAACCGCAACAATCGACTCAAACGATTGATGGAACTACGGGCACCAGAGGTAATTGTTCGCAACGAAAAGCGTATGTTGCAGGAAGCCGTTGATGCTTTGTTCGATAACGGTCGCCGGGGTCGCGCAATTACTGGGCCTAACAAACGTCCGCTCAAGTCGCTATCCGATATGCTTAAAGGCAAGGGCGGTCGTTTCCGTCAGAACTTGCTCGGTAAGCGTGTTGACTATTCTGGTCGTTCGGTTATCGTTGTCGGTCCTGAGTTGAAATTACATCAGTGTGGACTGCCGAAGAAAATGGCCCTTGAACTCTTCAAACCCTTTATTTATAACAAGCTTGAAGAACACGGCTTCTGCACGACGATCAAAAGTGCCAAAAAGCTGGTTGAACGTGAGCGCCCGGAAGTCTGGGACGTACTTGAAGAAGTTATCAAAGAGCATCCGGTGATGCTGAACCGCGCACCGACCTTGCATCGTCTCGGTATCCAGGCTTTTGAGCCAGTACTCATTGAAGGGAAGGCCATTCAGCTGCACCCGTTGGTTTGTACGGCATTCAACGCAGACTTCGACGGTGACCAGATGGCGGTTCATCTGCCGCTCTCTGTAGAGAGCCAGATCGAGACTCGTGTCCTGATGATGTCGACCAACAACATCCTGTCACCGGCCCATGGCAAGCCGATTATCGTGCCGTCGCAGGATATGGTTTTGGGGCTCTATTATATGACTCGCGAGCGGCCCTTCGTCAGAGGTGAAAACAAGATTTTTGCTTCTCCGGAAGAAGTTCGCATGGCCTATGATGCTGAAGAGGCCGATTTACAAGCCAAGATCAAGGTTCGCTTGGTGCCTGCAGTTGGCCAAGACCCGGAAATTACCGAAACAACAGTTGGCCGGATTCTGCTGAGCGAGATTTTGCCCGAAACTATCCCGTTCTCTGCAGTTAACCGGGTTATGAACAAAAAGAACGTCGGTGAACTGATCGATATCTGCTTCCGTTTTGCCGGTAACAAGGAAACCGTTATCCTGGCTGATAAGCTCAAGGAAACCGGATTCCGTTTTTCCTCTATAGCAGGTGTTTCTATTTGCCTGGATAACATGATGATTCCCGAATCAAAGGGAGAGTTCCTCTCGGCTGCGGTCAATGAAGTCGCGGAGATTCAGGAACAGTACACTGAAGGTCTGATTACTGACGGTGAACGTTATAATAAGGTTATTGATATCTGGGCCAAGTGTACTGAAGATGTCGCCCAGACGATGATCTCCAAGCTGGCGGTTGAGACCATCACGTCACCTGACGGTAAAGAAGTTGAGGTGCCTTCCTTCAACCCCATTCATATGATGGCCGACTCCGGTGCGCGAGGCAGTCACCAGCAGATTCGCCAGCTGGCCGGGATGCGTGGCTTGATGGCCAAGCCGGACGGCTCGATTATTGAGACGCCGATTACGGCAAACTTCCGTGAAGGGCTTACTGTGTTGCAGTATTTCATCTCGACTCACGGTGCTCGTAAAGGCCTGGCTGATACTGCGCTTAAGACCGCTAACTCCGGTTATCTTACCCGACGTCTGGTCGATGTCGCCCAGGATGCAATTATCATGGAAGATGATTGCCGCACCCTGGACGGTATCAGTGTCAACTCGCTGATTGAGGGTGGTGAAGTTATCGAGCGTCTGGGTGACCGGATTCTTGGTCGTACCGCTCTGGATGATATCGTTGATCCGGTCACGGATGAACTTCTCGTTGAGGCCGATCAGGAAATTGATGAAGCCCTGGTACAGAAAATTGAGGACGCCGGTATCGAGAAGATCAAGATCCGGTCAGTGTTGACCTGCCAGAGCCGACGCGGCATCTGTGCTTCCTGCTACGGTCGTGACCTGGCCCGAGGGCATGTTGTCAACCTGGGTGAAGCGGTTGGTGTTATTGCGGCCCAGTCGATCGGTGAACCTGGGACCCAGCTCACCATGCGTACCTTCCATATCGGTGGTACTGCTTCGCGTCAGGCGGAACAGACTGCTCTTGAAGCGCGGTCCGAAGGCTCTCTCAAATTTATTAATCTGACCACTGCTAAAAATAGTGAAAATTTCCAGGTGGTCATGAACCGTAACGCTGAAGTCGCGGTAGTGGACGAAACCGGACGCGAGCGTGAGCGTTACGGGGTTGTTTACGGTGCCCGTCTGATGCTTGATGAAGGTGGCGCGGTTACTAAAGGAATGGTCCTGGCCGAGTGGGACCCCTTTACCATGCCAATTCTTTCGGAAGCTTCTGGTAAAATCCGCTTTGGTGACCTGATTGAAGGTGTCACCATGGAGGAGCAGGTCGATGATGTCACCGGCCTGTCCCGTAAGGTTATTATTGAAACCAAGGCGGCTGACAAGCGGCCACGTGTTTCGGTCAAAGACGAGAACAATAAGACTGCCCAGCGCTGTATGATGCCAGTTGGTGCCAATATTTTGATTCAGGAAGACTCCATGGTCAGTGCTGGTGATATCTTGGCCAATATTCCGCGTGAAACGACCAAGACCAAGGACATCACTGGTGGCCTGCCGCGTGTTGCTGAGCTCTTTGAAGCCCGCAAGC
>Ga0256834_1002573_pt1 | contig 11345 bp, 7 predicted proteins | sample 4281140metaG_FD_190536 | JGI IMG/M metagenome (GOLD analysis project Ga0256834, IMG submission 190536) | Hydrothermal vent microbial communities from East Pacific Rise, Pacific Ocean - 4281-140 | ecosystem: Environmental > Aquatic > Marine > Hydrothermal vents | place: Pacific Ocean: East Pacific... | reverse complement strand
AAAAAAATATTATCTTCGTTCCGTTACAACCTTGAATCCAAGATGGCAAAAATTAAAAAATATACAGATGTTTCTTCTTTATGGTCCGATTATAAAAATGGATTGAAATTTTACATTCTAAAAAAAGTCAAAGATAAAGATATCGCTAACAATCTATCTCATGAGGTTCTGATGAAAATTTACAATTCTTGTTGTTCTAATAATGAAATTAAGAATGTACGATCGTGGATGTTTCAAATTGCACACAACACAACCATTGATTACTTAAAGAAAGAAAATAAATTCACGAATGAGATTCCTGAAATTTTCGAGAAAGATGAAAATAATTCATATATGGAAGTCGAAGAATTAATAAAACCTCTTATCGAACTCTTACCTGAGAAGTATGCTGTTCCTCTTCAATTATCTGATATAGAAGAGATAAAACAAATAGAAGTTTCAATAAAAATAAATTTGAGTTTAACCGCTACAAAAAGTAGAATTCAAAGGGCGAGAAAACTATTAAAAGAAAAAATAATTGAATGCTGTAACTTGGAATTAGATGAAAAAGGTAATCTTCTTTCTTTAGAAATTAAACAAAGTTGTGAACCGTTGCAGAATCATTTAAAAAAAAATAAACAATAAATTTTGCATCTTTTTTGTTTCTATTTAGTCTTGGTTGTGATTATTAATTTAAAATCTTTCAAAAATGGAATCAAAAAAAACTATTAAAAACTCAATTTGGAATACGAATAGAAATTATACAACGTATTCATTAAAGGGAACATCATGCAGACTAACTTCTAAAAGTATTTTTGGGGCACGTCGAAGATATTGTTAAGAGTATATCTTTTATTAGATAATTATTTGAAAAAACTTCCAAATTTGGAAGTTTTTTTGTTTAAACAAAAATTTTTGCATCTTTTTAATAAGTAATTAGTCTTGGTTAAAAATATAAAATAATATTAAAATGGGAAAAATTTCAAAAAACAACATTAGAGAATCTGTTATGGTAAACTATAGAGAAGTAGTCTTAAGAAATGATTATGGTGAAAATAGTAAATCAGATTGTTGCAGCAGTCCTAAAAATAATTTAGTTAATATTTCTGAGGCATTGGGGTATTCTAGTTCAGAATGTACGGATGTGCCAGAAGGTTCAAACTTAGGTATTGGTTGTGGTAATCCACAAGCAATTGCTTCACTTAAAAAAGGGGAAATAGTTTTAGATATGGGTAGTGGCGCTGGATTTGATTGCTTTTTAGCCTCGAAGAGTGTCGGTGAAAAAGGAAAAGTTATTGGAGTTGATATGACCGCAGAAATGATTTCAAAAGCCAGAAAAAATGCAAAAAAAGGAGGTTACAGTAATACCGAGTTTCTACTAGGAGAAATAGAGCATCTTCCAGTTGCAGATGCAACAATTGATGTAATTATTTCTAATTGTGTAATAAATTTATCTCCAGAGAAAGAGAAGGTATTTAATGAAGCTTTTAGAGTTTTGAAACTAGGTGGGCGACTTGCAATATCAGATATAGTTACTATTGCGGAATTTCCAGACGAATATAAAAATGATGTCTCGTTAATTTGTGGTTGCATGTCAGGGGCTTCTTCAATTAAAACAATACAAACCTTCCTTCACAACGCAGGATTTTCAGAAATTAAAATTGAATCAAAAGATAAAAGCCGAGAATTTATTAAAGATTGGAGACCAGAATCAGGAATTGAAGATTATATAATTTCAGCAACCATTGAAGCTGTTAAAAAGAAATAGTTAAAATTTTTAGCATTGACCTGGGGTAAAATCCAGGTTATTCAGGTTTAATATTAGATAATATAAAAGAGGTTTACTTAATTTATTTTAAAAAGAAAATTCGAAAACTTTTTTTAGAATAATTTAATAACATATGCCAACACTGCGCATAAAAAATTGCTTGTTTTTGATTAATATAAAAAATTAAACTAATTTTAAACCTAAATAAAAAGCTATGAAAATTTCGACTTCAAATCCGCAACTTTTCATGCTCTAAACCGTTGTAAATAATTAAAGCAAGAAAAGTAATAATAAAATAATCATATATAAAAGATAATAATGAAAAAAAGAATAATTATTGTTGGCGGGGGCTTCGGTGGTATTACTGCTATGCATGCACTAAAGAAACAATTAGGGCATAAAGTAGATGTAGTTTTAATCGACTTTAGAACAACAACACTTAATAAACCCAGATTACCTGATGTAGCTATAAAAGGAGAAAATGTTGAACATGTTCGTTTTCTGATGAAGAATGCAGTAAAACAGGATGGATATTTACTCATTCAGGAAACAGTGCTAAAAATAGATGCTTTAGCGAAAAAAGTATATTTGAAAGAGGGTGGGATCGAAAGCTATGATTATCTAGTCTTGTCCCCAGGTATTGAAAAACATTATTCTGGTATTGATGGTTTTAGAGAGTATGGCTATTCGGTTTGTGATGATGTTCAAGCACCTCGATTATGGAGGAAGTTACAGTCATTTAAAGGCGGACCTGTTTATATTGGTTCTATGCCATACAAATCAGGTACTAGAGTGAATGTACCCAAATTGCTTGCTCCCTGCGAAGGTCCTGTTGGGGAGATTATGTTTATACTTAATGATTTTTTAAAGAAAAAAGGCCTTGAAGATTCCAGTACAATCACTGCTTTTAGTCCGGCTAAAATATTTTTTGAAGATGTTGGAGAGAAAGTAAGGAATGATGTTGGAAAAATTATGAAGGATGAAGGCATTGGGTTGATTACTGAAAAAACTGTTCGAAAACTTGATGCAAACCATATTTATTTTACCGACGGTACCAAAGAAAAATGTGCACTGGCCATTATTTTACCCGAATATAAGCCTTACGATTTTATTATAAAGTCAGGTTTGGGTGATGATGCTGGCTTTATTCCCACAGATGAGCAAATGCGCCATCTTGATTTTCCTGAGATATTTGCAGTTGGTGATGCAACATCTTTGTCTGTTCCAAAATTAGGGCATATTGCTGTAATACAAGCCAATATTGCTGCAAAAACTATTGCTAATGAGTTAGGGAAGAAAGTGAAAATTCCCAAATTTGATCCGGCAGTTCTTTGTATCATGGAAAGAAGTAATTATCAGGCTACTATGATATACTCTAATGTTTTATATAATGGCAAGTTAGATGAAACAATAGATGGATATGTAGCTTTTGGAATGAAATGGAGTTTTGACTTTTATTATAATTTCACAAGGGGTCATATGCCACCTGAGTTTGCTGAAAGAGTACTGGTGAACCACCTGAATAAAAAGACAAAAAAATTATAAACTATTTAATTTAAATATCTAAAACATGGAAGAAAAAATGAGTAAAACCAGTTTGATGCAAAAGTATCATTTAAAAGGAACGTCAACTTCAGGATTAATTATGGCGACTTTTGGATTTTTTATCGGATTTGCCGCCGTTTCCTTATACGGTCCTGTAGCTAGCAAATTAAAAGAGGTTTTGGGAATGTCAGGTTTTTTACTTGGATTGCTGGTGGCAGCACCTAATCTATCCGGCTCGCTATTGCGCATTCCTTTTGGTGCATGGGTAGATAAAGCCGGCGGAAAAAAACCAATCCTTACCTTATTCTTTTTAGCAATTCTCGGAATGCTGGGTTTAACCATTCTTCTATTGTTGTATTATCCTGATCATCTTACAAAAGATATGTACTGGTTTATTGTGCTTTTTGGTATTTTAGGAGGGGCAGGCATTGCTATTTTTTCACCTGGTATTGCACAAACATCCTATTGGTTTCCAAAGAAAAAACAAGGAATTGCACTTGGCGTTTATGCCGGATTAGGTAATTTGGCACCGGGACTGTTGGGAATATTTTTACCTATTGCTTTACATTCCTTAGGTTTAACAAATTCATATTTGATTTGGTTAGGCTTTTTATTAATCGGTACAGTTATATATTGGATATTTACGCATGATGCTTATTATTTTCAGTTAAGGAAAAAAGGTGTTGATCCGGATGAAGCTGCAAAAGTTTCCAAGGAACTAGGTCAAGAACTAATCCCCTCAGGAAGCACACTTGAATCATTAAAAATTTCAGCAAAAGTTCCAAGCACTTGGGGCTTGGTTTTACTTTACTTTACTTCATTTGGCGGTTTCCTTGCGCTTACAGTATGGTTTCCTACTTTTTGGATGAAAAGTTATCATTATGACATAAGAACAGCAGGGCTGTTAATGGCGCTTGGGTTTTCATTGCTATCTTCCTTAATTCGTGTGTGGGGTGGACATATCAGCGATAAATTTGGTGGTGAGCGCATTGCAATTTTCAGCTACTTTGCCGTTTTGATTGGTGCCTTACTCATTTTCTTTTCTCATGCTTTCTGGATTGCACTTGTTGGTGAAATAACTATAGGTGCAGGAATGGGCGTTGCCAATGCGGCTGTTTTTAAACTGGTACCTAAATATGTTCCCACAGCCACAGGAGGAGCGGCCGGTTGGGTTGGCGGACTTGGTGCTTTCGGTGGATTTGTTGTGCCGCCCATACTCGGTATTTTTATCGATCATTATGGAGATGCGGGTTATGCTAAAGGCTTTATTGTTTACATTATTCTGGCTTTAATTTCTATCATTACTTCATTTATTTTACTAAAAGCACATAGCAAAAAGAAAACGGCTTAACAAACTATTATAGCTCAGTATAAATAGCATAAAACGATTAAAGATTTTAATTATGAATAAAAAACCATCCTATTTGTTTAAAAAGATGCGCTTTTTTAAAGTGCGTGAGGAATATTCTGATGGCTGGAGCGAATTAAATTCTCAGGGAAGAGAATGGGAGGATTTCTACCATCGCCGTTGGCAGTATGATAAAGTTGTAAGAACAACTCATGGAGTTAATTGTACAGGATCATGCAGCTGGCAGGTATATGTTAAAAACGGTATCATTACCTGGGAAAATCAAGCTACTGATTATCCTTCTACAGGGCCCGATATGCCTGACTACGAACCCAGAGGTTGTCCACGAGGAGCTTCTTTTTCGTGGTACACTTATAGCCCATTAAGGGTAAAGTATCCTTATGTACGTGGAATATTATTAAATTTTTGGCGTGATGCATTGAAAGGAACCCATGACCCGGTAAAGGCTTGGCAATTGATTGCAGAAAATCCTGAAAAAACCAAAGCATATAAATCAGCACGTGGAAAAGGAGGTCTTGTTCGTACATCATGGGATGAGGCCAACGAACTTATTACGGCTCAAATGCTTTATACAATACAAAAATATGGGCCAGATAGAATTACTGGCTTTACACCAATTCCTGCCATGTCGATGGTTAGTTATGCCGCTGGTTCAAGATTCCTCTCTTTATTGGGGGCCTCCATGCTTAGCTTTTACGATTGGTATGCCGACCTGCCTCCTGCCTCACCGCAAGTGTGGGGAGAACAAACTGATGTGCCGGAAAGTGGAGACTGGTATAATGCCGGTTATATTGTTATTTGGGGTACAAATATTCCGCTAACTCGAACACCTGATGCACACTTTATGACTGAAGTACGCTATAAAGGTACCAAAGTGATTTCTATCAGTCCCGACTATGCTGAATCGGTAAAGTTTGCCGATGAATGGTTGGCCATAACTCCTGGTGCAGATGGAGCACTGGCACAAGCAATGACACATGTGATTCTTAAAGAATTTTATGTGGATAATAAAACAGAATATTTCAATAACTATGTTAAAAAATTTACAGATCTTCCGTATTTAGTACTTCTTAAAGAAAACGATTCTGAATTTACTGTTGATCGATTTTTACGGGCGTCTGATTTAAATGTCCCAGTTGAAAAGCCTGAATGGAAATTGGTAGTGTTGGATGAAAAAACCAACAGTATGATTATTCCAAATGGCAGTGTTGGACATCGTTGGGAAGAGAAGAAAGATTGGAATTTGGAAATGAAAGATGAAAATGGCACTGAATACGAACCCCGATTAAGTATTCTGGGTGTTGAGGACGAAACTATAATTCTAAACCTCCCTTATTTTGATGATCATCAAAGAACAGTATTAAAAAGAAGCGTGCCGGTTAAAAAAGTAGAAATTAAGGGAGAAACTTTTTATGTAACTACTGTTTTTGATACCATGCTGGCAAATTATGGTGTTTCGCGTGATAGAAAACATCAGGGATATCCAAAAGATTACGAAGATTTGCAAGCCTATACACCTGTCTGGCAGGAACAATTTACGGGTATCAAAGCTAAGCAAGTAATTAAAATAGCCCGTGAGTTTGCCCAAAATGCAGTTGAAACAAAAGGCCGATCAATGATTCTTATGGGTGGTGGAATAAACCACTGGTTTCATGCCGATATTAATTATCGCACTATACTCAATTTAGTACTTTTAACAGGTTCTGAAGGTGTAAATGGCGGAGGATGGGCGCATTATGTAGGCCAGGAAAAAGTCCGTCCATTCGAAGGTTGGGGAACCATTGCCTTTGCCAAAGACTGGTCATTACCACCTCGATTGCAAAATGCAACCTCCTTTTTCTATTTTGGGACCGATCAGTTTCGCTATGATGAGATACCAATGAGTGAACTAAGTTCACCAACCATTAAGAAACCCAGATATGAGCATCCCGCTGACTATAATGTGCTGTCGGTACGACTGGGATGGTCTGCTTCCTACCCCCAGTTTAATACCAATTCATTAAAAATGGTAGAAGAAGCGCAAAAGTTAGGCGCAAAAAACAATGAAGAAGTAATTAAGAAAGTAGTTGATGATTTAAAAAATAAGAAATTAGAATTCTCCATTGAAGATCCTGATAATCCGGTGAATTTTCCTCGAACCTTGTTTGTATGGCGCGCTAATTTAATCTCAAGTTCAGGAAAAGGTCATGAATATTTTCTTAAACATCTACTGGGGACAAATCAGGCAGGAGTGCTTGCCTCAGAAGCTAAGGCGGAGACAAAAGAAGTGAAGTGGACGAAAGATACACCCGAAGGAAAATTAGATTTACTGGTTAATCTGGAATTTAGGATGTCGGGAACAGCATTATACTCCGATATAGTACTTCCTGCTGCTACATGGTACGAAAAAACAGATGTCAGCAGTACTGATATGCATCCCTATGTGCATCCATTTAATCCTGCTATTAATCCGCCATGGGAAGCAAAATCAGATTGGGATATCTTCAAAAATCTTGCTAAGGTTTTCTCCCAAAAGGCGGAAACCTATCTTCCTGAAATTCAAACTGATTTGGTGGCAGCCCCACTGCTTCACGATACACCTGACGAGATTGCTCAACCTTTTGGTAAAATTAAGGATTGGAGTAAAGGCGAGGTAGAACCAATACCGGGAAAAACATTACCCAAATTGGTAATTGTAGAACGAGATTATAAACGTATTTACGATAAGTTTGTTTCTCTGGGACCGCTATTAGAGAAAAATCCTATTGGTGCTAATGGCGTTGCCTGGTCAGGAAAAGAAGAGTATGATCAGTTAAAAGGTATGATTGGGAAGCATACCCAAGGCTTTAACAAAGGTATGCCCAAATTGGAAGATGCCGCTAAAGTTGTTGATGCCATGCTTACCCTTTCCAGCTCAACCAATGGCAAAGTAGCCATGAAAGCCTGGAAGGTGGAAGAAGATAAAACAGGAATGCCTATTAAGGATTTTGCCAAAGCAAGGGAGTCAGAACATTTTACCTTGGAGAATATTACCCGGCAGCCTAAGGAGGCCATTTCTACCCCCATTTTTACCGGAAACAACAAAAACCGGCGATATACTCCTTTCGTAAATAATATAGAACTCTCAGTACCTTTCCGTACTCTTACCGGACGCCAACAATTCCTGATAGATCACGAAACTTTCTTAGAGTTTGGCGAAGGCTTACCTGTTTATAAGCCAACCTTACATACCAAAGCATTTTATCCAAATGTGGATCGTATTCCGGAGGAAAAAGGTAAAACTATAGGACTGAAATACATGACCCCACATGGGAAATGGAATATTCACTCCATGTACTATGATAATGAGCATATGCTTACCTTGTTTAGAGGTGGACAAACAATCTGGATGAATAATAAGGACGCCGATAAAATTAAAGTGCGCGATAACGATTGGATTGAAATGTACAACCGTAATGGAGTTGTTGTTGCCCGAGCTGTTGTTTCGCATCGTATGCCTGAGGGATCTACTTTTATGTATCATGCCCAGGATCGAACTATTTATACCCCCATGACAGAGATTACTCATTTATCGGGAGGAACCCACAACAGTCCTACTAAAGTTCATGTTAAACCAACACATTATGTAGGTGGTTATGCACAACTTAGCTATGGATTTAATTACTACGGTCCCACAGGAAATCAAAGGGATTTAAAAGTGTATATTAGAAAACTTAAAAAAGTGATTTGGCATGAAGATTAAAGCACAAGTAGCAATGGTTTTAAACCTAGACAAATGTATTGGCTGCCACACTTGTAGTGTGACTTGTAAAAATACCTGGACAAATCGCCCAGGGGCAGAATATATGTGGTTCAATAATGTTGAAACTAAACCGGGAATAGGATTTCCTAAAGAATGGGAAAACCAAGAGAAACATAAAGGAGGGTGGAAACTGCAGAAAGGTAAACTACAGCTTAAATCTGGAAATCGTTTTTGGGAATATTTAAATATATTTCATAATCCGGATTTGCCAACTTTGGATGATTATTACGAACCATGGACTTATGATTATGAAAAACTAATTAATAGTCCTGCCGGAAAATCTCAGCCAATGGCCATGCCTAAATCTCAGATTACCGGTGAGGATATGGAAATTACCTGGGGGCCAAACTGGGAAGATGATCTGGCTGGTTCTAAAGAAACAAGCCATCTCGATCCTAACTTACAAAAGTTGGAACAGGAAATTAAGATGGAGTTTGAAGAAGCCTTTATGATGTATTTGCCTCGTATATGCGAGCATTGTCTTAACCCTGCTTGTGTTGCTTCCTGCCCCTCAGGTGCAATGTATAAGCGTGATGAAGATGGGATTGTATTGGTTGATCAGGAGGCCTGTAGATCTTGGAGGTTTTGCATCTCCTCTTGCCCTTACAAGAAAGTGTATTTCAACTGGAAAACGCATAAGGCAGAAAAATGCACCTTATGTTTTCCTCGTATTGAAAATGGTATGCCAACCATTTGTTCAGAAACCTGTGTAGGACGTATCCGCTATATGGGTATTTTATTGTATGATGCTGATGGCGTAGAAAAAGCAGCCTCTACCCCTGACGAAAAAGAATTGTATCAGGCGCAATTGGGTCTGTTTTTAGACCCTTCTGATCCCAAGGTTATTAAGCAAGCGCAAAAAGATGGCATTTCTGATGACTGGATTGAAGCAGCACAAAAATCACCTATTTATAAGCTAGCTATTGAACAAGGTATTGCTTTACCGCTGCACCCTGAATATCGTACTCTTCCAATGATGTGGTATGTGCCACCTTTAAGTCCTGTGCTTAAAATGTTTGAAGGGGATGTGTCGGCAACCAATCCTAATGAGATTTTTCCAGCCATTGACCAAATGCGTATCCCAATTCAATACTTAGCCAACCTGTTAACAGGCGGCAATGAAGAAGTTATTCGTACCGTATTAAAGAAAATGATATTGATGCGTCAATATATGCGCAGCAAAGATATTGGAAAATCATTTGACGAAAATATTCTTGATGAAGTGGGTATTAACGCACAAACCATTGAAGAAATGTACCGATTATTAGCTATTGCAAAATATGAAGATAGATTTGTTATTCCTACTTCACATAAAGAAAAATATGAGGACTTATACCATAAGCAAGGCATGACAGGCTTTGAATATACTCAAGCGTGTAACTCGTGTATGCCACAAGATAAACATAACACTAACACCTAAAAATTATGGATAAAAAAGAATTGTTAAAGTTAATTTCCATAATGCTGCAATATCCTGATGAAGAAATATATACAATGGAATTGCAACAATATATTGATGCTATAGAAGAAACTGAAATAGCTAATTTTATTATTGATTTTGGAAGATATTATAAAGAAAATGGCTTAAGTGTACTTCAGGAAAATTATGTTCAAGCATTTGATTTTAACGATAAAATGAATTTATATCTTACTTATTCAAAATTGGGTGATGAAAAAGAGCGAGGACAACTATTGGCAGAGCTTAAGGATATTTACAAATTTGCCGGTTTTGAACTTGTATCTTCAGAGTTACCTGATTATCTTCCTCTACTTTTAGAATTTGTTTCGCATGCCGACGAAAATATAAGAAGAGATTTACTTTATCGCTTTCGTGAAACAATTATTGAAATGCAAAAAATTCTTGCTGACAAAAAAAGTCCTTACGCAAATCTATTGCAAGGATTAGTTTTAATTATTAATTCCATCACTTTAAAAGAAGTTTTATTATGAACTATTGGAATCAATTTCTTTGGGTAATTTTTCCCTATATGATGATAGCAACAACTATCATTGGGCATGTTTACAGATATAGTACGGATCAAATGGGTTGGAGCTCCAGATCATCTGAATTTCTTGAAAAGAAAAATTTGCGGTGGGGGAGTATGCTTTTCCATTATGGTTTTATCTTTGTTTTTTTTGGACATGTTTTGGGATTATTAATACCTGAAAGTTTTATTACTATTAACATTGGAATGAATAATGAAACTTATCACAAAATCGCTATTTCTTTTGGTGAAATTGCCGGTATAGCAACTGTAATAGGTATTTCCATTCTCCTTTTTCGTCGTTACGGAAATAAAAAAGTTTCAAAAACCAGTAGCTTTAATGATAAATTTATTATCGTACTATTGTTTTTGGTAATTGGTTTTGGAATCTATAATACTATATTTTATAACCTGACCACAACCGGCGATTTTAACTACCGGCTTTCTATTTCACCTTGGTTCAGAAGCTTGTTTATATTTTCACCAGATCCTTCCTTAATGGTCCATGCTCCTATCACTTACAAAATTCATGTTTTATTGGCGTTTTTAACTTTTGGAGTATGGCCGTTTACACGTCTTGTGCATGTATGGAGTATACCAATAGCCTATATAAAACGACGACATATTGTTTATCGCAGAAGGTGCGGTGAGGTTAAATAAAGTGCATCTAAATTTATCAATTTAAATATTTGATATATACATAATCTGTATTGATAATAAAAATATACAAAAGAGGATTGCGTGTTGATTCAAAGATAAAAAAGCACAGGCTACAACAAAGGCTATACGTAATGTGGGTAATATGCTAAATATGAACATTATAGAAATAAATGAAATTTGTGATAAATTGAAAATTAACCGTTTCAAAATCCCGCACTACGCATAGCCCATCCGTTGGCAATAATATGGTATGATAAA
>Ga0256834_1002572_pt1 | contig 11346 bp, 7 predicted proteins | sample 4281140metaG_FD_190536 | JGI IMG/M metagenome (GOLD analysis project Ga0256834, IMG submission 190536) | Hydrothermal vent microbial communities from East Pacific Rise, Pacific Ocean - 4281-140 | ecosystem: Environmental > Aquatic > Marine > Hydrothermal vents | place: Pacific Ocean: East Pacific... | reverse complement strand
TTGCTTGATACTCATGTACATTCATTCACTTCTCCTTTGCTTAAGTTACGCTTTAGGCGCAATCATATCTTCTGGCACTACAAACTTATCAAACTCTTCTGCACTCAAAAGACCTAACTCAACAGCTGTCTCTTTTAGTGTAGTGTTGTTAGCATGTGCTTGCTTGGCTATCTTGGCTGCATTGTCATATCCAACATGTGGATTGAGAGCTGTTACTAGCATCAGTGAATCTTGTAAAAAGTGCTCTATCTTCTGCTCAATAGGCTCGATACCAACTGCACAGTGATCGTTAAAAGATGTTATAGAGTCTGCTAAAAGTCTGCAAGATTGCAAAAAGTTGTATGCAATTACAGGTTTAAATACATTGAGTTCAAAATTGCCTTGTGATGCACCCATTGAGATGGCTACATCATTACCAAATACCTGACAAGTGACCATAGTTACAGCTTCTGCTTGTGTAGGGTTAACCTTGCCTGGCATGATTGAGCTTCCAGGCTCATTAGCAGGTATCTCAATCTCACCTATGCCACATCTAGGACCAGATGCTAGCCATCTAACATCATTGGCTATCTTCATCATATCGGCAGCTAAAGCTTTTAAGGCACCATGTGCAAAGACTAGTGCATCATGGCTTGTTAAGGCATGAAACTTATTTGGTGCGGTAACAAACTCATGTCCTGTTAGGTCACTAAGCTTTTTGGCTACTCTCTCTCCAAGCTCTGGGTGAGCATTGAGACCTGTTCCAACGGCTGTTCCACCAAGTGCTAACTCACGCACCGCAGGAAGTGAAGCTACAATCATAGATCTGGTTTTACGCAACATCTCAACCCAACCACTGATCTCTTGACCAAGTGTTAGAGGTGTAGCATCTTGCAGGTGAGTTCTACCTATCTTGACGATAGAGTCAAACTTCTCTGACTTGCTCTGTAGTGTTGATAAAAGCTTATCTATTGCAGGCAAAACACGCTCTTCTACCGATATGATAGCTCCAACATGTAGAGCTGTCGGGTAGGTATCGTTTGAGCTTTGAGATTTATTTACATCATCATTTGGATGTACGATCTTCTCTACTCTAAAGTCTGCTCCCAAGATCTCAGTAGCACGGTTAGCTAATACCTCGTTATTATTCATGTTTGACTGCGTACCACTACCTGTCTGCCACACTTTTAACGGGTAGTTTCCATCTAGCTTGCCATCAAGCATGTCATCAGCAGCTTGTGCAATTGCATCAGCCTTGCGCTTATCTAGCTTGCCAAGATCACAATTTACTAGAGCAACCGCTTTTTTAAGATAAGAGAATGCTCTTGTAATCTCCAATGGCATACTCTCTTCACCAATAGCAAAGTTATGTATAGAGCGCTCAGTTTGAGCAGCCCAATATGCATCGTACGGGACATTAATCTCACCCATAGTATCTTTTTCTACTCTATATTTACTCACTTCTTATCCCCAAAAAAGTTATTTTTATTTAGCGTGTCTATTAGAGATTGAACAGATGCACAAGATGAGTCAAACATCTTCATCTCACTCTCATCAAGCGTCACCTCTAAGATTTTCTCAACACCATTTGCGCCAAGCATAACAGGCACGCCAGATACAACATCGCTATAGCCATACTCACCATCAAGATAGACTGCACATGGATAGATCTGCTTTGTATCTTTAAGTATAGCCTCAACCATAATAGATGTTGACTTAGCAGGCGCATAATACGCAGAACCATTCTTAAGATGGGCTACTATCTCAGCTCCACCGTTTCTAGTGCGCTCAACTATCTCATCTATCTCATCTTGACTAAGCAGATCAGAGAGTGGCACACCCGCAACAGTAGAGTAGCGCGGTAGAGGCACCATGTCATCACCATGTCCGCCCATCACAGAGGCTCTAATCTGACCGCCTCCATAGCCTAGCTTCTCTTGAATAAAAGATGCCATTCTTGAACTATCAAGGATACCAGCCATGCCTACAACACGACCTCTATCAAAACCGCTCTCTTTTAGAGCAACATATGTCATCGCATCTAGTGGATTTGAGACCATGATGATAATAGCATCTGGAGAGTACTTAGCTATACCTGCTATAACCTCTTTGGTTATCTTAGCATTGATCATCAGTAGGTCATCACGACTCATACCAGGCAAGCGTGGGCTACCAGCAGTCACAACAACAACATCACAATCAGTCAGCTGCTCCATACTCTCAGCAACACTTACAATAGTGTGACTTCTAACAGCAGCAGCTGCTTGTGACATATCAAGAGCTTTGCCCTTGGCTATCTCGATCTTATTGTCTCGCAATATAATCTCATGACATGATCCCTGCATCGCCAAAGAGTAGGCAACTGTAGCACCAACATTGCCAGCTCCTACAATCCCTACGCGTTTTCCGCTATTCATAAACAACCTTTAACTCAAAATCTCCCTCTGTATACACATAAGCAATATGTGCGAACACACACCAATATGCATATATACCAAAGAGGCACATATATTATAAAGCAAATAAATTCAACTAAACTTACAAAGAGCAAAGATTAGCAAAAGAGCGCACTTTGGCTCCCTTGCTGTTTCTTATCGCTACATATATCTAGCGTAGAGCGTCGATGATACTATTTAGTGTTGTACTTGGACGCATAGCTTTTTCAGTTTTGCAAGCATCTGGCTTAAAGTATCCGCCAATATCTTGGGGCTTACCTTCAACCGCAAGTAGCTCACTAAGAATTTTATCTTCACTATCTTTAAGAGCTGCGGCTACAGAAGCAAACTTATCTGCTAAGGTTTTATCCTCACTCTGAGATGCAAGTGCATCAGCCCAATATTGAGCTAAGAAGAAGTGACTAGCTTTATTGTCAGGCTCTCCACATTTTCTTGAAGGTGCTTTATTGTTATCGAGATATGCTTGATTTGCTTTATCGAGTGCTGCTGTTACAACCTCTAACTCTTTTGAGTTATTTTTTTGAGCTATGAATCTTAGTGATTCAGCAAGTGCTAAGAACTCACCCAGTGAGTCCCATCTTAAGTGACCCTCTTCTACAAACTGATCAACATGTTTTGGAGCAGAACCACCAGCACCAGTTTCAAAAAGCCCACCACCAGCGATAAGTGGAACAATAGAGAGCATTTTAGCACTAGTTCCAAGCTCTAAGATTGGATACATATCAGTCAAGTGATCTCTTAATACATTTCCAGTTGCTGCAATTGTATTTTTACCCTCTCTAATTCTCTTGTTTGAAAATTTAGTTGCGTCTGTTACATTCATAGTGTGAATCTCTAAGCCACTAGTATCATGATTTGGTAGATACTCTTTTACTTTTTTGATGATGTTGGCATCGTGAGCTCTTTTTTCATTCAACCAGAAAACAACTGGCTCACCTGAAAGTCTTGCTCTCTCAACTGCAAGTCTTACCCAGTCTTGAACAGGAATATCTTTTGTTCTTGCAAGTCTCCAGATATCGCCAGCTTCTACTTTGTGGCTAGTAAGAACATTGCCATTCTCATCTTTTAGCTCTACAACACCAGCTTCTGCTATCTCAAAAGTTGTTGGGTGTGAGCCATACTCTTCAGCTTTTTGAGCCATAAGACCAACATTTGATACTGAGCCCATTGTAGTTACATCGTATTGACCATTTTCAACACAATCATCTACCATCGCCTCATGAAACATACCATAAGTGCTATCTGGAATCACTGCAACACACTCTTGAACTTTTCCTTCACTATTCCACATCTTGCCACCATCTCTGATAACAACAGGCATTGAAGCATCTATGATGATATCATTTGAAGCGTGTAAGTTTGTGATACCTTTATCTGAATCAACCATTGCCATTGGCGGTTGTGTTTTATAAACAGCTTCTATGTCAGCTTTTATCTCAGCTTGTTTGTTAGCTGGAAGTGACTCTATCTTACGATACAGATCACCAAGACCTAAGTTTGAGTTGTAGCCTATCTCTTTAAAGGTATCGCCATGTTTTGCAAATACATCTTTATAAAACACTTCAACAGCATGACCAAACATGATAGGGTCTGAAACTTTCATCATTGTAGCTTTTAGGTGAAGTGACCATAACACACCCTTCTCTTTTGCCTCATCTAATGTATTTTGCAAAAATGCTCTTAAAGCTTTTTTTGACATAAATGTAGTATCTAAAATCTCTTTATCTTGAACATCGTCAAGTTTTTTAAGACACTTACCATTTAACTCAATTGTAACACTTCCAGCACCATCTTTGATGATTGACTGCTCATTTGAGAAGAAATCTCCCTCTCCTTGCATGTGTGAAACATAAGCTTTTGAAGGGCTTTCAAATGCTCTTAGCTTGTGTGGGTTTTTCTGAGCAAAGTTTTTAACAGCTTTTGCCGCTCTTCTATCTGAATTACCCTCTCGTAAAACTGGATTAACAGCAGACCCTAAACATGTAGAGTACTTCTCTTTAATAGCTCGCTGCTCATCATTTTGTGGATCTTCTGGAAAATCTGGTAGATTATAACCTTGTCCTTGAAGCTCAGCAATACACTCTTGAAGCTGTGTAACTGAAGCTGAGATATTTGGAAGCTTTATGATATTTGCATCTGGTCGCTGGACCACTACGCCAAGCTGTGCCAAGTTATCATCAATCTTCTGCTCATCTGTTAAACACTCAGGAAATGTAGATATTACTCTACCCGAAAGTGAAATGTCTGTAGTTACAACATCAACTCCTGCACTCTTTGTAAATGCATTTACAATAGGTAGTAGCGAATAGGTCGCTAACGCTGGGGCTTCATCAATCTCTGTCCAAATAATCTGTGACATCACAGGTCTCCTCTAAAAGTTTAAGATAGGCAATGATAACACTTTAGTGGTGATGAAAAAGCCTCTTTGCTTATAAGTGAGCTAAAATTTGCTAATATGTTTCATTTGGTAGCATCCTTTATGTTGCGCTTATGTGTAGAATAGTAACGCGCAAACTTATGTTTACCGTCTGAACCTTTTACAAAATAGAGATAATCTGTCGAGTCTGGATAGCGCGCTGCCTTGAGTGCATCAAAGCTTACATTACACACTGGGTATGGTGGAAGTCCGCTATATAGGTAGGTGTTGTAGCGACTCTTATCTTCTCTTAATCTTCTAGCTGTAATCTTTATGTGTGAGTATTTACCATAATTGAGTGAGCCATCCATCTGTAATTTCATACCCTTGCGTAGACGGTTTGCAATAACAGATGAGACAATACTCATCTCATCAATAGATCCTGACTCTTTCTGAACAATAGAGGCATATGTTACTAATCGTAACCACTCCTCTCTATTGTAGTGACCAAAAAGCTCTTTTGAGTACTTTAGCATCTGCCTATGTGAGCGATCTAGTAGTAGCTCTACAACTTCTAACTCATTAATGCCCAATGGAATCTGATATGTATCTGGCACAAATCTGCCTTCAGCACCACCACTTTGATCAAAGGCTCTTTGCAGTAGTGTACGATTTAGATCCAGACTACTGCTTAGTTGATCTAAAAATATATATGTTGTCTCACCAGGTATAAGAGTGATCTCTTGTGTGGCTGCTCTATGGTGAGTTATGGCATACAAAAAGTCTGCATGACTTAGCTCTGTGCGTCCTATCTCTATCCAGCCGTGCTGCGGAGAGCCAAAAACTCTTAGAGCATATCTATCTATAGTGCTCAACTGATCTATATCCGCGCTTAAATGTGTTATAATCTTACTTATTGATCCCTTAGGGATATAGATGACCGACTTGGTCTCTAGCCCTATATTTAGGTAGTATATGAACGATAAACTAAGCAGTAAGATCATGCTAAAGATCCACTCCATTATCACCGTTACTATCTTAATTGCTCTTTTCATGCTCTCTTTACTCTACTTTTTTCTCGTCAATGGGGTACAGATAGATAGACTTCATGCACCATCATTAGAGTTGAAGCAATTATACATTAAATGGGATAAAGGCTTAATTGTAGAGATAGATAGCATAGATGTTACAGATAGTAACACTAACGGAGACTCAGTAGATACTGAAGCTCTATATAAGGATATTTTTAGGCTCCTAAGATACTCAAAAAAATTAGTCAACAGAGTCTACATAAAGAGAATTTCCACAGATGAACTAGAGCTATCTTTAGATTTTATACCTAAGAAAAGATCTATCTTGCAGATATCAGATCAAGATAACAATGGCTCTTTGGAGCTTAGACACATAGGTGACGCTCTCTGGCTAAGCACTCTTAATCTATACTCAAGTAGATACAGCACATCTATTGAGCTAAACAGTACCTTAGATACAGACCAAGAGAGCATCAATAGTACCGCCCATATCATGATTGACAATATTGAGATAGCAGCTACAATTAGTAGTTCTAGTAGTAGATCGATACTCAAAGCACACTCTATAAAAAACTTCAGCTCAACAGATCCTATAGTAAGGCATCTGCCACTAGATACTCAGATAACAAGCTGGTTTAACAAACAGATTGTACACGCCTCCATAGATCTACGCAACCTAGAGCTACAATATGAGCACAAAGATCCTCAAAGTGTATTGAGTTCACTACAAGCAGAAGCTATACTAAGTGATGTCTCATACCTATTTGCCAAAGACTTTGAGCCAGCTTATGCCAAAGAAGTTGTAGTTAGATTTACAGACTCATCCTTGTATGTCACTCCAAAAAATAGCACATTTTATACCCACAATGCAGGTTCACCAGAGATTAAAATAGAGTTTGCTAAAGAGCCCTATATACTAGATGTACACCTTCTACTAAATGCTAGGCTAGACAAACATCTACATAGACTCATAGCCTCATATGGCATAGACCTACCACTTCTGCAGCTATCGGGTACAACAGAGACTAAGTTAGATCTCAAAATAGACCTCGATAGTCTAGATACAGAGGCAAAGGGTAAATTTATCACCAATGGTTTAGTGAGTCTAGGCGGACTAGATGTGTGGGTCAAAAACTCTACTGCTCATCTAGAAGGTAGCGATATCGCACTAAATATAGAGGAGATCTTGCTATTTGATAATAATCTTACTGCTAGTGTCAGTGGTCACATAAATCCAGAAAATAGTAGTGGTAAATTACGATTTGATATCTCAAAAGCTCAACACTTTTTTGGCACAACAAAACTCTATCTAAAGAGCACCAATAGCATACTTACATATATCTTCGATCAAGATGGTGACAAAATAGAACTTGAGAGCTCCATCTGGGGCTTTTTAGATAAAGATATAGTCATTGATGCCTTTATTGCTGATATTGATCTTGAGACTCTTAAGCTTGATCTGCCACCCACCAAGATAGTGTACGATCAAAAAAGCATCTTCAATGCCAATGGCTCGATTATGCTAAAAGAGCCTAGTTTTAAGCTCAATGCTAGAGTTATACAGCTAGATATAGCTGGTTTCACCAAAGGTTCAGACAATATCAATCTAGATGTAAACTTTGAGCAAAACCTAACCATCACATCATCAAAAAGTAGCAGATGGCTTATAGAAGATATAGAGGTAGTGTTAGACCCATTTGTAGCAACTATAGATAGTGATGGTCTCTACATAGATAGCATCAAGATGCGAGCTGGAGACTTTTTAGATGCTGATGTAAAAACAGATATTGAGTTTGAGACCAACTCTGCCAAACTTGATATCACAAACTTTGTTTTTACAAATAGACAGATTGGAAAACTTTTTGATAAACAAGAGTCTATTAAAGTCTTTATTATACCAACTAAAGAGAGCGAATATGAGGTTATAGCACCATCGCTATACCTCTCGTACACCACCATCGATGATGGATGGAAGGCTCACTTTTACAGGATAGATGCCCTATCTGATCTATCTGAGCTTATGAGAGAGTATGACCTAATCCAAGGCTCATTCACACTCTACTCACCAACATCTACTGCCCCATACTACTTTGAAGGGGTTGTAGATTACCCATACGCTCTTACCATGCAAGATAGCAAAGCAGTATGGCAGTACAACTTTACAGGCTCTATGGCAGCAGACTCAACAATCAACTTAAGAGTCAATGAAACCGTACAGATCAAGATAGATGATAGAGTAGAGATCAACTCTTCAAACATAGCCTACAACCTTCCTGAAATGAGAAGATTTTATACAGATCATCAGTCAAAATCTAGCTCCATAGATAACAACAGTACCCCTTTAGATATCGATATCATCTCAACAAAAAGTGCTATACATTTTGATAAACAGCGCAAAGCATTAGCTGATAAAATAGAGATAAAGTACCGCAACAACAGACTCCAAGCTCAACTTATCAAGGCTGATGGTACCGCTATGCTTAAAGTGATAGATGATCAGTTTCACCTTAAAGGAGATGGGTTTGATGATGAGTTTATGGACAATATCTTCTTGTTGTCTGATTTTAATGATGGCAGCTTCTCTTTTGATCTTTATGGAGCTACTGACAACTTCTCTGGTATCGCCAAGATAGAAAAAACCACAGTCTATGACTTTGTTGTGCTTAACAATATCTTTGCATTTTTTAACACCATACCAGCACTGATCACCTTCTCGTCTCCATCATACAAAACAGATGGAATCTACATCAAAGAGGCATACACAAAGCTAGATTTTCAAGACAACAACCTCTCACTTACCAACATCACAACTATAACTGATGAGATGAGCTTTAGTGGTGATGGATATGTAGATTATGATACTGAGCTTATGAGCGTAGAGTTATCAGTCAAGATTAAAGCTGCTGAAAATCTACGCAAAATCCCTCTCATAGGTTATATATTGGCAGGAGATGACAACTCTGAGCTTACAACTATCCAGATAACAGGAGATATCAAAGACCCAACAATCAGTAGTCTACTTGCAAAAGATATGATAGCAACACCATTTAACATACTTAAAAGAACTATAAATTTTCCGCTACACTATTTTGAAAAATTCCAAGACTCACAAAAAAAAGAGTGAAGATCTAAACTCACTATACCAATATAAAATATTAACTTTATACAAGATTCAATCTTTCATTTCTCCTACTTAACCTCATGGGTGCTATAGATTCTAAGAGCGATGGGACTCTTTCGCATATCTTCTCCTGATCTATTTTACTAGAAGGTTTTAAGGTTATTTTATACACTCTCGCACAATCTTACAAAATGCCACTTCCTGCTATATTATAGTGTGGACTATCTCTAGAGGTAGCAACACCTCTTAGCACTTTTCTCTTTATGGTTGGTGTAAATTTATCATAAACAAACTCATAATCACTCATCTTAGCTTCAATTTGAGTAGCAAATACTACATCATCAACTCCAGATGCATATCCACTTGCAGTAGCATTGTAGTAGTAGTTATGGTTAAAACTAGTTTGACTTGGTTTCTCATTATAAGCAGACGCACTACCGATAATCACATTTTTCTCAAAAGATAGATCAAAAATAGTTCTCTTGCCCCACATGCTTTTTACTCGCGCATTGACAATGGTATTTTGTTGAAATACAACACCAGATGTCTCCCAAAGCATAACTGCTCCATAGTGATCTGTAGCTTCAATAAATGCTCCGGTAGAGTAGAAGATATTGTTTACAATCTCTGACTCTCCTAGTGCAAATCTAAACCTATCTTTAGCTCCTGCTACGATGCCTTGTGCTGAATCAAATACAATATTACTATCTATTTTAAGATTTTGAGCACCAAAATGCACCACAATAGCAGAACCATGATCACTTCTAGAGCCACCTGCAAGGTTATCGGACATTCTGTAGCCCCACATCTTATTGTTCGTAACTACAACAGGCTTGTTTGCATTGTCTGAACCAGCTTTGATATCTAGTGCATTTTCAGCTAGTGCATAAAATCCATCTGGATCAAGAACTCCCGATCCATTGGTATAGATCTTATCATCAATATACATAATGTTATGATCTATAACGGTGCCTTCATAATTAACATCTTGAAGTATATTGTCGCTCAATCGATTTCTTCTTACTAGCTGTATGGAGTCGTTACAGTTATAAAACTCGTTATTGATAATTTTTGTATCTTTTATGGCGTATAGAGTCTCTTTATTGTTTCCCCAAGTCAACCCAAGTGCCACACCATCTGGAGCACTAAGGCCCATGTTGCTAAATCTACTATTTTGGATCACATTTGCATCACCACTACCAAATATATATAGACCATTGTTAAAATTATCTACATAGATACGGTTAAATATGTTGTGCGAAGAGTTGTCTCTTAGAGCTATGGCTTCAGAATATAAAATAGTATCCAAAATAGCCACTCTATCTATCGTCCAGTAGCTCGCATTGGCAAGATGAAATAGAACATTAGCCACCATATCATCACTCAACGCTGCAGGATGTATATCATTGCCGTTATGCAGACTTAGTGTTCGCCTATCTTGCGCTGTACCACTTGCTGTTAGGTTGATATATCGATCTTGATATCTTCCTGGCTCAACATAGAAGTGTTTATAGTTTGGGTCATTAAGAACAGATGATGTCCACATGCCGTTACCTGTGGTTATAAGCACATGAGTTGGGTTGTCTGGATCATACTGAGGTATATCTACTCTCTCTAGGTAGACATTGGCTACAGATGAGCTTGAGCTACTACTAGATGTTATGCTACTAGAAGAGCTGCTACTAGAGATAGATGATGAGCTAGATGAACTACTACTAATACTACTAGATGAGCTACTTATTGTAGATGATGATAGACTAGATGAGCTTAGAGTAGAGCTACTAGATGATGAGCTTAGACTGCTTGTAGCTAGAGCACTTGAAGTAGATGATGAGCTAGAGCTAGATGGCACAATGGTACCAGTAGAGCTAGATGATGAGCTAGATATAGATGAGCTTGAATCTGCTACAGAGCTTGAACTAGATGAGCTTAGAGCAGAAGAAGAGATGCTAGATACTGATGAGCTAGACTCTACTGATGTAGCACTACTAGATGATCTATATGAGCTGCTACTAAGTGAACTTGATTGGCTTATGTTAGTAGATGAGCTTGAGTTAGTAGTATCATCTAGACTCTCTTCTGATGTTACACAGCCTGTTAAACTTAGCAGTACTACTACCGTCATGAGGAGATGTTTTAGCATTTTAATCTGACCTTTGATTGCTGATTGTATTAGTATACTTTAAAGGTTTTGTGATCTGCTTGTGATTTTTAGTTAAGGGTGAGTATTTATGGGTAGTTTAAAGTGACTACTCTAAAACCTTCTGCACAAACTCATCAATCTCTACAAAGATATCAACACTTCTATCACCCATCGTTATAACATGTCTTTTATACTTAAGCATAGAGAGCCTCTTCTCTTTTGAGCTAATATTGTCATAGATAATCTTAGCACTATTTGGG
>Ga0256834_1002571_pt1 | contig 11350 bp, 10 predicted proteins | sample 4281140metaG_FD_190536 | JGI IMG/M metagenome (GOLD analysis project Ga0256834, IMG submission 190536) | Hydrothermal vent microbial communities from East Pacific Rise, Pacific Ocean - 4281-140 | ecosystem: Environmental > Aquatic > Marine > Hydrothermal vents | place: Pacific Ocean: East... | reverse complement strand
CTTATCTGTCCGTATTGTGGGAATGAGATTGACCTCTTCGGCAAGGGTGGGGGTAGAAAGCTGGCCGAGAAGGAGGGCGTTGATTTTCTCGGGGAGATTCCAATAGACCTTAAAGCGAGGGAAGCCAGCGACGCCGGAATCCCCATCGTCCTCTACGGAGACACCCCGGCGGCGAAGGCGATTGAGGAAATAGCAGGGAGGCTCGTCAGCAAACTGGAAGAGATGAAGAGGGAAGAAAAGGACTAGCCCGTCCTCTCCAGAAACTCCTCCAAGGCTTCTAGAAGGGCGTCGTTTTCCTCTTTTCTGCCGACCGTTATCCGCACGTGGCCTTTAAGCCTTCCGGAGAGCTTTTTGACGGCGATTCCACGCTCTAGAAGGAACTCATAGGCGTCGAGCTTAACCAGAAGGAAGTTCGCCTCGCTTGGATAAGCATGGGGTCTGAGCGAGCCGTAAAGCCTCTCGCGCTCCATCACTATGTAGCGGATTATCTTCCTAACGTAATCGAGATGGTCGAGCATGTAGTCAACCGCCCTCAGCGAGAGAGAGTTCACGCTGAAGGGGGGCCTCAGTTTCCTCAGCTGCCTCATGGTGTCCTCACTCGCCACGGCGTATCCTACCCTGAGACCGGCGAGTCCGAAGGCCTTCGAGAAGGTTCTGAGAACCACGAGGTTGTCGTAGTCATTAACGAGGTCAGCGTTGCTTCCCCGCGAGAACTCAACGTAGGCCTCGTCAAGCACCACGGGGGCACCGGTTTCAAGCACCTCAATGATTCTTTCCCTGGGCTGGACGTTCCCGGTGGGGTTGTTGGGGGAGCATATGAAAACCGCCCTCGCACCATCGGCGTGGGCCTCGATGTCGCCAAGCTCGAAGTTTTCATCCAGGGGAACGCTCACGACCTTCAGGCCCTCGACGGCCGCAAAAAACGGGTACATACCGAAGGTGGGCGGGCTCACCACGACGTGGTCTCCCTCGAAGAGCTTAAGGGTAAGACCTATCAGCTCATCGCTTCCGTTTGCAAGCAGAATGTTTTCAGGACTTAACCCGAGGTTTCCGGCGATTTTCGCTTCGATGTCTGCGGGAAAAGCAGGGGGGTAGCGGTTCAAGGGAATTTTAAAGAGTTCTGAGAAGAGCTCCCTCTTGAGGCCGTGCGGCAGGTCAAAGGGATTCTCGTTCCTGTCGAGGCGGATTTTTGCATTTGGCTCGCCGGAGAGCTCCCAGTCGGGTAGCGTTGCAACCTCACTCCTAACCCTCCACATTACCACCACCCTCCAGCCTTCTGGGACAATACCTGACCTCACAGAACGTGCAGACCAGCTTGGTCTTGTCTCTTTCGGGAGTTCTGACTAGAATTCTCCTCACTCCGGGAGCTCCCCCGATTTTCCTCAGCGTTTCACCCCTAAGGGGTCTCTCCACGACGATTGACAGGTAAACGTCCTCCCCCGGAAGGTTCCGGAGGTTTACCGAAACGACGTCGTTCCCCTCAGCGGCGACCCCCTTCAGAACGCTCTCCAGCACGGCCGCAGGGGAGCCGTTCACCTCAATCTCCAGGGTTTCCCATCCCATCGCCGGCGCAACCTCCTCCACACTCAGCCCGGGTTTCAGCCTCTCGAAGAGCAACCGAAGTGCCCCCGAGGACTCTATCGTCTCAACCGTGAAGTACACAACCTTCCTGTTGACTCCCAGAGCCCTAGCAACGGCGCTTGGAGAAACCTCAACGTTCCCGATGTAGAGCGAGCCGTTGCGGACGCTTATTCCATTCTTAAGCAGGAATTCGGCCACCCTTTTCCTGGCTGGATAGTTCTTAAAATACTCATCAATGAGAATCACGGTCCCACCTCACAGCCTCTTTATGGCGGGAATTAGATTTTTCTTCCCCCTCTCGGCCTCTTTTCTAATCTCCTCAAGGATTTCCCTTGAGAGAGGAACCTCAATCTCTTTCCTTTTAAATGGGGCTCCCTTAATCCGTTCAATCCTGAGGAAGAGTCTCATCGGCTTCTCCATCCTGCTGAACATGAGGTTGTCAGCAACCTCCTCCAGCTCCCTTACCATGTCCCCGAACACGTCCGTGTTCACCGTGAGAAAGTACGTCTTTGTTTTATCAACACCCAGGGCCCCTTTAATCTTTTCGTGGATGGCCCTTCCATAGGTCGGCGAGAAGAAGAGAAGGTTGAGCGCTGAACCAACTACCATAGTGCCGAGCGTCTGCCGGGAGTTGCTGAGATAAACGCTTCCAAGCGCTATGGACTCGTCCCAGACATCGGGCTTCACAAAGTTGGCCCTGACGTGGTTGTCGGATACGAGCTCAATCCCGTTCATCGCGGGGTCCAGCTCAACGAAGAAGACCCTTCTCCTGTATCTCTCAAGGTCGGTTCCCAAGAGCCGCATTGTGTTCCGGAGGTAGTCAACGGTTGTGCTCGTGAGGAGAAAGATGACGGTCCCGCCATTTTTGAGCCAGCCGGAGGCGAATATGTAGCCGATTAGGGGCTTCCCAGAGCCACCCGGCCCGCTTACCAGCGTTGAGGTGTTCGCAGGAAATCCCTCCGGAAGCACCTCCTCAAGCCACGGAACGCCAAGCTTCACGAGCACGGCATCACCCCCCATTAGGTTTCCCTAATTCCATGTGTGGGGTGAATTACACGAACTTTAAACCTTACGGACCAAGGATGGGTAATCATCAACGGGTTGCCAAAGGTTTAAAATTTCATTAGGGCAACCTAACAGAGGTGGAAGCATGGGATGGCTGGAAATACTAATGGAGGACATTCTAAGGCTCGCCAAGGAGAAGGGGTCCCCTCCAACGGTGGAGGACGTGATGAAGGACAGCGGGGTCACCAGGGAGGAGGTTATGGAAGCCGTCAAGGAGCTCGAAAGGAAGGGCCTTGCAAGGATGGAGGGGAAAGGAATAGTGCTCACGGAGAACGGAGAGAAGGCGGCAGAAGTCATCTACACATACCACAAAACGGTTGAGAGGCTGTTGGGTCACAGAACGGCGCATTCGCTGGAGCACATGGGGGACAGGATAGGCTACCTCAGGGGCGCCGAGCAGGCTAGACCCCTCAGCGGGTTCAGGGAGGGGGAGGAAGGCGTGGTTGCCTTCATGGACGTTGAGAACCCCAAGGTCATCGCGAGGCTCATGGGGGTTGGTCTCATTCCCGGTGCCAGGTTCAGGGTTTTAAGGAAGGGTGACGTTTACGTCGTTGAGGTCGGGGGAAGACTCGCTGTAGTTGATGGCCGGGTGGCTGAGAAGATTAAGGGGGTCCCAGCTAATGAGGGTTCTTCTGGTAGGCCAGCCTAACGTCGGCAAGTCGAGCCTGCTGAACGCCCTCACAGGGGCTAAAGTCATAATCTCTAACTATCCTGGAACCACCGTTGACATAAGCGAGGGGGAGACAATCGTAGGCGGCGAGAGGGTCACGTTTGTTGATACCCCCGGCGTGTACAGCCTGACGCCGTCAAGCGAGGAGGAGAAGGTAACCGACAGGATGATTCTTGAAGGAAACTACGACGCCGTTCTCCAAGTTCTCGACTCGACGGCCCTCGAGAGAGGGCTCATAATCACCCTTCAGCTCGCTGAGCTCGGTGTCCCGATGATTGTGGCCCTCAACTTCTGGGAAGAAGCCGAGAGGAGGGGGATTCTGATAAACAGGGGGCTCCTTGAAGACATACTCGGCGTTCCGGTCGTTCGGATTAACCCCGTTAGGGGAGAACTCGATGAGCTTCTCGAAAGACTTCCTGAGGCGAGGAGGTCCAGCTACTCCTTCACCTACGATGACCACATAGAGGAGGCCATATCGGAGGTTATGGGCAGGCTCAGATACGAGGGCAAACTTTCAAAAAGGGGCATTGCCGTCAAGCTCCTCGAAGGAGACCCGGTCGCAGGGGAGCTCTTTGGATTTCCGGAACTGGAAGAGATTAAGGGGAGGTTCAAAAGGGAGCATCCAAACATTGAGAGGGACATCATAGTCACGAGGGCCGGCTACGCATCGCTTCTGGCGGGGAGGGTAGAGAGGATAACCGGAAAGCCCTTCCGTTTGAGTCGCTTCGATGAGATTCTGATAAACAGCACACTTGGGGGACTCATCTTTACACTCCTCCTGTTTGGGGGAATGTTCGCGTCCCTTCTGTATCTGGGGGGATGGTTCCAGAACGTTCTAGGGGGATTGTTCGACAAGCTCCTAGGAGCGCTCCAGCCGTGGCTCTCGTCCAGGAGCTACTTCGTGAAGCTGGTCGTTGAAAACGCGCTGGTCGGACTCGCGGCGGGGATAAGCGTTGCCGTTCCATACGTGGGAATCTTCTATCTGATTCTAGCTCTCCTCGAGGACAGCGGTGTTCTGGCAAGGTTCGTGATAGTTCTCGACAGGCTCATGGGAAAACTTGGCCTCCCTGGAAAGGCCGTGATACCCCTGATGCTCGGCTTTGGATGCACCGTTCCAGCAATCAGAGCAACTAGGGTTCTGTCAGGCTTCCGGGACAGGCTGAAGGTAGCCGTTCTCTACATGACCGTTCCGTGCTCCTCCCGCGCCGGGATAATCTTCGGCGTCGTGGGTCACTACGCGGGTTCAATCTACGCCCTTGGAATCTATGCGGCGTCGTTCTTCCTCTTCGTCCTGACCGCAAAGCTTCTCAACGTGGTCATACCTCCTGAGGAGCACTACCTCATCGAGGAGCTTCCCCCCTACAGGAGGCCGCTGCTCAAGAACATGCTCGTAAAGGCGTGGGTCAGGATGGCTGACTTCGTTTACATCGTCATCCCCCTTCTCATCGGTGGGGGCATGCTCTACGGTGCAATCTCCTACTACAACTTGGTAAGTCCCCTCGTCAAGCCCTTCAGCTTTCTGACGGTTGGCTGGCTTCACCTGCCCCCCGAGACGATAATTCCCCTGATTTACGGCTTCCTCCAGAAGGACCTCGTCCCGGCAATGCTTGCAAACGCCCTCGGAACAACCGACTTCTCTGCGGTAATGAGCCCCCTTCAGCTCTTCACGTTCGGGCTCGCATCAACTTTCCAGATACCCTGCATAATAGCGTTCTCGATGCTCGCCAGGGAATTTGGAATAAAGAGGGCGCTCGTGATTGAGGCCGCAACGTTTGCCTACGGAATGCTCTGGGCCGGGATTATTGCGAGGCTCGTCTCCCTTTTCGTTTAGAGCCTCTCAATTCTCGTTGTCAGGTCAAGGGGAACCGCGTAGTAGGGCGAGCTGGTTACAATGATATCGGCAAGCTTCGCATAGTCCGCGATGTTCCCCGCGTTTATGTTTCCCGCCACGGCTATCTCGAGCGATGGGTTAATGGACCTCAACCTGGGAACGAGCTCTCCGAGCTCTTCGAGGGAAAAGTGGTCCAGCAGAAGCACATCAACCTTCCGCGCATACTCCAGAGCCTCTTCTGCTGTTCTGGGCTCAAGCTCAACCTTACGAAGCGACATCAGCTTCCCCGGTCGGGCCACCTGGAGGTGGTTCTGGGTTATCAGCACGGAATCGCTGAGGGAATTCCTGTGAACGTCTCCCCCACCGACCCTGACGGCCTTCAGCTCGAAGTAGCGCATCCCAGGGTGGGTTTTTCTCGTTGTGGCGATGATGACGTCCGGATTCACCTTCCTCGCGAGCTCAACGAGCTTTCCAGTCTCGGTCGCTATCGCGCAGGTTATGGAAAGGAAGGTCTGACTAACGCGCCAAACCTTGAAGAGCGTCCTCAGGTCACCTTCCGCCCACAGGAGGGCTGAACCAGTATCAAATCGCTCCCCGCTTGGCACAAAACCGGTTTTCAGACCAAGAGTGCTGAGGAAGTCGGAGAGCTCCTCAGTGCAGGCCGCAATTCCCGGTTCCCTTGAAACTATGCTCATTCTGCCCAGACCCCTGACCCCAAGCAGCTCAACGGTTTCGTCGAAGTACGGGCAGTCCTCCCAGAGATATAGCTCAAACAGCCTTATCGAGTTCATTTTACCACCCTCAGGGCTTTCGCTTTAAAGATGGCGTAAAACCTCTCACCGGGCCTTATCTTGAGCAGTTCAACGGCGTTCGGCGTGACAACCGCACGAAACGAGAGACCGTCCGAGACAAGCGAGAGCCAGACGAGCTGGCCGCGCCTCTCCATCTCCGCTACCTCGACGGGGACAACGTTCTGGGCAGAGCATTCCTTGGGCTCTCTGGCGAGTATTATCTCCTCGGGCCTGAGCGAGAGCGTTGCTTCCCCTTCCGCCTCGTCCGCGGTGTAGAGGATTACGTCCCCGACCCTCACGGCAGTCAGGCCGTCGCTCCTTTCTTCAACCCGTCCCCTGAGCAGGTTCGTGCCAACGAAGCTCGCTATGAACTCGTCTCCGGGTCGCGAAAAGACCTCCTCTGGCGTTCCGAACTGAACTATCCTCCCGTCGCGCATCACGGCAACGTGCTTTGCCAGGGCGAAGACGTCCTCGAAGTCGTGGGTAACGTGGATTACCGTCGTGCCGTGCTTGCCGATGACAAGTCTAACGAGGGAGCGTAGCTCCTCCCGGGTTTTCGTGTCAAGGGCGGAGAAAGGCTCGTCCATGAGGAGGACCTTGGGTCCGACGATTAGGGCCCTCGCTAAAGCTACTCTCTGCTGCTCCCCGCCGCTCAGCGTTCCGGGCTTTCTGTGGAGGAGGTGGTCGATGTGCAACTCCTCGGCAATCTCCAGGACTTCCCTCTCAATTTCTCCCCTGGAGAGCCTTCTCTTTTTTAAACCGAAGGCTATGTTGTCGAAGACGCTCATGTGCGGGAAGAGCATGTAGTCCTGGTAGACTATGCTCATTTCCCTTCTCTCAGGAGGTTCCCTCGTTATGTCCCTGCCCTCAAGGGCTATTCTGCCAGAGGAGAGGGGGTAAAATCCGGCTATTGCCTCAAGGAGGACGGATTTTCCGGCCCCGGTCGGTCCAATCACGGTGAGATAGTCCCTTCCCTTAACGGAAAACGAAACCCCCCGCAGGTGAAAGTCTCCAACGCTCAGGGTAAGGTTCTCAACTTCCAGCAACTTTGCGACCCCCCTCCAGCCACTCAAAGAGCAGTATCGCCGCGAATGATACCAAGACGAGGACTATTCCGCTGGTTATGGCCATTCCAAGGTTTCCGTATGATAGGTTGAGGTAGAGGGTTATCGGCAGTGTCTCGGTTCTCATGTAAGTCCCGCCGGCGAGTATCAGCACGGCACCGAAGGCGCCCATTGAGCGGGCAAAGGCTATTATTGTTGAGGCAAATAGTCCTCCCCTTGCCATCGGAAGAACCACCCGAATGAACGTCTCCAACTCCGAGTAGCCGAGACTCCTGGCTACGAGCTCGTAGCGTCTGCTTATCCCCTCGAAGGTTGTGTATATGACGCGAACCGCGAAGGGAAGCGCCGTAAAGAACTGGGCAACGACTATCCCGAGCTTAGTAAAGGCAACTTGAACGCCGATGTCGGCCGCAGCCCTACCAACGGGAGTACTGCCAAAAAGCAACAGCAGTGCAAGGCCCAGCACGAGCTCAGGAAACGCCATAGGAAGGTCTATGATGGACTTCACTGCGCTCTTTCCTCTGAACTCAAAGCGGGAGAGTGAATATCCTATCGGAACCCCAAAGAGGACAACCAGGAGCGTCGCTGTGACCGACGTCAGTAGAGACAGCCTAAGGGAAAACAGGAGCTCCGCTGAGCGCAGGGAGCGCACAACTTCGCTGGGGCTGGGAACGAAGAAAAGTGTCGCCACGGCCAAAAACAGGAAAGCAGTAAAGAACAGCGTGAGGCCTATCGAGACCTTTCTGAAGCTCAGCCGCTCCAAGGCTTAAACCCCCACTCCTCCCAGATTGAAGTATGGTTCGCTATGAACTCGTTAAGAGCCTCAGCAACCGTCAGATGACCGTCCTTTCTAGCACAGACCGTCACAGCAGTCGGAATTGTTTTTATTGAGTTCTCATCGGGAGGTATAGGAATGACCTGAACCTTTCCCCTGGCCTGGGCCCACGTTACGGTGTCCTCCCACGCTATGGCCGCATCAGCCTGTCCGGTGGCGATGTAAACGAGCAACTGGTTGACGGTCGGAGCGTACGCGATTACGTTCCTGCTAACATTGCCCCATATCCCCGCGTTCTTGAGTATCTTCTCCGCAACCCTTCCAATGGCGCAGGCCTTGGGGTCACCGAGCACAACCTTGACGCCCGGTTTCGCGAGGTCGCGGAGGGACTCCACGTGAGCTGGATTGCCCTTAGGGACTATGATGACCGGTATGTGCTTTGTCACGTTGATGATGGTGCCGTTTAGTATGTAGCCCCTCTGGGCGGCCTCCTCAAGGTAATAGTATGAGCCCGGCACGAAAACGTCACAGCCGCAGGAGGTCTCAAGAATCCCGAAAATCTCCCCGCTACCCCCATACCTCACCTCGACTTTTGCTCCAGTTTCGTTCTCGAAGAGGCTTATAATCTCGTTCATCGGCTTCATAAGACCCGCTCCGGAGCAGACAACGACAGTCTGCCCCGAAAACCGCTTTGTTGCTTCCTGCTGGTGACCTCCGGAGGCGATGCAACCGGCCGCAACAGCGGCACCTAGAACAACGAAGACCAAGGCGAGGGCAGTAATTCCCTTCATGGAATCACCCGATGAGTGGTTCGGGATTCGAATTTAAACATTTGCGTAAACAAAAAAGTTTTCTGTAAATAAAAATGTTTTCCAGCTCTGCGAGACCGTTAAAAAGACCCCCGCGAACTTAGTCCGGTGGTGGCGATGTTCTGGCTCAAGACAAGAATCATCGAGGGCAAAGGTTCTCTTGAGAAGCTCAGGAAGGAGGCGAGCGGGCACGAGAGGGTTCTTATTCTGGCCAGCAACTCGATGAAAAAGCACGGCTTCCTGAGCGAGGCGGAGGATTACGTTAGGGAAGCGGGAGCGGAGGTCCTGTCCATAGCCGGCCTTCCAGCGGAGCCGAGCGTGGAAACGATAGAGGAGTTTCTGCCGAAGGTGAGGGAGTTTAAGCCGGACCTGCTGATAGCGCTCGGCGGTGGAAGCGTGATAGACACGACGAAAGCGCTGAAGGTCTTCTACGATGCCCCCGAGCTGAACTTCGAGGAGATAGCCTTCATGGACCGCTTTTCAAAGCCCAAACCTGTTCCAAAGCTGAAGACTAAGCTCATAGCGATTCCCTCGACGAGCGGTGCCGGGAGCGAAGTCTCCGGAGCGAGCGTTCTGAAGAAGGGCGGAATCAAGTACAACATCGTTACGCCGGAGATAGCGCCTGAAGTGGCTATACTCGACCCTCGCTTACCGATGACGATGCCGAGGGAAGTGGCGCGAAACTCCGGGTTGGATGTGCTCGTCCACGGGATAGAGGCTTACACAACCAAGGTCGCCAACGACTTCAGCGACGCGATGGCTATCAAGGCGATAAAGACCGTCTTCAGCTACCTTGAGAGGAGCCTCGAAGGCGACGAGGAAGCGCGCGAAAAGATGCACTACGCCTCTACAATGGCCGGAATCGCCTTCCTCAACGCGCGCCTCGGTCTCTGCCACGCTATGAGCCACAAGGCTGCTTGGCTCGGTCCGCACGGACTTCTCAATGCCATATTCCTGCCCTACGTCATGGAGTTCAACGCCGGGAGAAGCGACTACGCGAGGAGGCGCTACGACGAGATAGCGAGGGAGCTCGGACTGAAGGACTGGAGGGCGCTGGTTGATGCCGTCAGAGAGCTGAACGAGCGGACGGGCGTTCCGAAGCTGAGCGAGCTCGTCGATGAAGAAACCTTCATGGCGAGGCTCGACGAGATGGCCGAGAAGGCCTACCGCGACGGACTGGTGTTCTTCAACCCGGTTGAACCAAAGCCGGAAGAGATAAGGGAGCTGTATTTGAAGGCCTTCAGGGGAGAGTAAAGGGAAAAGCAGGAGTTCAGCCAACTTTTACCTTCTTTTCTCCCCCGTTCTCGACCTCCCGAATCTTCCCGCCCTTCATGACCTCGACGATGGCCAGGCTGAGTATCGCCAGGAAGAGGTAGATTCCGGCGGAGGTTCCGAAGAGCACCTCGTAGGCCTTCGTCGTCGGTATCTTTATCCTAACCCACGAAGGGGCACCGGGCGGATGGAAGAGGATGTAGTAGGTGCTCATCACGGTTCCGGCTATAGCCGGTCCCCACGTCGAGCCGAAGTTCCTGAACAGGCTGTTGGCACCGGTCGCGACGCCCATGACCCTCGGCGGAACGCTGAAGACGAGGATGTTGATGAAGGAGATGTTCATGAGCGTTATTCCCGCCCCAACGTAGGTTATCATCCCCACGAAGGCCCAGAGGTGGTTCGGGGGAAACTGGGGAGCGTACTTTGCCAAAACGGCGAGGCCAGAGCTGGCCACAAGTGAGCCGACTATCGCGAGTGGCTTGGCGCCGATTTTGGGCATCAGCCTGCCTGCCAGGGGGGCGATGATTAGCATGACGCCCGCCATCGGAGTCATAAGCAGACCGCTGTCGAGTATGCTCTTGCCGAAGCCGTAGGGTGGCTTCATCTGGAAGATGTAGGTGTTCGCCTGGCTCATCATCGAGATTCCAAAGGCCGCAAACATGATTCCGAGGTTCACTATGGCTGGATTTCTTGCCGTCACGACGTCAAGTGGGACTATCGGGTTTTCAACCCTTTTCTCCCACAGAACTAGCAGGACCGCGCCAACTATCGAGACCGCAAAGAGGATAAGCGTCTCTTTGGCAGTCCAGCCGACGTTTGGGGCACGCGTTACCGCTACAAGGGCCGGAACGACGGCCCAGATTAGGAACAAAGCTCCGGGCCAGTCGAGCTTTCCGGGGTTGATGTAGCGACTCTCGCGGAGTATCTTCCACGCGAGGATGAACATCAGGACCGCGAAGGGAGCCGCCGAGTGGTACGTCCAGCGCCAGCCCCAGTGCTGGGTAACGTAAGCTCCGAGGGGGAGGGCTATGACCATACCGACGCCGAACATCGCGCTTATCATTCCCTGAACCTGGGGCACCATCTCGGGCGGAAACTCCTCGCGGACGAGGCTGAACGCTAACGGGAATATCGCCATTCCAAGCCCCTGAATTGCCCTGCTGAAGAGCAACCAGCGGAAGCTCGGTGCGAAGCCGTTGAGGATAACGCCCAAAGTGTAAAAACCGAGGGCGACCAGAAAAATCTTCTTCTTTCCGTACATGTCGCCGAGCTTTCCGAAGATGGCGGCGCTCACGGTTCCGACCAGGAGGTATATCGTCAGAACCCAGCTGACGTCGTTCGGGTTTATCGCGAACTCCTTTTGAATCGTCGGGAGCGCGGGGGTCAGCATCGCTTCGGTGTACATAACGAGCAGAGGAAGGATGACAACGACGAGCATGGCCCTCTTTGCGTATTTAAGGTCGTAGGTTTCTCCGTTCTTCGTGACGTTCAT
>Ga0256834_1002570_pt1 | contig 11352 bp, 10 predicted proteins | sample 4281140metaG_FD_190536 | JGI IMG/M metagenome (GOLD analysis project Ga0256834, IMG submission 190536) | Hydrothermal vent microbial communities from East Pacific Rise, Pacific Ocean - 4281-140 | ecosystem: Environmental > Aquatic > Marine > Hydrothermal vents | place: Pacific Ocean: East... | reverse complement strand
CTTTTTTCATAGTATTAACTATCTTTTTAGAAAGTAATGTTAGTGTAGTTAAATCTAGATTAGCCAATATAACATCATAAGTGTTTTTATCATCCCATTTATCTGTATTACTTACGGTTATAAATTTTTCTACTCTATTAGCTTTTATATTTTCTTTGGCATTTATTAAAGCATCTTTATCTATATCTATAGCTAATACCCTTTTCACTCCAAGTTTTGCTGCAACTATTGCAAGGATTCCTGTACCAGTGCCTAAGTCAAGTACAATAGGTGATGGATTTCTACTTAAAAGTTCATCCCACATAGATTCCATTGTCTCTATAATCATTCTTGTTGTAGGATGATCTCCTGTACCAAATGCCATACCAGGATCTATTTCTATAATAATTTGTCCTGATTTTGCTATAAAAGTCTCCCATGAAGGTTTTATTATAATTTTAGAGCCAACTTGAACTGGTTTAAAATGCTTTTTCCAATTTTCTGCCCAGTCTTCTTCTTTTATTTCTTTTATGTTACATGCTGGAACCGTAAGTCCATCTTGTTTAAAGATCTTTTTTAAGATGGATTCAAGTTCATCTAATATTCCATTTTTTAGTTCATCTGATGTCAAGTATGCCTTTATTTTTATATTTCGATTCATTATGTCTGGTTCCGATTTTTTATCTACAAAGTTTTCAATTTCCCCAATTTTTTTAGAGTATTTGGGGTCTTCTATAACAACGCCTCTTCCTAGAGACTCTACTAAGAAATGAGATACAATATCTACATATTGCGAAGGTACCTTAAAAGTAAGTTCTGTCCATTTATTAATTTGTCTTCTGGATTTATTTTTGACTCCTTGTTTTTTTGTTTGGTTTTACCGAAGAATAAAGATAAGCAAATAAATATTTTTATAACTTTAGCATATATTGTTTAGATTTTCTAACTCCTAAAAAAGATTAATTAAACCCTAAGCTATGAAGAGAGAGCTACATCCATACAGAGACAAAGAATATATACTTTCTCTTTTACTAGATAATAAATTTATAACACCTGAACAAAAACAGGATATAGAAATCAGTTTAAAAGTTAGAGAAAGCTACGATATCGATTTTGTTCAATATTTAGCATCACTTAAACTCTTTAGGGCAGATAAAAAAGATAGAATTTTAGAAGAAGGAGATATTTTAAAATTAATAGCATTAGATCAAGACTGGCCATTTAGACGTCTTGATCCTCTTGAATTAGATATGGATACAGTTACTAATACTATCCCTGCCTCTTTTGCAAAAAGGGCTTTAGTGGTTCCTATAAAAAGGGGTGAGGAAGTGGTTGAGGTTTGTTGTTATGATCCCCTTATAACAGATCTTTTTGAAGATATTGAACGTGCTACTAAGAAAAAGGTACGCTTTTATGTGTGCCCTAAAAAAGATATAGAAAGAATTATTTCAGAATTTTTTGGTTTTAAAAGGTCAATAGCTGCTGCTGAAGATCTCTTAAGAGGTCCAAGCCTTGATTTAGGTAATCTTGAGCAGATGGTGCAACTTGCAAGCACTGACTCCCTTTATTCTGATAGATATATCCAGCAGGCAGTGGATCACTTACTTCAATATGCCCTTGAACAAAGGGCAAGTGATATACATATAGAGCCTAAACGAGAGTTTTCTGTTGTTCGTTTTAGAATAGATGGACAATTACATCAAATACACCGAATTCCGCGTGTAGTACATGAGGCAATATGCTCTAGGATAAAAGCGCTTTCTAGATTGGATATAGCAGAGAAAAGACGTCCTCAAGACGGGCGCATGAAGATATCTTGGAACAATGAAGAGGCAGAGGTAAGGGTATCTAGTGTACCCGTTGCTTTTGGAGAAAAGCTTGTCTTAAGACTACAAAGTGCACAAATTATATTTAAAGATCTCTCTGAGCTTGGATTTCATGAGTTAGATTTAAAAAAATATGAATCCTTTCTTGAAAAAAGTTACGGGATTGTTTTAGTTACAGGTCCTACTGGAAGTGGTAAGTCAACAACACTTTATTCAACGCTTAGAAGATTATCTAATCCAACAATTAATATCGTAACAGTTGAAGATCCTATAGAAATGGTACATGAAGATTTTAACCAAATAGCAGTTCAGCCAAGTATTGGAATTACATTTGCCTCAATACTTAGAAACATATTAAGACAGGATCCAGACATAATAATGATTGGAGAAATAAGAGACATTGAAACAGCACGATATGCTATACAAGCAGCTTTAACTGGACATTTAGTGTTTTCAACCCTTCATACTAATGATGCTGTAAGTGCAATTACTAGGCTTTTAGATATAGGAATTGAACCGTATCTTATATCTTCAACATTAATAGGGGTTGTTGCTCAAAGACTTGTAAGGCGAATCTGTCCAAGATGTAAAGAAAAAGTAAAAGTAGAAAAAGATAGACTTACAGTGCTTGATTGTAAGGTAAAAACTGATAAAGATTATGTTATACTCCAAAAGGGTAGGGGATGTGATTTTTGTCGTCAAACAGGTTTTTATGGACGAATTGGTATATATGAAGTTTTAAGTATTGATGAAACTATAAGGTCCATGATTTATGAGGGTGCATCTGAGATGTCGATAAAAAAGATAGCAAAAAAACTGGGTATGACTACTTTAAGACAAGATGCATGTAGAAAGTTGATTTCAGGTATTACAAGTCTTGATGAGGTTCTAAGAGTAACTTGTTCAAGTTAGATTTTGCTCTCCTTATTAAGGAGGATGAGCAGAGATGTTGGCAATAGCTAATAATATTAGCCAGTATGATAATTCAATAAGAGTTAATAGAGCCTATAGCTCTAATATAGAAAATAATATCCAATCTAAACCTACCAATCAAAATAATATAGATTCCTCAAAAAATAGATCAAGAAACCAAAATAAAGATACGGTAGAGATCAACGGGAGGCGTCTTACAAGAAAACAACTTGCTATCTTGCTTGAGCTTAAAAAAAGAGACCAACAGGTGCGTCAACATGAAATGGCGCATCTTATAGCAGGAGGACAATATGTAAGAGGCGGGCCTAATTATATATATGAAGTTGGTCCTGATGGGAAGCGATATGCTGTTGGTGGAGATGTTTCAATAGATACCTCTCCAGAAAGAGATCCTCATGCTACACTTAGAAAAATGTTAACTGTGGAGCGAGCAGCCCTTGCTCCTGCAAATCCTTCAGCACAGGATAGGGCTGTTGCAGCAAAAGCATCTCAAGAAGCAGCAAAAGCTGAGATGGAAATAATAGAAATGCAGCAAAACTTTTATCATAAAAGAGGACTTGCTCGCTACCAGTTAAGTAATTTTAATTTTTCAAATACTGTAGGTAATTTTTTAAATATTTTTGTTTAGTAGTTAGTATATATTTATAGTTTAGCTTTCTCTTTTATTGTTAGTAGATTTTTCAATTATTTGGTATTAAGATATCCCACCGTCTTTAACAATAATCTTAAGTTTTAATATTTAGGAGAAGTCTAATGAACATAATTGATGCTGCCTTACTTGGAATATTGCAAGGAATTACTGAGTTTTTACCAATTTCAAGCTCTGGACATCTAATTTTGGCAGAGTATTTTTTTCATTTAAAAGGTGCAGATCTGGCATTTGATGTAATGTTACATATGGGTACTTTGATAGCCGTGTTGATATACTTTTTTAAAGATTGGCTTGATATGCTAAAGGGACTGTTACCTCAATATTCTAAACAAAGAAGACTTTTATTATATGTAATAATAGGAACAATTCCTGGGGCAGTCTTTGGTGTACTGCTTGCTCATAAGGCAGAAACTGTTTTTAGAAATCCATGGGTGATAGTATGTACGCTTGCAGGTGTTGCTTTTTTACTTCTATTAGCAGAAAAAGTTGCTAGACATACTAGGACATTTAAAGATTTAAATCTAAAAGATGCAATTCTTATAGGGATATCTCAAGCATTTGCTATAGTTCCAGGAGTTTCAAGAAGTGGTATCACAATGACAACAGCCCTTTTTTTAAACCTTGATAGAAAGGCATCTGCAAAATTTTCATTTTTGCTTTCTGCTCCTATCATTGCAGGAGCAGGGTTATATGAAGGGATAAAAATATTAAAACATGGTGGGGTAGGGGGCTTAGGATTAGAGTACCTAATTGGTTTCTTAACAGCAGCCGTTTCTGGATACTTGGTAATTGCCTTTTTGATGAGGTTCTTAACCACTCATACATTTAAACCGTTTGCCTATTATAGAATATTATTGGCGGCTTTTGTTGCTGCCTTTTTACTAGCAACACATGTAAGTCCTGTATGGGGTTATACTACTTCTGAACGTATAAGCATGAGACTTTATAGAAGATGTGCCCCTGGTGTTGTAAATATTACAAGTAGTAGTCTCCCATTAAATTTTAGATTTTCATTAACTGTTCCAAAAGGTAGTTGTACAGGATTTATAATAGATAATAGAGGTCATGTTGTTACTCTTTCTCATCTAATAGTTGATCCTCATCGTCTAGAGGTAACACTTTATAATGGTGACAGTTGGCCAGCTACACTTATAGGCTGTGATAACTCTACAGATATTGCAGTTATAAAAATTGGTGCTCCGGATAAGGTATTGGCTAATTTAAACTATCTACTTTTTTCCTCTTCTTTTCCTTCTCCAGGACAAACTGTATTTATTTTAGGAGATGCTTTTTTACAGCAGCCAAGTTTTGTAAAAGGAAGTGTTAGTTTAGGAAAAAGAGTAATAGAAGAAAAGAATTCCTCAGGACTTTTAGAGCTTATTGAATTAAATGCCCTTATTAATACTCAAAACGCAGGTGGGCCAGTTTTAGATACCTCTGGTAAAGTAATAGGTGTTGCAACAAATCAATATTCAAATATACCAGGTATTGGTTTTGCTATTCCAAGTAAAATAGTAGTTTGGATTGCAAAACAGCTTATAAAAAATGGCTATATAACCCATGTGTGGCTTGGAGCATCTCTTATAACCATAACCCCTTCTCTTGCAAATGTGATGAATATTTCTATAGATCATGGGGCATTGGTATGCTCTGTTATACCAAATAGTCCTGCAGCAAGGGCTGGATTAAGAGGATGTAATAGCTCTATTAACTTAGGTAATACAAGTTATCCAATGGGGGGAGACATAATAGTAAGCTTTAATGGGAGGCCAGTAGATAGCGCATCTACTCTTATTGATATGCTTAACTTTAAAAGGCCTGGAGATAAAGTACTGTTAGGTATATATAGAGATAACAGATTTAGGCGGGTTTGGATAAAATTAACACCAAGGCCTACACAATAACCTTATGTGTCATGCTAAAGCTATAGTGTTTAATTTTGGTGCATTAGGTGATCTTTTAATATCACTTCCTTGTATAAGATTTATTAGATTTATTGGATATAAAATAACTTTAGTAGCACCTTTCCCTCAAGCGTTGCTCTTAAAAGAATTGATGGAAGTAGATGAAGTAATTAATGCATCTGGGCCTTTTTTGTCAGAGATTTATACTAACAAGGAAATTGAAATATTAAGAGATTATTCTAAGGTTTTTATATTTTCAAGGTCTCATAATCCATTACTTTTAAAGATATTTAAAAATAAAGATATAGATTTTGAGTTTATACATACTTATCCTTCAACTGAGATATCAAATTACATGTATCAGTTTACCCAGCTATTAGAAAAGCTTTCAATAAGATATAAGAATTTAAAAAAGTATGATTTTTGTTTTAAGCCTTTTGATATAGTCTTAAACGATAAACTTGAGCCGTCTTCTTATATTATTTCTGTTCATTTAGGTAGCGGTAGCGAAGTAAAAAATTTACCATTATCTAAATTAGATAACTATATAAAAATTATTGATAATTTATATAGACCTAAGTGGTTTTTTATAACAGGACCTGCAGAATCAGATGAGAAGAGAGAATTTGTTCGGCAAATATCGTCAAAAGTTGAAAATAGAGCTAAACACTTAGATAGTCTTCCTTTATTTTTATTATTGAAATATATTCGATCTTCATCATTATTTGTTGGCAATGATTCAGGTATAAGCCACTTAGCTGCTTTTTGCGGTTTAAATTCTATCCTATGTTTTGGACCTACTAATCCTTGCATATGGTCTCCTCCTTTTAAGTGGGTTAAGTCCATTCTTTCTAAAAAGGAGTGCGCTCCTTGTGTGGATTATCACAAGTGCAAGAAAAAAGATTGTATGAAAGATGTATCCTTAGAGGACCTTATTTCAGCTACAAAGGATTTCTTGGGATAATTTGACTAATAGATAATTAAAATAAACTACTTAGTTAAAAAATATTTATAAGCAACTTATACAAAAATTTTGTAATTTTTTTTGTATTTTAGTAAGCTGTTAATAATAGGTGGTAATTATGTAAAGAGTATTTAAAGAGTATTTGAGGAGGTAGATTTGTCTAAGAATAAAGACAAAAATCTTAATAAAGATAATGGAACTTCTAATAATTCTTCCTTAAATGTTGCATTTGTTGGTGGGGGAAAAGGATGTAAAGAAATACTTGAGCTTTTACAGACTTATAGACCAAGAACCTTTAAACTAAATATAATAGGTGTTGCTGACTTTCATAAGGATGCACCAGGTAGAAAATTTGCTGAGAAAATAGGTATATGGACCACAGAAAATTATAAAGAATTTTTTAAATATAAAGAGCTAGATCTTTTAATAGAGCTTACTGGTAAAGATGAAGTATTAGATGAAATATATGAAATCAAGCCTAAGAAAGTTAAGGTACTAGATCATGTTGGAGCAAGATTTTTATGGGAGATTATAGAAATTCAAGAGGAAAAATTGGTTTTAGAAGAACGTCTTGCAGCCTCTGAAAAGATGATTGTAATGGGTGAGATGGCATATCACCTAGCGCATGAGTTAAGAAATCCTCTTATGTGTATAGGAGGGCTTGCAAGACGTATCCTCCACTATCCTCATGTTCCAGAAGGAATGCGTCATAGACTACAGCTTATTATCCAACACGTAGAGCAGATGGAACGGGCAGTATCTCACGTTTGTGATGTTGCAAAACCTCTTCAACCTCGTTTTTGCCTTTGTGATATGAAGGCTATCATGAATGAACTTTGTAAAGGGATAAGGCTTGAAGCAGAAACAAAGGGGATTTTAGTAGAGTGTAATATTGGTGATGATCTTCCTACAATGGTCGTTGATCCTGATCTTTTTAGACAGGCGATATGGCATGTTGTAAAAAATGCTATTGAAGCAATGGAAAATATTGGTGGAAGACTTACTATTACAGCAGAGCTTTGTTGGGATGATTTAGTCATAATTATAAAGGATACAGGCCCTGGGATTGAAAATCATTTAAAAGACCAAGTATTTAGACCGTTTTATACTACAAAGCCAGGAAGTGCTGGACTTGGACTTTCACTTTGCCGAAAGATAATATGGGATCATGGTGGAGAGATCTCTATAAAAAAGGGAGAAGAAGGAGGAACTATAGTTCGTTTTGATATACCTGTTCGTTTTGAAATACCAGGTGCACCTCCAATTTAAGAATTCTAATAGTAGAATATTAGCTTAAGGTAATATCATAATGGAATTAGGAGACAGAGATCAAAAAGACGTAGCAGTTTTAGGCATAGGGAACCTTCTTCTAGGTGATGAAGGCTTTGGTGTCCATGCAATAAAAAGGCTTTCTAATAATTATATATTTAAACCTAACATAGAATTAATAGACGGAGGGACTTCAGGAATATCTTTAATGGGATTAATAGAAGGTATAAAAAAACTGATAATTATAGACTGCATTAATATTAAAGGTGAATATGGTTCAATATTTGTTTTTAATCAAAAAGAGATAAAAAATGCCCAAGGAATTCGTTTTTCTCCTCACCAGATAGGGGTTTTAGATGTACTTGATCTTTTGGCTATGAAGGATATGGGGCCATCAGATGTAAGATTTGTTGGAGTCGTTGGTAAAGATTTTTCTCCATGTTTAGAGTTATCCAAGCCACTAAAAAATGCTCTTCCTAATGTGTGTGATCTTGTCTTAAAATTTCTTAAGGAATTTAATATTAAGGCAATCTTAAAAGATACTTGAGGTGAAAATTGCACGAACTTTCATTAGCTCAAGCTTTAATTGATCAGGTAAAGCTACTTTTAAAAGAACATAATGCTAATAAGGTATTAAGGATAAGTGTAGAAATTGGGCCCTTTTCTGGTATTGTAATAGATTCCTTTGAGTTTGGATATTATGCTCTTATAAAAGAAGAGCCTTCATTTATTGATTCTAAATTAGAAATAATAACTCCTCCAGCCCTTTATCAATGTGTTTTTTGTGGACGAAAATTTAAAGAAGATGAGCTTACAAAAGATAAGCGGTGTCCTTTTTGTAAAGATTCTTTTTTAACTCCAGTAGGAGATGGTGATATCTTATTAAAAGAAGTAGAAATGGAATAATTAATCATTAAATATAAACACTATTAGAGAAAGGAGTAATTTTATGTGTGAATGGTGTGGGTGCGGACAACCTGAAGAGCATCATGGACATAGTCATGACCATAATCATAGTAAAATTATTGAGCTAAATAAGAGTATTCTTGAAGAAAATAATAAGATTGCCCTAAAAAATAAAGAGCATATAGAGGCATTAGGGGCAGTTGGTATAAATTTTATAAGTTCTCCTGGGTCAGGAAAGACAACATTACTTCAAGAGACAATAAAACGTTTAAAACCAAGGACTAAAATAGGAGTTATTGAAGGAGATATTGAGACCCAAAGAGATGCTCAGAGGATAAGAGAGCAAAAGGTACCTGTAGTACAGCTTACTACAGGAGGAGCTTGTCATTTAGATGCAAGGTTAGTCCACAAGGGTATTCATCAACTTGAGCATGAATTAGACGATAACAACCTTAATTTTCTTTTTATAGAAAATGTTGGTAATTTGGTATGTCCTGCATCCTTTTATTTAGGAGAGCATAAAAGGGTAGTGCTTGTATCTGTACCAGAAGGTTCTGACAAACCTGCAAAATATCCAAAGGCATTCATAGATGCAGACCTTTTTATAATAAGTAAAATAGATCTGCTAGATTATTTTGATTTTTCTATTGATGAGGCAAAGAAAGAGGCATTAAAATTAAATCCAAAGCTTGATATAATATGTCTATCTTCTGTAACAGGCAAAGGCATGGATGAATGGATTAACTACCTTTTAAATCTTATTAAAAAGGAATGAGTAGCGATTTAAATAAGTATAAAAATTATCAACATGATATATTTACATTAAGACCCTTTAAGGATCTTAAAAAGAAAATTAACAAGAAGAGAAAAAGAGAGATACTTGCTGTTTTTAATAAACAAAAGACAAAAGATATAGAAAAATTAGATGAACAAGATCTTTTTATAAGGGCAATGGAAGGTGTTGTGCCCTTAAAACAGCAAAAAGGTAGAGGGATAAAGGCTGTATTTAGCAAATCTTCACCTAATATCTCAAGCATACAAGCTATAGAAGTAGATGAAGAAATAGGAGTTAGGGAACTTTGTGAGCTTGTTAGAGGGAAGATTCCTATAGATGTATCTTCTACTCCAGAGTATATGAGTGGAGGAGAAAACTGTCTTGCTACAGCTTTATCTCAGGGACTTTTTTCTATTCAAGCCTATCTTGATCTACACGGATTAGATAGAACTTCTGCTATTTTAGAATGTGAGATCTTTTTTAAAGAGGTAATCTTGGAATCAAAGAGGTGTGTTGGGATAATCCATGGCAGAGGACTTTCATCAAAATCTGAACCTGTTCTAAAGACTGCGGTATATGAGTGGTTAAAAAGAGGTCCTTTTAGAAAAAGGATACTGGCTTTTAGTAGCGCACCTTACTGGGATGGAGGAGCGGGAGTTACTTATGTTTTACTTAAGTCTTTAAAATAATTAAAAAGACACAAAATAATGAAGTAAAAAAGCGCTCCTTTTCTGGAGCGCTTCTATTTTTTGTGATTTATTGTCTTTTATTATTCTGCACCTAATGCCTTAAATATTCTTTGTTTAATTTCTTCAACAGTTCCTATTCCATCTATTTTGATGTATTTAGGAGCATTTGGATCTCCAGAGGCTTCCCATTTTTTATAGTAATCAACTAGAGGTTCTGTTTGTTCATGATAAATTTTTAGTCTTTCACGTACTACCTCTTCTTTATCATCGTCTCTTTGTACAAGAGGCTCTCCTGTTACATCATCCTTACCCTCTACTTTTGGTGGATTATAGATTATATGATAGGTACGACCAGAAGGTAGGTGAACTCTTCTACCACTCATTCTTTTTATGATTTCTTCATCAGGAACAGATATTTCTACCACATAGTCTATTTTTACACCTGCTTCTTTCATTGCCTCAGCTTGAGGAATTGTCCTTGGAAAACCATCAAATAAGAATCCTTTTTCGCAATCAGGTTGCTTAATTCTTTCTTTTACGAGTCCAATAATAACATCATCAGGTACTAATTGGCCTGCATCCATGTATTTTTTGGCCTCTTTACCAAGCTCAGTGCCTTCTTTTACCGCAGCACGCAACATATCTCCAGTTGAGATCTGCGGAATCCCAAATTTTTCACAAATAAATTTTGCCTGGGTGCCTTTTCCTGCTCCAGGCCCGCCCAACAGGATCAAACGCATGGCTAAACCTCCCTTCTAAAAAAGTATTATATGCCAAGTATATGCAAAAGCTGAAAAAATGCAAATATGATTCAGATAATTTTTTTCTAAAAAATAAATATCTATCAAATTAAAAATTTTAGATTCTTATATCTTTTAAGATAAGAGTCAAATATAACTTGTTTAAAATATTAAAAATAATGTCTCAAACACTTTTTTAAAAGACCGATAAGAACCACAGAACTTAAAAAAATAAAAATTTTTTGATTAAGACACATTCTTGTTTAAAAAGTTTTTTAAAAGGAGGTAGTTAGGATGTCTATTTTATCTAGGTTTAATAGGATGCGTTTTGCTCCTAAGATTTTGATATCAATTATGCTGGTAGTTGCCTTTTTAATTGGTATTCAGTCATTTATGAGTTGGCAAAATTATAAACAGCGTCAGGCAGACTTGTTAAGGCAGGCAATAGAAGGAAAAAGATTGCTCATACATGAAATACAGAAAACAGCTCTATCAAATTTAAAGGTTGCAACTGTACTTTCTGAAATAAATAGAATAAAAAGGGCTGTTGCAGAAAAAGATAGAAAGACTCTTCTTGAACTTACAAAACCTATTGTAGATAAAATAAACTCAGAAAGTAAACATACTACACTTAAAGTACATTATGAGATACAGCCAGGTATTTCTCTTTTAAGAGTTTGGGAGCCTAGTTATTATGGAGATGATGTGGCTAGTT
>Ga0256834_1002569_pt1 | contig 11352 bp, 13 predicted proteins | sample 4281140metaG_FD_190536 | JGI IMG/M metagenome (GOLD analysis project Ga0256834, IMG submission 190536) | Hydrothermal vent microbial communities from East Pacific Rise, Pacific Ocean - 4281-140 | ecosystem: Environmental > Aquatic > Marine > Hydrothermal vents | place: Pacific Ocean: East... | reverse complement strand
CATCATTAATATACATGTTGAGCACATTATACCACCTCCAGACAAAACCAAATAAGCAATATCAACAGAGCCTTATAATAAATAGCCATGCATAAAAAAACCTTGTCGTATATCATATACGACAAGGTTAAATAGTGCATGAGACAAAACTTGTCTCATGCTGTGTTCGTTTATTCTAAGGCTTAGCATCCGGGAAACCCTTACTGTGGTAAGGGTGCCCTCGGTAGAAGCTCTTAGGATCATAGAGTTCGAACTCCCGCAGGAAATCGTCCTCATTATGAGGCCTTCCACCTGGGATTACCCTGTCAAGAGCCTTGGCCCTCGCATACAGACCCCTTGTGTCACAGAAGCCATCACCCCATACCAGCTCCCCAGCTGATCCAATCTCAGCTTGCAGCTGGTCTTGCAGATTTTTATAAACTAACAAAGGGTTCTCTTTGAAGTCATCTCTCGATGACTTCAAGAATATAACTTTTTGGCCATCTGGCCGGATTACCTCTCCTTTATTGTTTACTTTTAAAAGACCGGTCTCCTTCCCAGTGTAGTCAGAGAGCCGGACTTCTCTAGTCTTGGGGACGATAAGGAACGGCACCTTATCTCCCACACTCACCCCCTCTCTTTTCAACGAGGGACAATCACTACCCCACAAGGTAGCGGCCTTTTGTGTCCATACGTTAAAAGCCACGTCTGGCGTGTACTGGAAGAAGGTAATCACCCCCTCTTTCAGTACCGCTGTGAGGAGTGGGTCGGGTGTTTTAATCCCGTTCTGACACCACACTCTAGCGGTGTGGCCCGAAAACGGGCCACACCCTGTGGCCAACCGGTGGCTAGGGTGGTCGCCAACGTGCCAGGGAGTAAACTCCCAGTTACCGCCACATAGATTCACTTGACTCATTGTGGCATATGCTACTGCTGCACCTGTGGGTGCAGTTTTAATGTTATTATTTGTCATTTTTTTAAACCCCTCAGCCACTTGACTTCAACAGGGTCCTTCTATTTATTTGTATCGCATCTGTTTAAGTATTGATAAGTTTTATACTTACTCAACAGTACAAATAAAGCCGAATTTTTATGCCTCGGTCTCGAGCTGTTTAAGAGTCCCTCTCGTCAAGCGAGGGTTATGACTTGTGCCATCCCTGATGAAAAAGAGGGCCCTCATGTGAGGGTGACGTGCAAAACTTTAAAATGTCAAAGTACTTAACTGATTATGATTATACCACTTAGTAGGACTAATGTCAATATTTTATATGTTCTAGCAAGGTCTTTGCTTGACTCAGAGTAACTTATGAGTAACTATGCCAACACTAACCATGTGGTTAGTGTTCTTTTTAACTTTACGGAGGTTGCTACTAATGTTAACGATATCCAGGATCTTAGCCAGCATAGCTGGCTCTGCAATAACCTTCATCGGGGCAGTGCTCTTGGGGCGAGCAACTATAACTGGCGGCAGCCAATTTGCCGTGGCTGTCCAGAATATGTTGCATGAAGTCGCAACACCTATAGAGGTAGCTAGCGTCATTTTCTATATGTTTGTCCTACTTCTTATACAGTTTGGTGCAATAATATTGTGGCCGTCAAAATGACTACAAGGGTGTGCTAACTTTATAACGCACCCTTGACATAACACACACAGCCTTATATAGTATATATACAACTAAATAAAGGTAATTTTAATTCTGCTTAGTTGCAGAATTTTTTATTACTCATTATTTATTTGTAAAGAAATTATTTAAAAATTAATAGTAATTAACAAAAATACAATGTTTGATATTAAAACAATGACACTAGCCCTAGACGAACTAGAGCAAGAGCGTGGCATAAGCCGTAGCATAGTACTTAAGGCTATAGAGGAGGCCCTTGCCGCTGCATATAAGAAAGAGTACGGCAACAAAGGGCAGATTATACGCAGTGAGTTTAACCCTGAGACTGGAGACTTAGAATTTAAGCAAGTAAAAATAGTAGTAGACGACACCATGGTCTATGAGGACGAAGATGCTACAGAAGAGGAGCGAGAGAACAAGACACGCTTTAACGAGGAGCACCACATAATGCTCGACACTGCCAAGCTAATCAAGAAAGATGCAGAGCTAGACAATGAACTCGAGTTCCCTCTTGAGAGCAAGGAGGACTTTGGCCGCATAGCAGCCCAGACTGCCAAGCAGGTAGTAATGCAAAAAATCCGCGAGGCAGAGCGCACCAGCATGCTAGAGGAGTTTGGTGAGCGAGAGGGTGAGATAGTGACAGGTACCGTACAACGCTTCGAGAGAGGCAACTTATTTGTAGACCTTGGTAGAGCTACAGCTATAATACCTTATGAAGAGCAGATACCAGGAGAGAGGTACCGGCAAGGAGAGCGAGTACGTGCCTACCTATACGAGGTAGACGAGTCATCTCGTGGCTCATTTATTAAGCTGTCACGTGCACACCCACAATTCCTAGTACAGCTGTTCTCTCAAGAGGTGCCTGAGCTACAGAGCGGAGAGATAGAGGTAAAGGCCGTAGCTCGTGAGGCTGGAGCCCGCAGCAAGATAGCCATACATGCTGTTAATAATAACCTAGACCCAGTAGGAGCGATGGTAGGAGGCCGCGGAGTACGCGTGTCTACAGTTATGAGTGAGCTAGGCGGAGAGAAGATAGACGTTATAGAGTGGAGCGAGACACCAGAGCACTTTATAGAAGATGCTCTCTCACCCGCAGAGATACTAAATGTAACCATCAATGAGACTGAAGAGGGGGAGCCCCATGCAGACGTAGATGTACTAGAGGAGCAGCAGAGTCTAGCAATAGGCCGAGGTGGGCAAAATGTGCGCCTAGCTGCCAAGCTAACAGGCTACAAGATAGACATAAGGGCTATGGATGCCCCAGAGCAAGAGGCCGGTGACGATGTGGATAATGCAAGTGCGTAATGCACTGCTTACTATATAATGTAGTAAGCACGTAATTACAAAAATCGCATTATCAACAATTAATAAAATATATGAATAGTAAGACTTTCGGCGTAGTCGTAGGAGTTATTATAGCACTGGCAGTTGCCATGTTTGCAGGGTTATATATGTTGGGTCTATCAGGACAAGGCCACAACAGCTTTGACGATGGTTATACATCAAAATATGACAACATTGGTGATTATGACGAAGGGTACGTAGACTATTACGATGACGAGGCATTCTACTTTGATGATGGTGAAGCTTTTTATGAAGAGGACGACTCATACTACACCGACTACCTTGGAGAGTTTGATGACAATCTTGATATAGAATATTACGACTACTCAAATGAGCCGGGGCTTGAATAAACTTAACTTAATAATAATTAAACAAATAATAATATGGAAACAGAGCAAAACAACAACCAAAACAGCGGCCAGATGCCAACACCAAATATGGATGCAGACAAGCCAAGGGCCTTCGGCCCTGCTATAGGCATACTCATAGTCGTGGCACTACTTGTTATAGGCGGATTATACTTCTGGGGTTCATATTTAAATAACTCCATTGGCGATACTGGATACGACAGTGAGGCAACGAGCTTTCAAGTATTAGACACCACAGTAGACGAGTACTCTATGACAGACGAGGAGTTTGAGGCTCTTATAAACACTGGTGCAGACGTATCTGACCCGGCTGCCGGCGCAGCAGACGCAACTCTTGATGCTGCCCTAGATGACCTAGGGGACCTAGACAACTTAGACGCAGAGCTAGGTGCATTACAGCTAGAGCTATAAGCCAAGCACAACAACAAAAATAAAAGGCATAAAGAAAAGCCAGAGTTCGTCAATCTCTGGCTTTTTTGTTTGTGTGAGGCTTCCATACCTTAGCCTCACTTAGGAGCCTTTACTGCTCCACACCCCAATTACGGCCAGGGTCCAATTTCTTGTTACAACCGCGCCATTTGGCTTCGAGTCGCTTAGCCTGCTCGAGTCTTCTAGAAGAAGCCTTCACGGAGTTCACGGAGGCTACTGTTGTAACCTTTGGCTTTTGGATTGGCTTTTTTTGCGGTTCATGTGTTTGTATGTTCCGGCCCGCTGACACATTCGAGGCCACCAAGCCCCACATTGCCATATTTGCTCCATTCATTTTATATCCTCTCCTAATTTTAGGCACATTTATTACTCAAAGTACAACTTAACACCCGTGCCATTAAGTGTTAAAAGCAATTTACCATATATATTATGTCTATGCTAGCTCCATATATGCATAATTATTTGTAGAGGATGATTATATATGTTAATTTATAACCCATATGACAACATCAAAAAACAACACAACTTATAAAATTACAAAATTTACAGAACTTAAAGACACCAGCGAGGTAAGCATCACTGTAGAGGTATCTGCCGAGGCTTTTGCTAAGTATTATAAGCAGGCTCTTAAGCACTTTAGTAAAGCAGTAAAGGTCGGCGGTTTCCGTGCTGGCAAGGCTCCTGCCGATATGATACTGAAGCAAGTCGGTGAGCAAGCAGTACAAGAGGAGGCAGCAAACATGGCTCTAAAGGCCACATACCCAGAAGTATTAAAGGAGAAAGAGCTACTAATAATAGACGCCCCAGTAATAAACCTCTCCCCTATTAAGAGTGGCGAGGCTTTAGAATATACACTTACTGCACCAGTACCGCCTGTATTTAAAGCACCAGACTATAAAAAGCATTCTAAAAAGATATTTGGCACAAACATAGCCACAATAGTAACAGACAAAGAGGTAGAAGCCTCAACATTAGACCTAAGACGTAGGCGCAAGCAAATAGAGTTAGTACAGAAAAATATCGCCCCAGAGAAAGCCCAAACAGAGGCAGAGAAGACGGAGGAGAAAGACCTACCAGAGCTAGATGCTGAATTCTTAGAGACCCTAGGAGGCTTTAAGAGCTTAGACGAGTTCAAAGTACAACTAAAGGAGACTATAAAGAAAGACAAGGAGGCCAAAGAGCTTAACAAGCGTCGTGCAGAGTTTGTAGATGCGGTCGTAGACAATACCAAGATAGCCCTGCCAAATGTACTTATAAGCCACGAACTAGACCGTCTGCAAGCCCAGTTTGAGGGAGACCTGCAACAAGTAGGCTCAAACCTTAATGCGTACTTAAAGAGTATCGATAAGAGCCAAGAGGACTTCTTAGCTGAGCTAAAACCCCAGGCAGAGAAGCAAGCAAAGCTACAACTAATACTTAACAAGATAGCCGAGGAGGAGAAGCTAATACCAGAGGCAAAAGCCGTAGAGAGTGAGGTAAAGCACCTGCTAGAGCACCACAAAGACGCTAATGAGGACTCTGTAAGAGCATATGTAACAATGCAAATGCGCAACCAAATGGTCTTCAGCCTACTAGAGCAGCCAAGCAAGTAACCTCCAACTAACACATAGTTATTCATCCTCACTCATTGTCTTGTGGGGGCTATTTGGTATTATTACTTTATTATTATTGTAAATTGATATTATGCAAGAAGGACTAGCAGCAGGAACAATAGAGAGCGACTCGTATGATGTACTATGGGGTGATGATGACATGAAGTTGGCAGAGATGACAGACGAAGAATTGAGGCAGACCGCCGACGAGATGGCTAACCTGCCAGTCATAGACAATGACGGCAATGTCACAGAGGCCCAACCAGATACAGTGGATGATTCCAACGATGTGGCTGACATACTTAGTGGCGATGAGGGTGTCTCTAGGAGAAATTTCTTGCGTGGCGTTTTTGCAGCGGGGGCAGGCGCTGCCGCCTTGTCTGCGGTAGGCGTAGACTCTGCAGAGGCTGCCAAGAAATGCCGGCGTGGAGAAAAGTCACACTGGTACAAAGGCAGGCACTACTGTAGCCCAATAACCAGAGGCAAGGCGCCGGAGATGACTAAGTCTAATGTACGCAGGTGGTCTATTGAGCACGATAGGTACAGCAATATGGTTGCGCGAGGTAAGAAGCTCAGTGAAAAGCAATGCATACGATTCCAGTGGCTAGACAGGCGGTGGGAAGATGCATACAAGAAGGGTCTGACCTCACACAGACCACCATGGAGACGCAGACCTAACAGATTTAAGCACCTTAAAAAAGCATAATAAACACCCTAGTAACATATGAATCTAACAATAAATTTGCACAAGATAATAACCTTTATACTCACCGCAATATTGGTAATATCCGCAACAGTAGCTATCACACCAGCCGTTACACATGCCTTCGGTGGAGACAGTGGAGACGGCAGTAGCGAGGGCTGCGGAGGCTGCGGTGACGGAGGTTCTGACTTCGGCGGTGCGGACTTCGGCGGAGCAAATGGTGATGCAGACCCAGGAGGAGGCGACTACAATTATACCCCTTACATAAACCCAAGCATACGAGCAAGTTGTACACTCTCAGTGTTAGATTCATCTATAACTAACGGAGACAGCACTGTACTACAACTAAGGAGCACCGGAGCAACGACTGCTACAATAAACTACTCTGTGGGCGCAGTAGCTGTTAACTCTGATACCACTGTCTCTCCAACTTCTACCCGTACCTATACGGCCACTGTATATAGCGCAGCAGGATTCCCATCTAGGTGTACTGCACGGGTGACTGTAGCGGCAGCACCTGACCCAGCCCCTACTTGTACCATCTCTGCTAACCCAAGCACAATACATAGTGGCGGCAACACTACCCTCTCATGGAGCTCAAGCTATGCGACTAGTGCAACCATCAACAACGGCGTAGGCACAGTAGGTACTAGTGGCTCATATACTCTGTCAGACCTAACTAACGATAGCACTTACACCATAACGGTAACAGGACCAAATGGCTCAGCCATATGTAGAGCCGACGTATCTGTAACACAAACATCACAGACAACACCTCAGTGTAGTGTATGGATATCACCAACTACTGTAGACAACAACGGCCAAGCCACTCTACGGTGGAGCTCTAACAATGCAACAAGTATGTACATCTCTGGTATCGGCACTGTATCAAGCAACACTAACGGCTCACAAATATTCTATAACATAACAAGCGACCGCACCTTCACTTGTACAGCTCGGGACAATAACGGCAACGTAGACACAGACACCACACTTGTAAGAGTAAGAGCCCAGCAGTATAACGCACCTACTTGTACTATCTTCGCCAGCCCTATATCTGTGCCAGCAGGTGGAGACAGCACTATAACGTGGAGTACAACTGGTGCTCACTCAGTTAGCCTCTCTGGAGTAGGCTCAGTACCTATCAACGGCTCACGTACTCTATACAACCTTGGTACTACAAGTAACTATACTCTCACAGTGAGTGGCTATGGTGGCTCTACTACATGTACGCGTACTATAGGTGTCTACTCACCATACCAGCCGCCAGTTGTACCTCCTACTACCATACGACCCTCTTGCCAAATATACCCAGTATATGTAAATGGTAACAACTCAGCCAACGGAGGTGGTGCGATACTAAACTGGACAGCACAAAATGCCGCAAGCGCAACGCTTACCAACCACGGCAGTGTAAACAGGGTCAGTGGTACACAATTCGTAAGCCCAAATACATCTAAAACATATACCCTAACAGTATTTAACGACGGTTACAGAGCCTCCTGCTCTACTCACCTCACTGTTGCAGGACAAGCCATTACTCACTATACTCCCTCTAAGCATGTAGACTTGGTAAATGTACCCTATACTGGTGCTGAGGATTATGTATATCTACTAGCACTTATAGGCTTACTGTTAGCCACTGGTACTGTAGTGTTTGTACAACGTCGTCATATACTACCTCTCTCTTAGTATTTAACTAGCACAGGCTACCTTGGTATGCTAATATCCACATAATGATAAACTCACAATTAATACCTATGGTAGTAGAGCGCGGCGAATACGGCGAACGCTCTTACGATATATACTCAAGGATGCTTAAAGAGCGCATAGTCTTTATAACAGGCCCTATTGAAGACGGTATGGCCAACACTGTTATAGCTCAACTCCTCTTTCTTCAAGCACAAGACCCCAAGGCAGACATCCACTTGTACATCAACTCTCCTGGTGGCTCTGTAACAGCTGGTCTTGCTATACTAGACACTATCAATCATGTTAAGCCGGCAGTATCTACAATATGTGTAGGCCTTGCAGCTAGCATGGGCTCAGTACTACTCTCTGCAGGTGCACAGGGCAAGCGCTTTATACTGCCCAACTCCGAGGTGATGATCCACCAACCATGGGGAGGCGTGCAGGGGCAAGCAACAGATATTGAGATAACAGCCAAGCACATACTAAAAACACGCGACAGGCTTAACAAGATCCTAGCCAAAAACACAGGTAAGAAGCTAACACAAGTAGAAAAAGACGTAGACCGCGACTTCTTCATGAGCGCTCAAGAGGCACAGAAGTATGGGATTGTAGACAAGGTTTTGAAATAGAGGTTGACTTATAGTGCATATCGTGTTCTTATAGTTGCAGGTTAGCACGTTTTTTGTTAAAAAGTGAAATATTTTAGGAGGAATAAACAAATGTTTTCATTTCGGAAATCAGTGCAGCTACAGGCCGTGCTTGTAGCTGCACTGATATTCCTCTCTTTAGGGATACCCCTAAAGAGAGGAATGGAGAATGTCTCTCAAGAGATATTCTCTGATATTATCCTCTCTGATGGAGACACCACCAGAGATTAGCAACAAAAGCCCAGGAGCATGTACTGACCATACAGACTCCTGGGTATTTTTTACACCTACCATATTCCGCTCTTGCTCTACCCTATTGAAAAAGTAGTATCTAACTGCTATGATGGATGCTTAGGTTAGTCAATTATTCAAAAATACGCAGTACCGCTACCCTATTTTAACTTACTTGTATTAAAACTGTCACGATGAGCTACAACATAACTCAACAAAACTAATCATAGAGCTAGAATAGCAAGTGGTATTGTTTAATAACAATACAATATGTCAACAATCACGATATTACTCCTTGTAGGAGGGGTTGGTATAGCCGGTATAGCAGCTGGTTACTTCTTAAGGTGGGTTATAGCACTCGGGGCCAAAGGCTCTATGGAGATAAAGGTCCGTAAGATGGAGCTAGATGCCCAGAAAAAGGCACAAGAGATAGTAGAAGAAGCAGAGAAAGCGGCCGAGAGAGACGCTAAAGCCAAGCTCGCCGAGGTAAAAAAAGAGGAGGAGCAACTTAATAAAGACAAAGACCGTCTCGTACAAAAAGAGGAGAAACTAGAGAGTAAGCAGGCTACTGTAGATGCAGACGTAGAGGCACTGAAGAAAAAGGTGGAAGAGATACGAGAAATCCGCACCAAGTCTGAGGAGGCCCTTAGTGCCCGCACCGAGGAGCTAGCCAAGGCAGCCAAGCTACCGGTAGACGAAGCCCGAGAGGAGCTAATGCAGGCAGTAGAGAAAGACAGTGCCGAGAGCATTGTACAACGTATGCAAAAGCTAGAGGTGGCAGGTAAAGAGCAGATAGAGCGTAAGGCACAAGAGATACTAACAACAGCGATACACCGTATAGGCAACGCAATGCCAGCAGACGTAATCTCTACTAAGGTAGAGCTACCTAATGACGACCTTAAAGGCAAGATCATAGGTAAAGAGGGTCGCAACATTAAAGCATTTGAGCATGCAAGTGGAGTAGACGTAATAGTAGACGATACTCCAGGCACAATCACCATCTCTAGCTTTGACCCTATCCGCCGCCAGATAGCACGTACTGCCCTTGAGATGCTAATAGCAGACGGTCGTATACAGCCAGCCAAGATAGAGAAGGCTCTAAAAAAGGCAGCCGAGGAGATAGGCAAGATAACAAAAGAGGCCGGAGAGAAGGCAGCCTTCGAGGCTAAAGTAAAGGGTCTTGACCCGCGTATAATAGCTATACTTGGTAAGCTACACTTCCGTACTAGCTACGGGCAAAATGTACTCGCCCACTCTATAGAGATGGCTATACTCGCTGGACTCATAGCCACTGAGGTAGGTGCTGACCCAGAGATAGCAAGAGCTGGAGCCTTAGTACACGATATAGGCAAGGCAGTAGACCATGAGGTACAAGGCACACACGTTGAGATTGGCCGCCGCATATTACAAAAGTTTGGTGCAAGTAAAGAGATAGTACACGCCATGGAGGCGCACCATGAGGAGTACCCCTACGCCACAGCAGAGAGCTATATAGTACAAGTAGCAGACGCAATAAGTGGAGGCCGCCCAGGAGCAAGACGCGACACAATAGAGCAATACATACAGAGACTTGAAGACCTAGAGGCCATAGCCAACAACAACCCAGGAGTAGAGAAAAGCTACGCCATAGCTGCCGGCCGCGAGGTAAGAGTATTCGTAAACCCTAAGAAGGTAGACGACCTAGAGGCCTATAAACTAGCACGAGACATAGCCAAAGAGATAGAGAAAGAGATGGCCTACCCAGGAGAGATAAAGATAAATGTAATAAGAGAAACAAGGAGTATAGAGTACGCTAGGTAAGCACACCTCTGCCCTATTGCACAATATACGGCTTTATGTATACTTAAAGACATAGTTAATAGGGTGATTATCAATTAATAATAAACATAATTATGAACAAGTCAGATCTTATAGATGCAATGCGAGATGCTACAGGAGTAACTCGTGCAGATGCAGAGCGTGCAGTAGACGCATTTATCAACATTGTTACAGACACTCTTAAGAAGGGTGACCAAGTATCAATAGCTGGCCTTGGTATATTCGAGGCTAAGATGCGCGCAGCACGTACAGGACGTAACCCTCGCACAGGTGAGGCAATCCAAATCAAGGCTATGCGTGTACCTAAGTTCCGCGCAGCTAAGGCACTTAAAGACGCTGTTAAGTAATCTAAATTACTTAAAGCACAAAAAGAAAGAACCTCGATGTATTACATCGAGGTTCTTTCTTTTTGTGCGGGTGGGGAGAATCGAACTCCCGTCCTCTGCTTGGAAGGCAGACATTCTACCACTAAACTACACCCGCATTGGCATACCTGTGGTGGAGGTATAATACCAGAAATGCTATAATGCACAAATGCAAGAGCTCATAGTAACTTTAATAGCCACATTACAGGCGCTCACCCTACTCCTTGTAGCACAAGGCAACATGACGCCAGAGCTACAGACACAGATAAATGCAATTAACCAAACTGCCTCGATTACTGCAGTCGCTGCACCTAAGCCACTTAGCTTTACAACAATAAACCAACAAAAGTCCCCAGCAGTGATAAATATACTTTGCCGCGGCTCTGGCAATATACGCAGTGGCACTGCCAGTGCCGTTATAATCTCCCCTACTGGTTTAGTACTAACTAATGCTCATATGGCTCAGTACATGCTCTTAGAGCAGGCTACAGACGCACCTGTGAGCTGTACCATACGCACAGGCAGCCCAGCTAAGGCAGCTTATAAGGCAAGAGTGTTATAT
>Ga0256834_1002568_pt1 | contig 11357 bp, 7 predicted proteins | sample 4281140metaG_FD_190536 | JGI IMG/M metagenome (GOLD analysis project Ga0256834, IMG submission 190536) | Hydrothermal vent microbial communities from East Pacific Rise, Pacific Ocean - 4281-140 | ecosystem: Environmental > Aquatic > Marine > Hydrothermal vents | place: Pacific Ocean: East Pacific... | reverse complement strand
AGACACTACTACACAAGTAGCTGTTGTTTCAAAATTAAATGGTCCAGCCCAAAAACTTGTATCGCCACCACCACAATCTGCTTGCACATAATAATCATAGGCAGTTTCAGGATCTAAACCTGTTGCTGTATATGGATTATCTGTAACTGGCATGCCAACTCCTGTTGGCTCTGTACCTGCAGTCACTATTTCTATATTCCAATTTGTTGCTGGTGTTGGTGTTGTTGTTTCCGTCCAACTTAATATTGCTGTATCGAATGTGACATTTGTAGCATTTAAGTTTATAGGCACAAAACATGTTGGCGGAGGAGTACAAAGTACATTTGCCAACCAACCAGATTCTTCTAATGAGCCATCAGAAGTAAACACAACAGTTATACAACCAGAAACATCTGTTGAAGTTAAAATGCTTGGTACAAAATCTGTAGTACCTGTCCAACCTCCATCAGGTGTTGTACCAAATCCTGGGTTGATATATCCAGAATCAAAAATTGGTGAAGCTGTATTTGATCCATTATAAATTGCTATTCCATCAAAATTATTTTCTGTGTTAAATTCTAGAAACTGTAATGTAACTACTTCTCCTGTAATATCTGGGCAAATTACATATTCTATAGTTTCGCCACTTGAATAATCACTATCTGGTCCACCTGAATCTACATAGATGCCATCACATGCTGGAGGTGCTATTGGTGTTGAAAAAGATGCTCCTACCCAAAAACTTTGATCTGTTTCGTCATTTTCATCACAAATTGCTCTTACGAAAACATCATAAGAGGTTGATGCACTTAACCCAGTAACGTTTAAGTTTGTTACAAAAGTAATAGTTCCTATTTCGGTTGGTGCAGTACCTGACTCTACTACCTCAACTTCCCAACCACCTACTGGATCTGGTGTGTTATTGTCTGTCCAACTTACATCTGCATTATCTTCTTCTATATTAGTAATAACAATATTAGTTGGTGCAAAACAAGTTGGTGGCAGTGTACAAATAATATTTGCAACCCAACCATCTCTAGTTACAGAACCATCCGATTCAAAACGGAATGTCAAAGCACCTGTAGCGTGAGTAGAAGTAAATGTAGGTGGTAAATCAGTGCCTGCAAAAACTCCTAGAACTGCTGCTCCAATCGTATCACCATCATAAATTGTTAAATCATCACAACAACTTTCTGTATTAAATGATAAGAAATTTACAGTAACTACATTACCAGTAACATCTGGAAAAAATGTAGTAGTAGTATCTTCATTATCACTATATTCTCCATTCGGTCCGCCACTATCTACAAATTGACCACAAACCTCAAAACTTTGCTCTGTTGTAACACTAATCGGTCCAACCCAACCACTTAGTTCATCATTAGAACATAATGCTCTAATATAAATATCATATTTTGTGGAACTTAATAAACTTGTTAATGTATACGGATTCAATAGTGCAATTACAGTAGTTCCACTACCTTGAGTAAAACCTGTTTCTCCGTATTCTATTTCCCAACCATTATTTGGTGGTACACCATTATTATCAGTCCAACTAATAATTGCAGAAGAATCTGTTATACCATCAATATTCGCATCAATATTAGATACATCTAAACACGGTGGAGTTTCTAAAGAAATTAATGTTGGTGATTCAAAACACATTCCCCAATCAAAACCATTATCATTATATCTTATTCTATATTTAAAACCTAATAATTGCGTTGTTGTAAAACCAGCTATTATTAGTGGTTGGCTAACAAATGTTTGCATACCAGTACAACTTTTATAATCTAAATTATTAGAGTTGTTACTAAATTGTTGCCAAACTAACCAATCGCCATTCCCTTGATCAAACCATTCCAATGTTAATATATCACCAACTCTTCTATACACATAATTTACAGTTACTTGAAGTTGCTGCTCTGTTGGTATTGCTGTAGTTAAGTTAATTACTGGAGATTCTGCTGCAATATCATCACTTATAGAACCTGAACCTGCCGCATCATCATCCCAACTAAAATTAGCAGATATTGTTGGATCCTGTGCAAAACCACTTGCCGAGAAAACTCCTGAAATATTCCAATCAGCATTAGGCCAATTTGCTGGCTCGTTTATTATTTGAGACTGTATCAGCAAATTATTTGTAAATAATGCTACAAAGATAAGTAATAACGTAATTTTCTTCATTTATATAAGATTTCTATGTTAGTTTATTTTTTTAAAGGGATAAATTTATCATTATTATTTTGATTATCAAAATTTTGACTAAATTCAATTTTATTTATAACAATTTCATTTTAATTTTCCCTATTCATTATCTGAAAAATTTTCAATAATAGATTGACTTACACCCATATTTGAGAATCCTCCATCATGAAATAAATTTTGCAAAGTAACTTTTTTTGTTAAATCGGAAAATAAAGAAATTGTATAATCCGCACATTCTAAAGCTGTCGCGTTACCTAATGGTGACATTTTTTCTGCATAATTGAAAAATCCATCAAAACCTTTAACTCCTGAACCTGCAGTAGTTGGCGTTGGTGATTGAGAAATTGTATTTACTCTAACTTTTTTTTCTGTTCCGAAGAAATAACCAAAACTACGAGCAATAGATTCTAAATAAGCTTTATTATCAGCCATATCATTATAGTCTGGAAAAACTCTTTGCGCTGCCATATAAGTTAATGCAACTATACTTCCCCATTCGTTCATAGCATCGTTATGATACAATACATTCATTACTTTATGAAACGAAACTGCTGATATATCCCAACCTTTTTCTGTGAATTTATAATTTTGTTCGGTATAATGAATTCCTTTTCTTACATTAACAGACATCCCTATAGAGTGCAAAACAAAATCTAATTTACCACCTAAAATCTCCATAGATTTAGTTACTAAATTCTCTATATCTTCCATAGAAGTTGCGTCTGCAGGAATTACTTCGGAATTCGTTTTTTTTGCCAATTCGTTTATTGCTCCCATTCGCAAAGCTACTGGTGCATTTGTTAAAACAAAAGTTGCGCCTTCTTCATGTGCTCTCTCAGCTATTTTCCAAGCGATAGAATTTTCATCTAATGCTCCAAATATGATTCCTCTTTTACCTTTTAATAAATTATACATTTGTTTGGGTTTTTAGTGTTTGGTCTTTGGTCTTTGGTCTTTAGTCTTTAATCTTTAATCTTTAATCTTTAATCTTTAATCTTTAATCTTTTAAATATAAAAAAATTAATAATCTATTGATCTTAAATACTTTAATTTTTGTTTCCAAATATCTAAGTCGGTTTGGTGTTTTTCGATGTTTTTATAAACGCCTTTCACCAAAGGATTATCTTTAGACGTATGTTTAAAAAAACCTAAATTATTTTCTAATAATTTTATTTCCTTTGTAATTTCATCTATTTTTTTACGGATAAAAAACGTCTCTCCATCTAATTTTCTTATATCTTTTTGTTCTAAATAAGCATCTATATTATTTTTAAAGCGTAGCATAATCGATTCATTTTTATCCATATCTAATTTGGAAAATAATTTATCTATAACTTTATTAAACTTAGATTCTATAAATCGCATTTTTTGTGGTACCTGACCAAATTCTTTCCACTCTTTAATGAATGTTTTGATTTTATCTAACGCTACTACTTCTACGTCTTTTATATCTTCTTTTAACTTGTCTAAATATTCTTTTTTAGCACTAAAAACGACCATTAATTCTTCGTTTGCGTCATCTTGGACTTTATGCATTCTATCAAAAAAAGCATTACAAGCACCTCTAAATTCTTTCCATAATTTGTCTGAAAACTTTCTAGGCACATGACCGATAGTTTTCCATTCTGCTTGAATTTTTTTATAAACGTTAGCTGTTTCTTCAAAATCTTCACTATCTTTTAAAGACAATGCTTTCTCGACTAATGCTCTTTTTTTATCTAAATTTATTTGATGTTCTGATTTTACATCTTTATAGTATTCGTTTTTCTTTTGATTAAAAGTTCTTGTTGCTTCACGTAAAGATTCCCATAATTCATCTTTCTTCTCTTTAGTTACTTTACCAATTGTAAAAAACTCATCTCTTAACGTTTCTAATTCTTTAATTTTATTTTGCCATAAATTATGCGAGGTAACATCTTCGATAGTTAATTCATTTATCTTTTGAATAACCTCTTCTTTTTTAGGGACATTCTCTTCCCATTTCGCTTCTAATTCTGAAAATAATTCTCGTCTTTTATCATGAATTATTTTTGTTGCTGCACTAAATTTTTCCCAAATTTCTTCTCTAAATTCTCTTGCAACAGGACCTACATCTTCTTTCCAAATTCTATGTAGTATTTGCAATTCTTTAAATGCTTTTGCATTATCTGGTTCTTTTGTTAATTCTTCGGCACGTGCTACATATTTAGTTTTCTTTTCTAAATTATGCTTAAAATCTAGATTTCTAAAATCGGATTTTAAATGTAAAAAATCATATACTTTTTGCTCATGAAATCTAAAAGTACGCCAAGTATCATCATTTTTTTCGAATGGCACAGGACCGATTGAACGCCATTTTTCTTGAATTTCTTTTAAATCATTATACATTGTAGAAGATTCTGAACTAGAAATTAGCATTTTCAACTCTTCTATTAATGCAATTTTATTGGTGTAATTATTTTTACGCTCTTGCTCTTTTTGATTATAAAATTGCTTTATTTTATCACGATAATCATTAAAAACATTATAGAAGTTTTTCTTTAAAGGTGTTGTATAATGAAAGTCTATTTCATTACCACCTTCTTCGATAAATTTTGCTTTTTCTGTTGCAATATAATCATCAAACTTTTTATTAAAGTTCGTTTTCAATTCATTTACATCGTTTTTAATACTTTGAATTGGTTCGCTATTAATGATATTTTGAAGAAAACCTGTCAATTCTTCCAAACCAAATTCTGTAAAATCAGTTTTTGATTTTTCTTCTTTGGTTTCTTTTTCTTCGACTTCCTTTTCTTCAGATTTAGTTTCTACTTCTTCAACAGTATTTTCTGACTTTTCCTTTTCGTTAGGTTTAGAATCTGCTTCTTCTGGCGTTGGTTCTAAATTTTCATCTTCAATTACTTGTTCTTCAGTTGATTGGTCTTCAACTTTAATATTCTCTGTAGTTTCAGAATTACTATTCACTGAATTTTCTTCTTGTTCTTTATTGTCTAACATCTTTTAATGTTTATAGGGTCTTTTAATCTTCTAAAAAGATTATCATTAATATTAAGGTTGCAAGATAGTCATAGCAATTTAATTGACAAAGAAAAATTAATTTAGAATTTAATGTTGCCTTAAATAAAGATATAAGACAACTTCTTTTAGAGATAAGGCATATTCTAACTAAAATATTTACTATCTAGTCTTGGTACTTAAAAGTACTATCACAAAACAAAAAACCACATAAACTAACGCATATAAATTACCGAAAAATTGATTTACCAATAATGTTTGAATAAAGTAAGTTAGCGGAAAAACAGTCAACCCTAAACTAAATTTTGCTGTGGAAATAAATTCTTTTTGTTTTACTTTTGGTTGTAACCATCGCCAAATCAAAAATGGGAAAATACTATTTAAAATTAATAAATAATAAAATAAATTTTTTGATTTTTTCTTTAAATTTTTAACTTTTGAATCTTTCTTTAAAACGATATTTTGAATTTTTAAATTCGTGATTTCTGGTGTTAAAAACTCTTTTTCAGAAATCGAATTTAGTATTTCGTTATAACTTTCTTCGTTATTAATATGAACTGTTACTTCTTTTAAACTTTTAGTGACTTCATTAATAATTAAACCTATAGATTTTTTCACATCGTTTTTATCATAAAATTGAGACGCCAATATTGGTTTGCCATAAACGATAGCAACTTCTCTAGCATAGTCTTTTGTATTACTATAATTCATCCCTATAGGAATAATATGAAATTCTTTATTGGGGTTTTTATTTAGATAATCAAAAGTAATTCTTGTAAAACCTGCTCTTAATGATCGTATTTTTCTTAACTCACTATGACTTCCTTCAGGAAAAATAAGAATACTTTTATTTTTATCTAATAGTTTACTACATTTATCAAAAACGACTTCGTTTAATTTTTTAGAATTTACGCCATCACGCACTCTATAAATAGCAATTGCATTTATTGCATTTAATAATTTAGCGCCAATTTTATTTTTAAAAGCACTTGCCCTTGCTAAAAAATATAAAGTTCTAGGATTTTCTGTACCTATTAAAATAGGATCCATCATTGCATTTTGATGGTTTGCTACAAACAATACCGCACCGTTTTTAGGAATATTATCCAAACCTTTAACATGAATTTTTTTGTAAAACAAATGCAAACCAGTTCGCACATAAAAACGGACAATTAAATAAAGTATGTTCATATTTACGCAATTACATTTTTTTGTTTATTTCTCTTATCTTTTCGTGACCAAAAATACGCTAACAGCAATCCTGAAAAAATATCCCAAACAGACCAAAAAGCAACAACTAATGCCATACCGCCAAGATCACTAAAAAACAGAAATACCAATAATAAACCTAAACCTGAATTTTGAATTCCTGTTTCGATACTTAGTGTTTTTTGATTCTCATAAGATAACTTTAAATATTTTGCCGTTTGAAATCCAACCATAAATAGCACCGCATTTAACAATACTACTAAATAAAATGCATGATGAATATGCATGATAAAAATATCAAAATTATCATAAAAAGCACCAGCAATAAAAATAACTAAAATTAATATAGAAACTGGCTTTAAAATTTTGGAAGCAGTAGTTGCAATTTTAGGTTTAAAATGTCTAATAAGCATTCCTACAATTAGCGGAATCCCTAATATTAAAACAACTATTTCTAATACTTTCAACGGATTTAAGTTTACTTCTTTTAAAATCTCTGCTGTTGGTTGATAAAAATTCGCCCAAATTGCCAAATTAATTGGCGTCATAAATAACGCCATTGCTGTTGCAAAAGCAGTTAAACTTACAGACAATGCGGTATTACCTTTTGCTAATTTGGTCATGAAATTGGATACATTTCCGCCAGGGCAAGCAGCAACCATTAATAAACCTAGAGCCAAACTTGCTTGAGGTTTTAAAATATAAATTAATATTAAAGTTACTAACGGAACAATTAAAAACTGCAACACAACACCTACTAGAAGTATTTTTGGTTTTTTAAAAAGATTCTTAAAATCCGATATTTTTATATCTAAAGCAACACCTAACATTATTATTGCTAACAAGACATTAACTAGCCAAAGTGAATCTGTATCAAAATTTAATTTTAATTGATCTAAGTTTTGAATCATTTAATTATGGTATTATTTGCACTTTTGTTCCGCTGAAATCGGCATTACCTGTAAGTGCATCTATTTGTTTGTCATTAGTTAAATCGTTAATACTTACACCTGCATTTTGTTGTGCTAAATTTAATTTTATTCCTTTTCTATGATGGCCAAAACCGTGTGGAATACTTAAAACTCCTTTTTTGATGCTGTTTGTTATTTTTATTGGAATTTCTACTTGACCAACCAACGACACTACTTTTACTATTTGTTTATCTGTTAAATTTAATTGTAATGCATCTTCAGAATTAATAAGCATTGTACATCTATTTTCTCCTTTTATTAAAATTTCGGAGTTGTGCATCCAAGAATTATTATTTCTTAATTGTCTTCTTCCGATAAGGTAAAACGGATAATTAGACTGCTGCTTTTTATTCCATTTTTTTAATTGATTTTTTAACCTTTCCAAATCATCTACAAATTCTTGTGGTGCAATATTAATCATTTTATCTTTAGTGAAAATACGTTTTGTTAGACAAGGTTTTAATAGACCAAAATCAATTCCGTTAGGATTATCTTTTAGTTTTTTAACAGATAACTCTTCCGATTTATACGGTGAAAATTGCAACATATAATCTAACATGTTTTCGGGCGTAGCAGGATTTTTTATGCCAGTCATTCTTTCGGTTAATGCATTTAACACTTGCCAATCATGTCTTTGATTTTCTTCTTTTTTGAATAAACTTTCGCTATATTTTGTGGTATTTCTAATGGCTAATTGATGAAATGCCAAATCATAATGCGAAGTTTCTAAACCTGTAGTTGTTGGCAAAATAATATCGGCATGTTTGCTAGTTTCGTTTAAATAAATATCTATGGAAACCATAAATTCTAATTGCTCCAAAGCTTTTTCTAATTTCGTACCATTTGGCGTAGATAAAACTGGATTTCCAGCAATAGAAACAAATGCTTTAATGCCATCTTTCGCTAAAATTTCATCTGCTAAAGTTGTCACAGGAAATTCGCCTGAATATTCTGGCAAATTATTCACTTTACTTCTATAACGATTAAAAGACCCAGTTTTGCCTTGCATTGCGCTCATGCCAACTAAATCGATTGCTGGCAAAGTAAACATTGCGCCACCAATTTTATCGGTATTATCTGTTATTAAATTTAAAACATTTACTAACCAAATACACATACCGCCAAATTCTTGTGTCGAGACTCCTAACCTACCATAACAAACTGCTGTTTTAGCATTTGCGAAATCTTTGGCTATTTTTACAATATTATTTGCTGTAATTCCTATGTGATTTTCTACTTTATTTGGTTCAAATCCTTTAACAATTTCTTTTATCGCATCCCAATTTTTTAGATGATTTTCTAAATGTCCTTTTTGAGATAAATTTTCAGAAATAATAACATTTATTATTGCGAGTAAAAACAAGGCGTCTTTCCCTGGACTTATATAATGATGTTCACTCGAAATTCTGGAGGTTTCGGTATATCTTGGGTCTATATTAATTACTTTTCCGCCACGTTTTTGGATCGCCTTTATTTTATTTGAAAAACCAGGCGCTGTTAACATACTGCCATTAGAGACTGCTGGATTTGCACCTAAAATTAATAAATAATCTGTTCTTTCAATATCTGGAATAGGAATCATCATTTGATGCCCAAAAACTAATAAAGATGCAATATGATGTGGTAATTGATCTACCGAACTTGCTGTATATTTCTGCTTGGTCTGCAACGATTTAATAAACGGTTTACCATATAACATTAGTCCAATATTATGCACATTTGGATTACCTTGATATGTTGCTACTGCATCATTACCGTATTTTTTTTGAATTGCTTTTAATTTTTCGGCAACTTCATCTAAAGCGTCTTTCCAAGAAATTTCTATCCAACCGTTTTTTGTTTTTTTAATCGGTGTTTTTAATCGATCTTTATCTAAATATAAATCTTTTAACGCAACCGCTTTTGGGCAAATATGACCTTTACTAAACATGTCTTTTTTATCACCTTTTATACTGATAATTTCTTTGTCTTTGTAGGTTATTTCTATGCCGCACATTGCTTCGCAAAGATTACAGGTTCTATAGTGGGTTTTGTTCAATTGTTTATTTGTTTAATTATTGTTTCACACTGATTTAACTCAATCTTTTTTATTGCTTTTGAAAGTATCGCTGAAACTTCGTTTTTAGACTTCACTTTTGCGTTTAAAATAAAAACACTGGCGTTGGTTTATTTAGGTCAATTCTATAATAAAGTATGATTTTGTTTTTGTAAATATAATTCAAAAAAAATTAAACAAAAAAGACTGCCTTTTTAGGGCAGTCTTTAAGTTTAATAAAAATATTACTTTATTTAGCTTTCTTTAAAATATAAACAGCCATATTCTTAGCTAATTTAGCATAAGCTTCAGATATTCTATAACCAGAATCAAAATCAAAACCAAAAGCACCATTACCTTGTACGTAATTGTACTTGCCCTTTAATAATACTTTATTTGGTTCACTTTTTTTGGAAACGGTAATTATAGCACTTACTTTTGAATTTTGCCTAACAATACCAACATTATAACCAGCATATAAAAAAGTAGTATGTATATGCATGATATAATCTGCATCGTCTTTTGAAACTACTACTTGCGCTTTCTTAAATCTTTTATTAAACGATTCAATAAATTTTGGTTCATATTTTTCTGCTCTATCACTAAACCAACTTTTTTTAAATTTTTCGCCTGAACCTTCTTCTTTCTCCTCTCTCATAGCTACTTTATCTTCTAAAAAAGCTTCTTCAGATTTATATTTAGGTATTTCAACATCTGTGTAATCGAATTGTAACTCGAATTTTGCTATTCCTTTTAAGTTTTTAATATTACCTTCTTGTACTTTCATTTTTTGCGCAAAAGTCAAGGTTGTAAATAATACTGCTACTAAATAAATTGTTTTTTTCATTTGTTATTGTTTTAATTATTGTTTTTAAGATTTTCGTTTAATATAAGTTGCAATTTTTTTTGCTAAATAAAAGTAACTTGTGGATACTCTTTCTATAATATCATAAGATGCGCCACCTTTAGCTCTTTCACATTTTCCTTTAAAAAGTATTTTATTTGGATTGTCTTTTTTTGTTACCGTATATGTTGCTGTAATTTTCGCATATTGATTAATCGCTACAACATTAAAACCTGTAAAAATCCAATCTATTTTTATATGAATATGGTATTCTGAATTCTCAATAATAGATTCTCCTTTTCGTTTGTACCATTTATTAAATGATTCAATAAATCGTGGTTCAAAAGTTTCTTTTTTTGCAGTAACCCAATTCTCTCTAAATTTAGGATGTTTATTAGTTTGCATTGTTAAAAACTCTTCTTCACTTTCTTGATGTTCAATTGAAATGTTTTTTTGGTCAAAAGAAATACTAAAATTTTTAACACCTTTTAAATCTTTAATATTTCCTTCTAATACTTCAAAATTATAACTCCTTTGACTATAACTTATCATTGATAATGTAAGAAGAAATAATAAAATATATTTTTTCATAACTAATTTACTTGGTTTAATAAATTGAATACTAATTTTTCTTTATTAACTATGGGTTGCACATAAATTTTAAGAATTTTATAATAAACATCTTCACTTTCTGCTTTGTCAACGTATTTTTTAAAGGCTTCTAATTCCGTATTATTATAATGTCTTTTATACTTCTTGTCTCCATATAGCAAATCGTATGCCATATAATTTGTGGTATTTAATTGATAGTTTTTATATACTATTCTATCAATTTCTTTTGCAATAGCAATGGCATCTCTTTTTTTATTATTGATAAATTTAACATTGTTTACATCTAATTTTTCAAAGACTAGTTTCACTTTTCCTTTAAAATCGTTGATACCAGAAACTATACTACGCATATTTTCAAACTTCTCTTTTTGATAATCACCTTCTTTATCAACTGTACTTAACTCGTTTGCTTTTTCAAAAGCACAAGGTTCATATTCAAAAGAAATGGTAGAAACCACAATATTAAGTTCTGCAATTGATTTTTTAATATCGTCTGCATCAC
>Ga0256834_1002567_pt1 | contig 11359 bp, 6 predicted proteins | sample 4281140metaG_FD_190536 | JGI IMG/M metagenome (GOLD analysis project Ga0256834, IMG submission 190536) | Hydrothermal vent microbial communities from East Pacific Rise, Pacific Ocean - 4281-140 | ecosystem: Environmental > Aquatic > Marine > Hydrothermal vents | place: Pacific Ocean: East Pacific... | reverse complement strand
CTAAACGGAACACCATTTTCTTTGTAATATTGATGTAGAAATTCAGCTTTTAAAGCTGCAACATCTACATTACTGGGACATTCACTTGCGCAAGCTTTACAACTTAAACACAAATCAAAAACATCGTATAATTCTTTGTGATTGAATTTGTTTTCTTGGGTTGAATTTGTTAAGAATTCTCGTAAGGCGTTTGCCCGTGCCCGTGTAGTGTCTTTTTCATTTCTTGTAGCTCTGTAACTTGGACACATAGTACCTCCAGCTTCAGGTAGTTTTCTACAATCACCAGACCCATTACATTTTTCGGTTGCTCTTAAAATACCTAAACTGTCTGAGAAATCTTGAATAGTTTGAATTACAGGTTCTTTTCTTTCAGCTTCATAACGTAAATTTTCATCCATTGGATAAGGATCTACAATTTTACCTTTATTAAATATGTTATTTGGATCAAAAGTGTGTTTAATACGTTTTAAAAGCTCATAATTTTTTGTTCCAATCATTTGAGGAATAAATTCGGCTCTTACAATACCATCACCGTGTTCACCACTAAATGAACCTCCATATTTTTTAACGAGTTTGGCCGTTTTTGATGTTATTTCTCTAAACAAAACAACATCCTCTTTTTTCTTTAAATTTAGTATGGGGCGTAAATGAATTTCACCAGCACCGGCATGTGCATAATACACAGCTTCTTGTCCATATTCTTCCATCATTTGGGTGAACTCTGAAATGTAATTTGGTAAATCGTTTACTTCTACAGCTGTATCTTCAATACAAGCAACAGCTTTGTTATCACCAATAATATTTCCTAACAACCCTAAACCTGCTTTGCGTAAATTTAAGGCTTTATTTATATCGTTATTTACTAATTTAGGATAGGTATAACCTAAATTATTTTCTTTTAAGTCTGAAATTAATTCATCTGCAAATTTGCTAGATTCTTCGTTAGAATTTGTACAAATTTCAAGCATTAATATAGCTTTTGGATCACCTTCTACAAAAAACCTATTTTTTAATTGCTCTCTATTGTTTTTTGTACAGTCTAAAATGGTTTTATCCATCAATTCACAAGTATACAAGTTGTGTTTCATGGCAGTTACCACAGCTTCCATACTTTCTTGGATACTATTAAAATGAGCAGCAACCATGATATTTTTTGGTGGAGGCAACGTATCTAACTGTAATGTTATTTCAGTTGTAAAAGCTAAAGTACCTTCACTACCAGTTAATAGTTTTCCTATATTTATTGTAGTATTTTCACCTCCAAAAAGTTCAAATCTTAATAATTCATCTACAGGGTAGCCATTATTTCTGCGGTGAATACTTTTTTTTGGAAACTCTTTTAAAATTTCTTGCTGAACTTCTTTGTTGGATAGCTCGTTAAATATTAACGTGTAAATAATACTTTCTAAGGAGTTTCCTGTTTTTTTTTGATTGAATTCTGAAATATTTACTTCGTTAAATATGACTTCAGATCCATCACTTAAAATAGTTTTTAATTCAATAATTTTATCACGAGTCACACCATATTTTATAGAAGTGGTTCCTGATGAATTGTTTCCAACCATTCCGCCAATCATACACCTGTTACTTGTTGATGTGTTTGGCCCAAAAAATAATCCGTACGGTTTTAAGTAATTGTTAAGTTCATCTCTAATAATTCCAGGTTGAACAGTAATCGTTTTTTTATGTTCATCAAAGGCTAAAATTTTGGTAAAATGCTTTGAAATATCAACTATTAAACCATCACCAACACATTGACCGGCTAATGATGTACCTGCAGCTCTTGGTATAAGTGTTATGCTATTTTGAGTTGCAAATTCAATAAGTGTTTTTATATCTTGTATGTTCTTCGGATAGGTTACACCCAAAGGGATTTTTCGATACACTGAAGCATCTGTAGCATAAATACTTTTATGTAAATTATCAAAGTGAATTTCACCTGATAATAAATTTTCGAGTTCTCTTAAATTTATTATTTTTAAAGACATCACACTTTAATTATGGATTGAAAACAATACCACTACAATGGTTTTTACTTGCTCCTGTAACACTTTTTAAACAGTTATTTACATTTTCATCTTTTAAAAATCCAAGGAAGGCAAATACTAAAGCCTCTTTGTAATTGATTATAGTATCTTCAGGAATTATCAATTGAGTTTTTGTGTATGATTGAATACGATTAATAAGAAATGTGTTGTAAGCTCCACCACCAGCAACCAACATTGTTTTTTCTGAATTTGAATCAATTTTTTTTACAATTTGCATAGCTACGTGTTCAACAAAAGTTCTTAAAACATCGTTAATTTCAAGGTTGAATTTGTCAATCATTGGAAATATAGTTTCCACAATAAATTCATAACCTAACGATTTAGGTTTTGTATCATTATAAAAAGGTAAGTCATTTAGTTCTTTTAATAGACCCTTATCAATATTTCCTGTTGAAGCAATAGCTCCCTCATTATCATATTCAAAATTTAATTGAGAAACATAATGATTTAAAACAATATTTACAGGGCAAATATCAAAAGCAATTCGTTGCCCGTTTTTATTAAATGAAATATTAACAAATCCTCCTAAATTTAAGCAATAATCATATTCCGAAAATAATAATTCATCACCTATTGGTACTAAAGGAGCCCCTTGTCCGCCAAGAGCAATATCTTGTATTCTAAAATCACAAATTGTTTTCACACCAGTAATAGCGGCTATTTGTGGTCCATTCCCAATTTGAAGTGTGTAATTTTTATTAGGGTTGTGATATATTGTATGTCCGTGAGATGCAATAAAATCTAAATTTTCAATTTTATTTTTAGTAATAAAATTTAAAATAGTATTTCCTAAATGAACTCCGTAATCAGCATTTAATTTTGTGAGTTTTTCACCAGAGAAATGAAAACCCTCCTTTAAGGTAGTTTTCCAATATGTACTATAGCTAATAGTTGTATGATTAAGTATTTCAAAGAAATAACCGTTATTATAACTAATTTTTATATATGCAATATCGATACCGTCTAATGAAGTACCGCTCATAACACCAATTATATATTTGGTAGTATTCTTCATATCATAAAAATTCACTTTTGTAAAGGTCTAATACATTTTTTACGCTTTTATGCTTCTCAAGAAGCATTGAAGCCAAATCTTCATCAATAAGTAACTCATCCATTAGCATTAGTACTCCGCGATTTACTAATTTTGTATTAGATAGTTGCATATGAACCATTTTGTTGTCTTTTACTCTTCCTAGCTTAATCATTACAGAAGTAGAAATCATATTTAATACCAGCTTTTGTGCGGTTCCTGCTTTCATTCTTGTACTTCCAGTAACAAATTCTGGTCCAACAACTATTTCAATTGGATATTTTGCAGTAAGAGATAGCGGGCTATTTTTGTTACAAGTAATACAACCTGTAACAATATTGTGTTCTTTCGCTTTTTGAAGACCTCCAATTACATAAGGAGTTGTTCCAGAAGCTGCAATTCCAACCAATACATCTTTATTGGTAATGTTATATTTCTGTAAGTCTTTCCACGCAAGAGTTGTATCATCTTCAGCATTTTCAACAGCTTTTCTAAGTGCAATATCACCGCCAGCAATAAGGCCTATTACCCAATCGTCTGAAACTCCGTAAGTTGGAGGGCACTCTGAGGCGTCTAATACACCAAGTCTTCCACTTGTTCCAGCCCCAATATAAAAAAGTCTACCTCCATTTTTCATTTTAGTATAAATAATATCTACCAATTTTTCAATTGAAGGAATTTCTTTTTCAATAGCAAGGGGTACAGTTTTATCTTCGGCATTAATACTTGAGAGTAACTCAAATGTGTCCATTTTTTCAAGATTATTGTAATTAGATGATTGTTCAGTTGTGGGTTTATTCTTCATGTTGTTTTTTTATGATGGTTAAACATAAAATTGTTAAAAGTGCGTTTACTAAGATATTCATAAAACCTAAGTCAAATGAAAATTTGGTAATTAAAAAGTAATTTAAATAGTATGTTACAAAGGGCATTAAAACGCAAATGTAAGGTACTAAAGAATCTTTAATTTTAATTTTTGTAAAAATACCGAATAAATAGAGCCCTAATAGGGGGCCGTAAGTATAACCAGCCACTTTAAAAATAGTTGAAATAATATCACCTTTACTATTTGAAAAAGACATTACTATTAAAAAAATTAAGGCTGAGAAACCGAGAAGAACAATATTTTTCAAATTGTTTTTCTCTTTAGAAGTTTTATGCTGAATCGCTAAAAAATCATGGGTAAACGAGGTTGTTAATGCTGTTAATGCCGAATCTACACTTGAAAATGATGCAGCTGTAATACCTAAAATAAAACTAATACTAGCTATTGTTCCAAAGTAGTTTAGAGATAACATAGGAAATAAATTGTCTGTATTTATAAATTTTCCATTTTCTACTTCTAATTTAATACCAAATTTTTCAGCGTATAAATATAACATAATACCCAAACCTAAAAATAGAAATTGAGTAATTGCTAAAATGAAACTAAATGATAATGCATTATTTTGAGCTTCTTTTTTGCTCCTACAAGTAAGCGTTTTTTGCATCATATTTTGATCTAACCCCATCATTGCAACGGCAATTAGTATTCCCGAAATAAATTGTTTGAAGAAGTTGCTTCCAGAATTAAAATCCCAATCAAATACTTTAAAATATTTGTGATGTACTATTGATGATATAGTTTCCGAAAAACTTAAGTTCAACGAATTTTTAATTGTGTAAATAGATATTATTGCAGCTAAGATTAAGAAAAAAGTTTGAAGTGTATCTGTCCAAACAATAGTTTTAATACCTGACTTATTGGTGTATAACCAAATTAGAAATAGGATAATAATTACTGTTAGATAAAAAGGGACTTGGAAAGCATCAGAAACGGCATATTGTATAATTTTAGCAGCCAATAGTAGGCGAAGTGCTGCGCCAAACGATTGAGATATTAAAAAAAATAAAGATCCAACTTTATATGTTTTTACTCCAAATCGAGTTTCTAAGTAGGTATAGATAGATACTAGTTTTAACTCGTAATAAATAGGTATAAGAACATAGGTTATAAAAACATACCCAACAATGTTTCCAAATACAAATTGTAAATAGTAAAAATAATTATTACCAACCATTCCTGGAATTGAAACAAAAGTAACTCCAGATAATGCTGCTCCAACCATTCCAAAGGAAACCAATTGCCAAGGAGACTCTCTATCTCCAGTGAAAAAGGAGTTATCACTTTTATTTTTTGAAGCAAAACGAGAAATTAACATTAGAAGGCCGAAATAGGAGGCAATAACTATTAAAATTAGCGATGAATTCATTTATGTTAAATGTTTACGTGAAATTATAAATATAAACGGGGATTACAAATTTAATTTCAGTCACTTTTATTTAGGAATATAAGTTTAGTGTGAATATTCTTTTTTTATTATTAAGAATAAATGGAGTTTACAAATTTCTTTGAAAACCCCATTTATAAAATTACATAAAAACAAAAATTTAATTATATGCTTGGGTCAGCAGGTATGTTCGGGTTATTTTCTCTTTCATTAAATGGGTAAGGATAATAATTCCTATTACGCTCAATGAAGTAGTCACCACCTGTAGGAATTACAAGGTTAGGGTGGATTCTTCTTGAATCTTCAAAACGCATTCCGCTCATAAATAACTCTATGGATCTATTTTTAAATATTTCATCCATAATATCAGTTTGGCTGTTTACATTTCCAGTCCAAGGACCTAAAGTAGCATTTACACCAAAAACATCATTGGTTTTTTCTCTAACCAAGTTTAAGTTTAAAACTGCACTCGGTAAATCGTTTGACATAGCGTAAGCTTCTGCTTTGATTAAAAGCATTTCACCTGGTAAAAACACAGGAATTGATTTTGAAGCAGTATCAAAGAATCCTAAAGCATTGTCAACGTTATGAAATCCAAAGTCGGTTTCAGTCTCATCTACTGGAGAAAGATAGAATGCTATTCTTCCATCTCCAACTTCAGGAATATAACTACCTGTTAAACCAAAATTATCTTGAGGTTTTGTGTCAGGATCATTAAAAACCGCAAAACTCCATACAGGGTTTTCATTTGTAACTCCATCATACCACCATTCTGATACAGAAGAGAGGTTTACAGCATTTGCAGCTGATATTGCAGCAGTGTAATTTCCTGCAAATAAATTGTATCTAGCTAAAAATGCATTTACTACATTTTGTAAATCTAAATTAGGAATATATGCTAAAAATTCTGCAGAGATAGTAGTTGAAGCTAAATCAGTTTTAGCACTTTCTAATAAGTTGATGCATTCACTTAAAACTTCGTCTCTAGTGTTAAAAACAGAGGCGCCATTAGGATCGTTATTAATAGGAGCTTGCTCAAAATTTTGGATTAAATAACCTAAAGTCATCGCTTTAAACCATTTTGCATAAGCACTAAGACCTGCTTTTGTACCAGGTTCCATTTCAACATTATCTATATTTGCTAAGATAGATTCAGCCATTCCCTTATCTCTTAAAAGTCTAGACCATAATCTGGTAACCCCAGCATTATCACTATTTAATAACGTTCCACCAGCTACTAACTCTCCAGGAGTTACGTAGGTTAATGTGTTCCCTAATTCTCTTGTTGTTAATCCAGGAATTTCAACAATTGGAGCCAACGTTGAAGTCGCAAAATGTTGAGACATGCCAACAGATACACCTAGTAACCCAGCTTTGGTAGTTAACACTTGGTCTTCGGCAGGCTGATTAATATTGTTAAAATCTGTTTCACAAGCTGTAAAAGACAGTACGCCAATTACAACTATAAATATTTTAATTAATTTTTTCATTATTCTTTATTTAAAAATTAAAGATTACACCAAATTTATATACTGCAGGAATAGGTACATTAGCCATATCCTGTCCTGTTACTCCATTGGTTTGTCCTTGAGTATTTACCTCTGGATCAAATCCATAATAATTATCAATTGATATTAAGTTTGTTCCACTTAGTGTGAATTTAACATTTTTAATATATTTTTTATTTAATCTTAAATTGTAGGTAAGTGCTACTTCTCTAAGCTTAATAAAAGATCCATCTTCAATGAATGATTCAAAAATACCAAAGTTAGCAACAGAGCTTCCTTTAGGTATAATACCATTTAACTCATCAGCAGTTGCTTTTCCACCAGCAAAAAGATACCCCATACGTTTGTCCCAACTCATTACATCATTTCCTTGAGAAATATCCCATTGAAATCTAAAACCAAAGTTTTTATATTCAAACTCGTTAGTTATGGATGCAACAAAATCAGGGTTAGGGTCTCCAATAATTTTTCTTAGTGTAGTTCCTGTAGGTTGTCCATTAGCATCATAATCTTGCACAGGCGTATTTCCTTCATAGTGACCTAATGCTTTTTGCACTTTTCCATCTGGAGTTAGCAAAATTTCTCCATTGGTATCTCTAGCAAAAAAAGTTCCGTAAAATACACCAATTGCCTCACCATCTTGAGCTACTGAAGTTCCAAACATTCCTAACCCTTGTCTAAACCCTTCAACATCTGTAACGTTATTTTTGTTACGGCTAAATGTACTGGTAATTGTCCAGTTCAAATTTTCACCTCTAATAGGAGTTCCTTTTAAGAGTATTTCAAACCCTTTATTTGTCATATTTGCAACATTTGCAAATTGCTGATCAAAACCTGTTGAAGGTGATAAAGGGCGATTTATCAACAAATCTTGGACTTCTTGGTTATAATAAGAAAATTCAATACTTAATCGATTGTCAAACATAGACGCATCAAACCCAAATTCCATTTCGGTTTGTCTTTCAGGTTTTAAGTTAGAATTACCTTGTGTTGTTGAAGGTATAAATCCAATATTTCCGTTATATACAGAACTATCATAATTCGTGTAAATTTGAAAAGGATCTAAAGCGGTTAGGTTACCTGCTTGTCCCCAAGCAGCACGTAATTTAAATGAGTCAAAAGTATCTCCTAAAGCATTTTCCCAAAAATCTTCATCAGAAATAGCATAGGAAGAACTTACTTTAGGGTAGAATTGTTGACGTTCATCTACTCCAAAAGTAGAGGCTCCATCCAATCTTCCTGCTAGCGTAAGGAATAATTTGTCTTTATATCCAAAACTTTGTTGTAAATACCCTCCCCAAAAAGAAGCTTGAGTTCTGTAATCTACACCCGATGCAGCTGATGCAGGGTCAGTTACAATTACTCCATCAATGGCACTAACCAAATTGTTTGTAACACCAAAAATTTGTCTTTCTTCATATTGGTAGCTGTATCCAGCACCAGTAGTAGATTTTAAATCATCACTTATATCAAACTGATAACTCAAATTGATATCACTATTTAACATGTCAGAACTAATTGTCGCTTTTTGAGACAGCCCATTTACCTTCGTGTTAAATCCATTTGGAATATAAATTAATCCTTCTGAATTAGAGTGGTCATATCCTAAAGTGTAATTAAATCTAAAACCTTCAAAAGGTGTTAATTTTAATTGAATATCGCTAATAGATCTAAAGTTTGTTGTTGTAGCATCAACTCTGTCAATGGCTTCATACGGGTTTGCCATCCAGCCTATATTTGGGTAATTTCCAAATTCATCAGGTTCAGGATTGTTTAAGTTATCTGCAAAAATAAGACTTGTGATTGGGCCATAATTTGTACCATTAGGCATGTCAGTACTTTTGTTGTACGAAACAAATGACCCTGCTGAAATAGAAAGCCAATCGTACAATTCTTGATCCAATCTTAAACGTAAGGTTTTTCTGTCAAAATCTGTATTTCTAACAATACCATCATTTTTGTATTGTGAAGCAGAGAAAGAATATTTTGTTTTTTCAGTACCACCATTGATGTTTAAGGAGTTTTCAAATCCGTAAGCAGTAGTGAAAATGTAATCTTGGTAGTTATAACGAGTAGCAGGTACGGCAACATCTCCATCCCATTTGAGTTGAGCGTCATTGTAAGGCAATGCTTTTCTCAAGTTGTTAATGTTAAAACTTGTAGAATATGTAATTCTTGGTTCTCCTATCTTTCCTTTTTTGGTGAAGATTTGAACCACTCCATTACTCGCTCTAGATCCGTAAATTGCAGCAGCAGCAGCACCTTTTAATACTTCAATGCGCTCAATATCATCAGGGTTGATATCAACCAACCTGTTTTGAGTATACCCTCCTAAATTAATTAAAGCAGAAGAACTGTTGTTTGTTATTACTCCATCAATGATGTATAAAGGGTCGGAACTACCTACTAAGGTACTAGCACCTCTTAACTTAATTGAAACACCTCCAGAAGGGTTTCCAGAGTTTCTGCTAATTTGTGCCCCAGCAATTTGACCTTGAAGAGCTTCTCCAATACTTACAACAGCTTTAGATTCACTTAAGTCTCCAGCACTTAAGGTTGATATGGCAGATCCGAGTTGTTTTTTTGTGGAAATCCCAGAAGTACCAGTAACGATAACCTCGTCTAAGTTCAATAAATCTTCAACTAATTTAAAATTAATCGGATTTTTGTTTTCAATTTTCTTCGTACTAGGTTTCATCCCTAAATACGAACATTTTAGCTCTTGTCCTATATTAGCTGTTATTGTGTAGTTACCGTTAAAATCGGTTTGAGCCCCTGTTTTTTTACCAACAACAATAATGTTTGCTCCTGGTATAGGAGAACCATATTCGTCAGTTACTGTTCCAGTGATTTCAATTTCTTGGGAAAAAACACTTAAACTACTAAATAGTAGAGCAATAATAATTAAATTAATGCGTGTAAAAATACTTTTCATTTGGTATTTATTTATGTTAAACACCCAAAACTAGTAATTTTTTCTTGAATACGTTAATAAATTGTTAATAAAATGCAAAAATTAACATTTAAAACAGCAAAAAACAGCAGATATATGTGTTTTTGTAAGTTTTTTAAAGGATTTTAACTCCCTTTTCTTTAAAATCATTAAATGTTGAGTCTGTAGGGTTGATATTGGTAACAATAGTGTCTATTTTATGAATAGGAGCTACCGCATATCTTTTAATTTTGTTTATTTTATTTTTGGTACAGAGTACAATAACTTTATTGCTAGCAGATATCATACACTTTTTTATATGAGAAACCTCCCAGTTTGGCTCTGTCATACCGCTTGAAACATTTATACCTTCAGTACCCATAAAGCATAAGTCTGTTCTTAGTTGAGATATGGAAGATACCACGTCTAAACCAATGGTTACTTGTGCGGGTTTGTAAAGTTTACCTCCGATAAATATAATTTCAATTGATGGGTGTTTAGTTAATTCAAGTGCAATAGGCAGACTATATGTGTATATAGTGGCGTTAATATCAGAAGGTATAATTTTTGCTAATTGTAAGTTGGTTGTGCTACCACTCATAATAATAACTTGCCCTTCTTTTATTAGGTTTAAAGCCTTTTTGGCAATGGTATTTTTTTCTTCTAAATTAAAATTACTTCTTTCAAGGTATGATGAGGCTAAATTATCTATAGGTAGAGCTCCACCATGTACTTTCTTAATTAGCTTCTTGGAGGATAATTCATTAAGATCTCTTCTGATGGTGTCTTCTGAAACCTTTAATTCAATACTTAAATCGGTAGATAAAACTTTTCTGCTTAGCTTAATTTTATCTAATATATATTGATGTCTTTCTTCTTTTAGCATTCTGTATACATTGTTAATTGTATTAACAGCCACAAATATGCAAAATATTTTTATCTTTTTTTAATTGTTACGGTTTTAAGTTTGAAAATAAGTATTTTACAATTCGTGATTTTAACGCATAAAAATGCATAAAAATGCATATAATCTTTTTTTTAAGCATTATTATTTTTAAATTTACAAATTATAAAATGAAAGTAATAATGAAAGATTCTGAACAGGCTTATCTAAAGAACATTAAGTACCAAGAAGCTGGTAAATTTGAAGATACTAGATTTGAAAAAATTCATAATGTAATTTTTTCAGATTCTAATATTGGATCTAAAACAGTTGCTAGGGAAATAGCTAATTTGATTTTAAGCAAACAAAAAGAAGGGAGAAAATGTGTGCTAGGTTTGGCAACAGGGTCATCTCCAATAAAAGTTTATGAAGAGTTAGTTAGGATGCATAAAGAGGAAGGCTTAAGTTTTTCAAACGTTATTACCTTTAATTTAGATGAATATTATCCAATGGATAAGAGTAGTATTCAAAGTTATTACTATTTTATGCACGAGCATTTGTTTAATCATGTTGATATATTACCTGAAAATGTACATATACCAAATGGTTCAGTTACAAGTAGTGAGTTACACCAATATTGTATCGAATATGAAAAAATGATTGAAGAAAATGGAGGGATAGATTT
>Ga0256834_1002566_pt1 | contig 11359 bp, 10 predicted proteins | sample 4281140metaG_FD_190536 | JGI IMG/M metagenome (GOLD analysis project Ga0256834, IMG submission 190536) | Hydrothermal vent microbial communities from East Pacific Rise, Pacific Ocean - 4281-140 | ecosystem: Environmental > Aquatic > Marine > Hydrothermal vents | place: Pacific Ocean: East... | reverse complement strand
TTAAAGTGAAAAATACGGCGGTATATGCGATTCGTTTAATCATAACTTCTTATGTGTTGAGCGACAAAATACTTTTAAGTCCCTGTGCCAGTAAAAATTTTTGAATAGCAAATATCTTAATTTTTAGTGATTCGGACAAAAAATCCGCATCTCCTCCCGATAAAACGACTTTTACTCCGGGATATTGCGCACGATAGGCCGTAATAATCCCTTCGATTTCTTTTAATATGCCGTGAATAACGCCCGAGTGAACGGATTGTTCGGTGGAATTTCCCGTAAGCGGCGGCACGAGGTTATCGAATGTCAAAAGGGGTAAGCCTTTCGTGAAATGATGCAAGGCCTTATAGCGCATTCGAATACCCGGCGATATGCTTCCGCCTTTGTATGTGCCTAGAGGGTCCAGGTAGTCGTAGGTGATGCACGTGCCTGCGTCGATAACCAGCACATTGTTTCCGAAAATTTCTTTGGCACCGGCCGTTAAAGCTATGCGGTCCGCACCAAGGGTATCGGACCGGTAATCGATGTGAAAGGGCAAACGGATGTTTTGGTTAACGTAAAGCACCGGAAACGTGGCATTTTTCAACCGGTTTTCCAGAGCCTTGCCGGGTGTGCCGGTACGGACTACGGCCGCTTTCCGGATTTTTTCCCAAGGTATGGATTCGAAGGTGAAAATTTTTTCAATAAGTTTTCCGTTATCATACAGAAAATATTTGGTTCGGGTATTGCCGATGTCGATTCCTAATTGCATGACGGCGGAAATTTACACAAAGGTAATCTTTTTCCGGGTTAAACTTTCGGAGGTTCGAGCGAGAAATGCCGTTGAATATCCAACATTTCGCGAAGCAAATCGAAAAGGTAGCTTTCAAAAGCTTGCAAAAACGCTTCCGTATCGGCCCAAGGGGGATGCAGAAGCGGCTTGGTACTGCGGACGGTGTAAATTACGGGGGCGGGATTGTCCTTACCTTTGATTTCGCCGGTTTTCCATAATAACCACAAGTAAAAATAAAGCTGAAACCAATATTTTTTTTGGAGGATTACTTTCTCGAAAAAATCCGAACCGGGTTGTATTTTTTTATAAGATGCATCGGCTCTTCCCGTTTTATAATCCACAATGCGGAGTTGTCCGTTAAATACATCCGTGCGGTCGATGAATCCTTTGCATTTCACTTTGCCTATACCGGATATGTTCAGCTCGGGAGCCAGTTTTTTTTCCGTGTCCAAAACGATTATTTCGTTGCCGGATCGGACGGCTTGCAGGTCGATTCGAAGGAATTTTTTGACCATTTCCTTGGCGCCGGCCAAGGCCAGGATATTTTTTCCTTTGAGTTTTTTCTTTGTTCCTCGGTCCGGTTGTTGAAATTCGTCGAAAAAAAATCTTTCGGTGGTTTCGTCCGACAAACGTATGAGTTTTCGGATAATTTCGGGGGTTAGTATCCGGTTGACGTAAGGGGTGTAGAGCTTTTCCATCGTGTTGTGAATGACATTTCCCATCCGGTTGGCGGCCACGAAGTCTTCCAGCAAGGGTTTTTCTTCCCAGCCCAGCACATAACGCCGGTAAAAGTCGGCGGGATAATGTTTATAGCTGATGAGCATCGAAGCCGAAACTCCTTTTTCTTCCAAATATTTTTTTAATCGATCTGCGAATTCACCGTCTTTTTTAATGTGCTGCGGAAGGGGTAAGGTCCGGGCATCCCCCGACAGGTAAATGTCTTTAATTTCGATACGGCGTTGGGGCAACATTTCTTTGAGTTGTAATATATAGCGCGAGGGTTCTCCCGATGTGATTCCTTTGGCGGAAGCGTCGTAAAGCAACCAAACTTGCCGGGCTTTAGCTAACAGCCGGTAGAAGTGATAGGCCGTAACGGCGTTTTTATCGTCATACACGGGCAAACCGAAATGCCGGCGTACATCGTAAGGTATAAAACTGTTAAGGGCTTTCCCTTTGGGGATGATACCTTCGTTCATTCCCAACATCAATATACGGTCGAAATCCAGCAAGCGGGTTTCCAGCAGGCCCATGATTTGATATCCTTTGAGCGGATGTCCCGAAAAGCGCAAAAACATTTCTTTAACCATGCGCTTGTAAAACTTTAAGGTGGCAAGGAGGTTGTTAAACACGCCGAACCGGTTTTGCATGTCGTGGAGGCGTTTCACAAGTTTGGCGATTTCCATCCATGCGATGCGTTCGGGATGGTTACGTTCGATGTTTTCGCCCGTTATGTCGAGAATCCGGTCGAGTTGTTCGAGCAGTTGTGCGGGATGTTTGATTTCGGGGAAAAACCTTTCCAATCCCTTGTCGCGCATTAAAGCGTGGAAATCTTCCCGGTCGATAAACCGGTTGCGTTGTTGTAAAATTTCTTCTTCGATTGATTGCAATGTGTCAAAGCCGGGAATCTTGAAAAAAGGATGCTTGATCAGGTAGAGAAAATCTTTCAAATTCACGTTGCCCGAACGTTCGGCTTCGGCATAAAAACGGATATAAAGCTCCGTTAGGCGCACGGTTTGCATTTGGTAGGCCGGCAAGGAGAAGCTTAAGTTAACTTTATCAAGGTCTTCGGGAAGGGTATGCAGGAGTTCGGTGAGCATGGAAGGGTCGTTGAGCACAATCAAAGTATTGAGACGGAATGCGTCTTTGTTTTCCCTGGTGTTTATTTCAAATGCCTTGAGTTGTTTGACGGCAAATTGGATTTGCGATGCGCTGTCGGTGGCGTGAACCGTGTAAAATGTCTTGGGCGGATGATAGGTGTCGAATATCCATTTAAAGTCTTTTCCAAAAACTTGATCCTTTTGATATTTTCTTAAAAACTTTCCTGCCTCAAAGGGGTCGTTTAAATAAAACCGGTCGGCATCCCAAAAAATTTTGGCTTTCCGGTCCGAAATCAGCCGGCGAAAGATTTGCTCTTCGGCCCGGGTCAAGGCGTTAAATCCGGCCAGGATTATGCTTTCACGCGCCCACCGGTTTTCCCAACCGGAATATTGTTCCCAAGCTTCCCGGTAGAGCATTCCGTCGTAAGCCGAGTTTTGACTTTCCAATTTCCGGCGAAAATTTTTGTATATTTCGGGAAGCCGTTCGAAAAATTGTAAATAATCGTTCATTTCAGCGGATTCACCGGCTTGGAGATCCCACCGGTCGATTTCTTTTATTTGCATTAAAGTGTCGAGAATGTCATCCGGACTGACGAGAAACTTGTCGATCTCGTCAAAGTCGTTGAGCAAAACGTGTCCCCATCCTATAAAGCGATCGAACGATTGGGCGGGTAAGCCGGCTTTCCGGGTAACTTCACCATAGGTTTCAAACAGCATCAAAAGCAATTCGTATTGTTCGGCGACGCGCTTTCCGGTGATGTATGCCAAAAAATCCGTTATGGAAAAGATTCGGGGCGCAATAACGGGTTTGCCGGACAGTTCGGATAGTTTTTTTTCCAAAAACAAGGCGGGACGCCGGTTGGGGAAAATTACGGTTTTCCGGTATAAGGCGTCCTCTTCGAGTAAGGTTTCGGCCAGTTTATCCAAAAATCCTTTCATCGGCTGAAAAAGAGAATTAATCGCTTGGTCCGGGCGTCTTTCTTGACCCAATCCGGGTCGGGATTGATCAGGGTGCGGTTTTGGGCCTGCGAAACCAAATCCTCGTCGGTAAATTCCAAAGTGGCGTTCAAATCGTCCACAAAAACCACAAAATGCCGAAGCGTTCGTTCGGCTTTACGGATTTTATGATGTTGTTTCCATTTTTCGAAGGTATCCGTTTTGCTTACACCGAGCGTGGACTTAAATTCGGGCGAGATAATCTCGACGGCATAAAGTTTCAGCGTGTCATTTTCGGGTTGAAAAATCAAAATGAGTTCTTGTTTTCCTTCTTCGTCCGACACCTCCATTTGGTTTTGATTCACAATACCCGAAACTTTTTTTAGTTCGGACAGTTTTTTGTCTTGAAGCGCATGCCTGACTTGTTCAACCGTCATCCGTCCGTGTAGCTTCCCCACACGGTTCTTTTCAAACGTCATCGAATCGTCTTTGGTGCAAGACGCTAAAAATAAAATGCTTAAGCTTAACATCAAAACTTTTTTCATACCGGGTGTGATTTACCGGTAAATTTACGCAATATTATTTTGATGGGTAAAACCGGCCTGCCGTAACATCCGGGCGGAATCGAGTTTGCTGTATTTTGTACCGCCTCCGTTAAAATCCTTCGGATTTTATGTCCTTTTTTCTATAAAAAACGAACCGGAAAATAAGAAACGCATGCCTACGGGTGCCCCTTGATTTTTAAACCATTCGGAATGTTTTTCTTACGAACAGACTGGAGAAAAATATAAAAAGTGCGTTTGCCCCGCCGGAGCATAAATCATGACAGTACAAATGAAAAATTCATCGTAACTTTGTCAAAACTCCACCGATGATTAAAGCGGCATTGCCCAAAGGTACGCGTGATTTTACGCCCGAAGTTTTGGCCAAACGTCAATATATCGTTGATATCATACGAAAAAAATTCGAAACCTACGGCTTTCAACCTATCGAAACACCGGCTTTTGAAAAAATCGAAACACTTACCGGAAAATACGGCGACGAGGGGGATAAATTGATTTTCAAAATTTTGAACTCGGGGGATTTTCTCAAAAAAATACCCGACGATGTTTACAAGTCTAAAAACGCTAAAAAGCTGACGCCTTATATCACCGAAAAAGCATTGCGTTATGATTTGACCGTTCCTTTGGCGCGTTATGTGGTGATGCATCGAAACGAGATGGTTTTTCCTTTTAAACGATACCAAATCCAACCGGTTTGGCGTGCCGACAGGCCGCAAAAAGGACGGTTTCGCGAATTTTATCAATGCGATGCCGACGTGTTGGGAAGCAAATCCCTTTGGCAGGATGTGGAATTCATTCACTTGTACGACGATGTGTTTTCGGCTTTGAAAATTCCCGTTCAAATTCGCATCAACAACCGGAAAATCCTCAACGGCATCATCGCCGAATTTAACCTCGACCGGGTAAAACAAGCTTTTATGACGACCTTGGACAAACTGGACAAAATCGGTTGGGACAAAGTGACGGCCGAATGGGAAAAAGCCGGCATAGATGCCGCTTCGGTTCGGAAGCTGAAAGAAATTTTGAGTGTTTCGCCGGAAAATCTTTTTGAAAAATTAAACGGCTTGTTGCACAACAGTCCCGAAGGCACGGAAGGCATAAAGGAATTACAAACGGTTATTTCGCGCACCGGAAAAACGAACAACAAACTCGTTCCCGACCTGACATTAGCACGCGGGCTGGATTACTATACCGGAACAATTTACGAAGTGCAAGCCGAAAACGTTTACGCCGGTTCCATCGGAGGCGGCGGCCGGTACGACGACCTCACCGGTATTTTCGGCCTGAAAAATACGAGCGGTATCGGAATTTCCTTCGGATTGGACAGGATTTATTTGGTAATGAACGAATCGGGATTATTTGAACAAGTACGGGGATTTCAACCGCTTGTGATGCTTGTCAATTTCGGTGACCGGGAAGCCGCCTATGCTTGGGAAACTTTAAAAAAACTACGCAAAGCAAACATCCCGGCCGAGTTGTACCCCGATCCGGTTAAATTGAAAAAACAATTCCAATATGCCGACAGGCGAAACATTCCCTACGTGGTAATGGCCGGAACCGATGAAATGAAAGAAAATGTGTTTACCCTGAAAAATATGAAGGACGGCACGCAAAAGAAAGTAACCGTCGATGATTTGTTAAACTTGGCACAATGAAACACACACCCTTGTATGCAACTCATAAAGATTTAGGCGCCAAACTTATCGATTTCGCCGGATTTGAAATGCCGCTGCAGTATGAAGGAATTCAAGCCGAACACTTGCATGTGCGCCGGAAAGCCGGTGTGTTCGACGTATCGCACATGGGCAATTTCATCGTGGAAGGAAAAGACGCCGAAGCTTTCTTGCAAAAGATGACTTCCAACGACGTGCAAAAACTCTACCCGGGCAAAGTGCAATACGCCGTTATGACCAATGAAAAGGGCGGGATTGTCGATGACTTGTTGGTTTATCGACTTGCCGGTAACCGGTATATGCTCGTGGTCAACGCTTCCAATATCGAAAAAGATTTTGCTCATTTGAAAAAATACGCAAGTGCATTTGATGTTAACTTGAAAGACATTTCGGACCAAACGGCTATTCTGGCCGTTCAAGGGCCGCGTTCACCCGGTATCGTTCAAAAACTTACGGACGAGCCGGTGGCCGGTATGCCCTTTTATACGCACAAAACATTGTCAATGGCCGGAGTGAATGACGTGTTACTGTCCACCACGGGATACACCGGCGAAAAAGGATATGAAATCTATGTGCCGGCGGACAAAGCCGTCGATATATGGAAAGCGCTTTTCAAAGCCGGGGACGATGCACTTAAGCCTTGCGGGCTAGGTGCGCGCGATACCTTGCGGTTGGAAAAAGGTTATTGTCTTTACGGAAACGATATCGACGAAACCACCACGCCCTTGGAAGCCGGTTTGCATTGGATTACCAAACTGAACACGGACTTTTTAGGGGCGGAAATCTTAAAAAAACAAAAAGAAGAAGGCGTAAAAAAAAAGCTCTCGGGATTTGTTTTGCAAGCCAAAGGTATCGCCCGGCACGGCTACGAGGTAACAGATAACAACGGGCACGTAATCGGAAAGGTAACTTCCGGTACCATGTCGCCCGTGTTGAACAAACCCATCGGAATGGCTTATTTGCCCCCCGAAAAGGCGCAAGAAGGAGCGGAAATTTTTATCCGTATCAGAAAAAAAGACGTGCCGGCACGGGTGGTTAAAACACCTTTTGTGTAGCTATTCCTGTCAAATTGCACTCCTTTTTGAAAATTTTGTTTATATCCGCATAAATAATAAATTTGTTCGTTCAACTTAACGGATGGCATTATGAAAAAAATCAACCCCCGCGATTTTATAATCAAACCCAAGCAGAAGGTAAAAATCGAAAAACTTCCCACCCGTATCGACCTCGACGCCGATAAAGACACCATCGAAGACGAATTACGAAAAGTTCGCAGAAAAATAGCCAAACTGCAAACCAAAATTTACGCCGCCGGCACGCCTGCGGTTTATATCGGTATTCAAGGAATGGATACGGCCGGAAAAGACAGCTTGATTCGCGAAGTTTTCAAAGACATAAACCCCAGCGGGATTTTCGTTTACGACTTTAAAAAACCTACGGCCGAAGAACACGCCCACGACTTTATTTGGCGACACTACATCAAGATGCCCGAACGCGGCATGTTTACCGTGCATAACCGGACGCATTACGAAGACGTATTGATTGCACGCATACATCCCCGGCTCATTTTGATGCAAAATATTTACGGTATCAAGAGCCTTGACGATATTGACGACAAATTTTGGAAAAAACGTTATCGTCAAATCAAAGATTTCGAGCGCATTCAGCATGAAAACGGCACCGTTATCATCAAAATTTTTCTTCACCTCTCCAAAGAGGAACAAAAAAACCGCTTCCTTAGGCGAATACGACGAGAAGACAAACAATGGAAATTCAACGCCGCCGACCTGAAAGAACGCCAACGTTGGGCGGATTACATGAAAGTTTATGAAGACGTTTTGAACCATACGTCCACTTCCTATGCGCCTTGGTATGCCGTTCCGGCCGACGACAAACCTGCGGCGCGCTTGATTACCGCCAAAATCATTCTGGACGTTTTGAAAAAATTGGACGTGGATTTTCCGGTATTAAGTCCCGAAGAAAAAGCCAAATTCGACGAGTATCGCAACCAACTGCTCAACGAAAAAGATTAAAACCATGACCGAATCGGCCTTTTACGAATCCCTCGGTGTGTTTTTCAACGGTGCGGACGCTCAAGTGTATATCAACCTGTTGGAACAAAACAAATTACCGGTTAAGATAGATTTGTTATCGTTGGAAGACCGACCGGATGCGTTTTTCGGAATGGAGATTTTTACCAAAAAATCGGCGGTTGAAAAGGCATTGAAAATCAAAGAAGAGCTGATTAACAAAACTTTGGAAAACCAAGAGGTTTATATTCACCAAATACCCGACGAAGAACTTTTAAAAATTCCGTATCACCCCGAAGATGCCAACGATTTCGACTATTGGGCGGCATTGCAACTTATCAGGCAAAAAGGATTGCCTTTGGAAGAGCGGGACTGGGAAGCTTACCGGCAGGAAAAACTTATCGAACGTTTTGAGCAATCGGTGCCGAAAAGTTCGGGATTGGTTTGGGCCGGATGGGCTACCTTCTTCTTGGGCGTTATCTTATTGGCTTTGACCTACCGGTCCGTCCCCGTAATCAATGTGTTGTTTTTTGCAGGAAGCTTTCTTATAGGACATCATCTTTATAAGAAACGGGACGAATTCGGCGAGTCCGAACGCCGCAAGGGCAATATCTTGCGTTGGACGTCATTTGTGATGATGATTGTTGTATTGGGATGGAGTTATGTTTTAATGTTCCACTAAGGTTCTCGCGTAATCGATGCATTGTCTTTAAATTCCTTGAGTTCGTACCGGTTGAAATCCCCGGCCAAATGCAAGTGTGATTTGCCCCGCAAAAACATTTCCATTCCGGCCGATTGTCCTTTCAGCGAAGCGTTGGCCCGTTTGTCCAAGCGCACGGTAGCCGCTTTTTTTACAAAGAATTTTTTGCCCGAAAATTCCGCTTTGTCCGTAAGGTTCAGTTCCACGTATTTCATACTTCCGCCCAAGGTAAAGTCGGCGGTTTTGTCGGCTTGCACTTTCATTTTTTTGCCCGAAATCATACCTTTTACTTCCGCGTCGTCCGTCAGCTTGAGCAACACCACGGGTGCTTCGGCATCGGTTTCCAAAACGGCCTTGTTTTTTAAGTTTACCCGAAGCGTATCCGACACTATAAGGGCAAGGTCTGCTTTGGCATAATGGTCCATTTCGATGTTTAAAGCGTTGAATTTGAGTTTGTTTTCGGATTTTATCCGGGCGGTTTCGCTTATTTTTATGCTTCGCAAATCTTTATCGACGAATATGGTAATTTCGAAGGCCCGCTTTCGCACAATATCTTTTTTGGTATATAAACGCAAAACTCCTTCGTTGACTTCCCAAACCAAGACTTCGTGCAGGTTTTCATCGGCGCGCAGTTCCAAGGATTCCTCACCCGAAGCCTGTTTTAATTGCACCCTCAAATCCTCGGCAAATTCTATGGAATGAAAAGGTTTTAAGGTGTAAACCTTCGTAACCACCTGACGGTTACCTTTGATACGTTCTTTGGATTGCGCCGTAAGTATGCCGGCCCATAATAGCAATGCAACGGAAACAAAAAATTTTTTCATTGTCTTGTGATTTTAAAAACGAATATCGGAGGCCGAGATTTTCATCGGAAGATTTTTCCGATATTTATTCCACAAATTACAAAAAAAATGCCAATCACAACCTTTAAGCTCAATTTGTTTTTACTTCGTAAGATACCCATAGCTTGGCTGGCGGGTATCCGGGTCAAGAAAATCACGGATGACAAGGTGGTGGTGTCCTTGAAACATTCGTGGCTTAATCAAAATCCGTTTCGTTCGATTTATTTCGGTGTGTTGGTTATGGCCGGCGAATTAAGTACGGGTATTCCGTTGTTTGTTTATCTGTTGAAAAACAAGCTCGACATATCGATGTTGGTGGTGGAACACAGGTCGGTTTTTTACAAAAAGGCTACGGGGCGTATCCGTTTTGTATTCAACGACTTTGATACGATAAGTAGGAAGATATCGGAGGTTCGGGAATCGGGAGAGCCGGTACGGTTCGATCTGCAAGTGGATGCCGTCAACGCGCAAGGCGAAGTTACCGGAACGTTCATTTATACGTGGTCGGTGAAGGAACGGAAATAACTTATTTTTTCTTCAGCATTTTGGGTTCCAAATACAGAATTTCTTTAAAGCCGGCCAAGGGAAGGTCTTCCCACTTGCGGGTATGGAATGTTACGCCGAAAACCCCCGACGTGGGCAGGTTCCAAATCGGCGGATTTTTATACCGGTTAACCCAATCGGTCAGGTCGGGGTTGTGGCCTACGATATATACGGTTTCTATGCCGTTATCCAAACCGTAGAGTATGTGTTCCAAGTCGTTTTCGTCGCCGTGATAAATCAATTTTTCTTCTACAACGGGAATTTCGTTATTCCAAATTTCCCGGATAATTTTAGCCGTCATTTTGGCCCGTTTGGCCGGGCTTGTGATGATAATGTCGGGGCGGAATCCGTTGACTTTCAAAAATTTAGCGATGCGTTCGGTGCGTTTTTTTCCTTTCTTGCGCAAAGGACGCTCCAAGTCTTTCCAAGCCGGATTTTCCCAAGACGATTTACCGTGTCGTATGACAAAAACGCGTTTCATGGTTCGGTTTCATCATTAAAATTGTACGGACCCAAGTGCCACCGGTCGTGTGAAATGTCTTTTTGTGAAAAAGCGCCGTGGTCGAATTTTTCGATGAATTCGAATTCTTCTTTGGTTTGTTTTTTTCCCGAGACGAGTAATCCTATCATCATCAAAAATGCAGAGCCCAGGATAACGAACGAAATGACTTCCTTAAACTCGGGAATTTGGTAAAATTCAGGGATTTTAAAGAACAATAAAACGGTGATTAAACCGCGTGGCGCCATGAATACTTCGGGGAAAATGCTTTCGGATTGATAAAAGATTTTAAGGTTGATATAGCGCACCATATAAGTAAGCAACAGAATCAACAGGCCGATAACGATTACGCCGGGCTTGGCCATGCTCATCACATCGATGGTCATACCGAATACTACGAAGAAGATGGTACGGATGAGAAAGGCCGTTTCAAAGGTGATGAGTTTGAACTGTTCTTTGACTTCGTCGATTTTTTCCTTGAAATAAAATTTTTTGAGCAATCCGCGGAAAAATACGTTGTAATTTTCCAACATCAGTCCGAAAATCAAAATCAATATCAAGGAAGAAAGATGCAATATTTTTCCGGCTACGAACAGTGCGGTTAGGATGGAAAGGAACAGAAAAAACTTGACTTTGGTGGAAATCTGCTCGAAAAGAAAAATCAAAATGTAGCCCGCTATGAGGGAAATGACTACGGTAATAAACATGCCTACGGAAACTTCTTTAATAACATTGCTTCCGGCTTCGGGAATCATCAAAACGATGTCAAAAAGCAAGATGCCCAAAATATCGCTAAAGGTGGATTCGTAAATGAGAAATTCCCTTTTTTCTTCATCCAAGGTTACCACACTGGGAATCATAATGGCACTGCTGACTACCGACAGGGGAATGGCATTGAGAAAAGCTACGTAAAAATCGTCGGTGAGGCCCAAGTAATAAATCATTCCTGCAATGGCAAACGAAGTAGCCAAGAGGATGATAAGAGCC
>Ga0256834_1002565_pt1 | contig 11360 bp, 8 predicted proteins | sample 4281140metaG_FD_190536 | JGI IMG/M metagenome (GOLD analysis project Ga0256834, IMG submission 190536) | Hydrothermal vent microbial communities from East Pacific Rise, Pacific Ocean - 4281-140 | ecosystem: Environmental > Aquatic > Marine > Hydrothermal vents | place: Pacific Ocean: East Pacific... | reverse complement strand
TATCATGGAGGGAAATTGCTGGACAGTAAAACCATTGCCAAGCGACAAATTATTCACAAAACTTCGTTTGATAAACGCTTCCCCCAACTCGCCCATATTCCATTTGAATATAGCTGGTCAGGTGTAGAGGGAATTACATTTAATGGCACAAATTTCTTTGGTAAACAGGCTGAAAATATTTTCCTAGCTGGAGGGTATAATGGATCTGGGGTGTCCAGAGGCACAAGCTTTGGGCGTGCGATTGCAGAATATGCCAGCAATATCCCCTCAGATTTGGTAGATGATTGCAGTGTCTTAGCACCCGCATCATTTGTGCCGCCTCGCCCCTTCCTTGATATCGGAGCCGCACTAACCGTCCGCTCAAGATTTAAGGGCGTTGGGCTTGATAGATAATATTATTCTAATGGAGCAAAAAATGCTTCTTCACGCCCAGTAACCTCTGCCCACAAACGATCACCATAACTAAAATGCCACCATTCATCAGGATAGTTTACCATGCCAACATCATGCATTAATTTCACTAAAAGGTCACGGTTTTTACGGATTTGCGGGGCGACTGGCCAAGCCGTTGGCGCAACTCCGCTCAAGCCTTTCATTGTGCCACCAAAATCTAATTCTTCTCTATTGAGGTAAGCAAGTTTAATATCAATCGCTGCCCCTGCTTGATGTCCACTGCCTGCTCCATCAGGGGGCGCAACCCAACGCGATGCTTCAGTATAAACTTGGTCTTTTGACCAGTTCGGATTATCATTTGTAATAGTTTCAAACACAGGATTCCATAATTCCCATTGACGCTCTCTGGTACGAAATGCGTCAAAAAGCATAAAACATAAACCATCTGGTAAATTATCGATAGCTTGCAAAACTTTATCACGCACCACCCGCCTTATGCGCCAATCATTTGTCTCAAGCGGATTAAGAAATAATCTATCACTTTCAACAAATTCAACCATATCAACAGGGTTTTCTCGCTCAACAACTTTTATCATTTCACTAACATTTCCTATATATCCACTTTTTTTATTACTAACATTTATTCACTCCACTCCAGCACAACTTTTCCGCTTGATCCTGACTTCATCGCCGCAAAACCTTTTTCAAATTCATCTGCCTTAAAGTGATGCGTAATGATAGCACTAACATCTAAACCATTTTGCAACATGGCAAGCATTTTATACCAAGTTTCAAATATCTCGCGCCCATAGACCCCCTTGATGGTAATAGACTTTAACACGATTTTTGACCAATCAACGGCGGACTTTCCCGGTGGAATGCCCAGCATTGCAATCCGCCCACCCATAATCATTGCATCAACCATTTGATCTAGCGCAATTTGTGAGCCGCTCATTTCTAAGCCAACATCAAAGCCTTCAACAATTCCTAATCCTACCGCAACTTCTTTCAAATCTGTGTTAGTGACATTCACAGCGCTCACATCGGCAACCTTACTCGCCAAATCCAACCTGTCCTGATTGATATCGGTAATCACCACATGGCGTGCGCCAATATGTTTAGCAACAGATGCAGCCATAATACCGATTGGCCCAGCGCCTGTTATCAAAACATCTTCGCCAACGAGATCAAATGACAATGCGGTATGAACAGCATTTCCCAAAGGGTCTAGAATTGCACCAATATTATCGCTTATATCATCGGGTAGCAGCACTACGTTAAATGCTGGCAGACGCAAAAATTGAGCAAATGCTCCCGACTCATTAACCCCAATTCCTCTGGTTTCAGGATCAAGATGAAATTTTCCAGCACGACTAGCACGGCTTTTTTTACCAATAAGATGCCCCTCGCCTGATACTCTTTGACCAATGAATAAGTCGGTTACATTCTTTCCCAACTCGACAATCTCACCAGCAAACTCATGACCTGTTATTAGTGGAATAGGCACAGTTTTTTGCGACCACTCGTCCCAATTCCAAATATGAATATCGGTGCCGCAAATACCAGTTTTTTTGATTTTAATAAGCACATCATCTGCACCAATTTCTGGCACAGGCTCATACTGCATCCATAACCCCTGCTTTGCTTTTGCTTTAACTAGTGCTTTCATTCCATTAGGGAGTTGCATCAGATAATCCCCAATGATTTGCCGACTTTTTCAAACGCACCAAGTGCAAATTTGAGATCATTTTGGCTAAGAGCGACATTCATTTGAGTTCGAATACGGGCTTTACCCTTAGGCACAACAGGAAAGAAAAACCCCGCAACAAACACACCTTCATCAAATAATTGCGCCGCCATTTCTTGCGCCAATTTCGCCTCACCCAACATAATTGGCACAATCGGGTGTTCGCCCGCTAGCAAATCAAAGCCAAGTGCCGTTAGCCCTGCACGCCAAAAAACCGTATTTTCAAACAACTTAGCTCGCAAATCATCACTATTTTCAACCAAATCAAGAGCTTCTAACCCAGCCGCCACAATCATTGGCGGCAAAGAATTTGAAAACAAATAAGGCCGTGATCGTTGTCTGAGCAAATCAATCACTGGTTGAGAGCCAGCAATATAGCCGCCAATTGCACCACCAAGCGCTTTGCCGAGTGTGCCAGTTAAAATATCTACCCTTTCAACCACATCAAAATGCGCTGGAGTGCCTCGCCCCTGCGGCCCCATAAAACCTGTGGCGTGGCAATCATCAACCATGATAATAGCGCCATATTTCGTAGCTAATGCAGTTATTTCAGGCAATTTCGCCAAATGCCCGTCCATTGAAAATACGCCATCTGTCGCAATCATAATAAAACGAGCACCGTCTTGTTTTGCCTCAGCCAACCGCTCTTCCAATTCTTTCATATCAGAATTTGCATAGCGATAGCGTTTGGCTTTGCACAGACGAATTCCATCGATGATTGAGGCATGGTTGAAAGCATCAGAAATAATTGCATCTTTTGCACTTAATAGCGGCTCAAACAGACCGCCATTAGCATCGAAACACGCCGCAAACAGGATTGCATCATCTTTGCCCAAAAATTTTGCAAGCCGTTGCTCTAGCAGGCGATGCTGATCTTGCGTGCCACAAATAAATCGCACGCTCGCCATACCAAAACCATGCGTATCAATGGCGGTTTTTGCGGCACTAATTAAGCGAGGGTTGTTCGCAAGCCCAAGATAATTATTTGCACATAGATTAATAATATTTGCGTGAAGTTTTCCGCCGAACTGAACATCAATTCTCCCACCCTGAGAGGAGGTGATTTGTCGCTCAGATTTATAAAGTCCAGCAGATTTAATTTCACTCAAACTGTCGCTAATATGCTCAAGAAAAGGATTTCGCATGACAATATTCCTATTTGCAAGTTTCCTATTTAATAGACGGCTATTATAAACCCAGTTATTCCAACTTTACGGATAATGTCAATATATAAGATGTAAATCCTGTATATTGGATATTATTAAGAATTATGCACTATCAAGATTGCTTTGGACGCAATGCCTGTTGCCAGAATGGCATGATTGCGATCTGCAGCATAGCGGATAGTATCCCCCTCATTCAACTTTGCAGATTCTTCGCCAGCATTAACATCTAGCGTGCCTTGCAAAACTGTTAGATGCTCAACACAGCCTTTTCGATGTGGGTCACTAACTAGCATACCATTTGGAGTAAATGAAACTTCATATACTTCAATCTGCCCTGCCTGATCTGGCGGGCTAAGAATACGAATTTGACACCCCTCCCCTTGACTATCAATTGTTGGAGTTCGTCGTGCTAACATGATTTCTTTGATAGCTTTGTCAGCACCGCCTGCGTCCAACAAACCAGCAAAATCGACTTGCAACGCACGTGTCAAACTCCATAATGTCGCCACCGTTGGGCTAGATTCACCTCGCTCGATCTGCGAAAGCATAGAGCGAGAAACCCCAGACAGCTTTGCCGTTGCTTCAAGGCTCAAGCCTTTACTCTTGCGAGTTTCCTTGAGACGTTTTGCGAGCCGCTCTGCGATGCTATAATTTGGATTCATACCATAATTTGCGAGTTTAAGCATAAAGTGTCAATAGACATAAATTCTCTTTGCTGTTTATCGTTTGTATGATGCAATTTTATGGCGGGTGGGGAGGGATTATGTTGTGACTCTACCACAACATCGAAACCGCTAAATTTGCTTTGCTCATTAAGCTTGTTTTCGAACCCCTGCCTTTTTAAGGCTTGGGCTTCTTAGCGCCAGCTCCATTCGCCATTAAAAAACCGCCCGAAGTGGGGCGGTTTTTTAATGGCGGGTGGGGAGTCCGCTAAATGCATAATTTTATCGTTATATTTCAACTAGTTAAAAGGTTCATGTGTAGCATTTTGTATAGCAGAATGTATAGCAAGGCAGGTTATGCACAGTTTTTTGGATTGTATTTGAAATTACAACACTTTGTTGATTATAGAGGAGGCTTGTTATGCAATGAAATATTATAAAATCAACTATGGATTTTAGTCAGTATGGATTGAGGTGGTTCATGATAATATATGGTAAAACTTTCTTTTGATCATGTGCAACAAACTTAGAATAATTTTTGTTTCGATGAAAATTTTTAAGAAGCGTTTTCTTTTCTGCTGGGAATAAGAGTATCTAATATCCTTTTATTCAACAGATATTGAAAATTATAGTTTTCTATCCACCATTTCCCAACTAGCAAAAGTATCCAGCTCGCTATCCAAATGATTGCCCTGACATTGCAAAACGGAGGGATAAAATGATGAATAAGATAGAAACCATTCAATCAGTCCAGTGTTTTGTTGGTTCAATAGTCTGATTGAATGGTTTATAGTTATCATCAATTTTATTCATTTCTATAACTACAGGCACTTGTGCTACAAGACCAGCAAGAATACAAGTTCCAGTTGGTAATATAGGAAGAGATTCAAAAGAAACTTTATCCAAGTAAGATACTGTTCTTTCAATGGCTCTTATATCGTTGTTGTTAATAAGACGGTGCAAAAAATAATTATGTAGCTGAGAAATTATAGTTGATGAAATATCGGAAGGTCTTTGGCTCGCAATTGTTAAGAATACTCCAAATTTACGACCTTCTTTTATTATTTCTTCAAAGGTTTCAAGGCGATAATCTTTCCATTGTTCGCTCTCACGCTGGGAAGATTCAGACATAATGTTATGTGCTTCATCTATAATGATATTCAGGAAGGTTTCTTGATTTTTATTCTCCTTCTTTTTCTCGTCATATAGGTGTTTACAGAATAAGAGAGGAAGTATTTTCTTCATATCAAGATTCACATCTTTTAAAGAAACAATAGTAATATTTTTACCTTTTTTACTATCTGTTACCTCTATAACTTTTTCAAGGTCAGATATTTTGGTCTCCATTCTTTTAATTAAAGGAGCAAGGTGTTCTTGATTGGAATATCCTCTCACAATTTCATCGTAATATTTACAAAGGATTTTTATCTCGATCAGTTTAACTTTATTAATTTTTGAAACGCTTACAGAAAAATTCGAAAACCAGTCATCAATTTTTTTATCGAAGTCGGAGTTATTGGAATAAATCCTCGCATTTTCTTCCTGAAAATAGAATGAATTATTCTCGTTCCCATGATAGTTCAACTGTTCTCTAAACTTATCCGCTATCTCACCTAATGCAGAATCATTGCTATTAACAGCATCCCCTACATCTGCTAGAAATCTTGCTGGCAAATCAAGGAACGTGCCATCGTTTGACTCTAAGATACGCTTCACCAATGTTATAACATATTGCTTAAATTTATCATCTTCAGAGAGTTGATTTTCTAGGTAAGAATCTTTTAGCACTCTGCTAATAAATGGCTTTTGTGTTTTTTCAGTAGCCTCTAACAAGACCGTCCACATCAGAGGTTCTTGAATTACTTTTTCTGGTATTGGAAATTTATCACAACCATCCTGAGTTTGAGTAGAAAGACGATATGTATTTTTATAAGCGGATTCTATAATTATGTTTTCGTTATCACCTTCCTTTACATATTCTCCATTAAAATCGATGAGAAAAAAAGAGGCTTTCTTTTTGAAGTTATCCCTATCTTTGTATTTTTGGAATAGCGTGTGGTATAAATTTGCAAGAGTATAGGATTTACCACTGCCTGTATTTCCAAAAATCCCGATATGGCTGGCAAATAACCCGTTAATTCCAAGATTTATAGGCATGCCACGCTCTTGTGCTAGTTGACCAATATGAATTGGCTCATCACCTTCTTTTATAAAATTATGAACTTTATTAAACTCCGCATCATCTAGTAAAAAACACTCATTATCAGTTAATGGTAGTTCTTTGATCCCCCTTTCAAAAGAAAAATTGTTAAAATACCCAAGCAGGCTAATGATAAGTATCCGCTTTATTTTTGCAGTGTCACTAGCATAATTTTTTCTTGACTGAAAAATATCCTCTTCAATGTATTCACCTTCTATTTTTCCAACTAATTCTTCGAAACCTTTTGTGATCTTTATATAGCTTCCCACAACGATACTTTTTATTAGTTCCCCTTTGTAGAACAGGTGAGAGACGTTTTTTTCTCTGTCTACTAGAACTTTAATTGTCCTACCTTCGACTGAAATAACAGAACCAACCTTTAGAACTAGAGATTTATCTATTATTTCCGAAACAACATTATTCATTGCTTTCACCATTTGTATTTTTTGGTGTTGAGTTATTTCCACCGTTTTTTACTAAATTATCAGCTAGTTTCTCAAAATACTTTGAATTTATATTTGCCAAATCATTTTTGACCTTATCGCCGCAAATGAATTTAAGATTATTGTTTTTTGAAAAACTATTGTTGAAACCGAGATATTTTTTGATTTGATCTTTTGAATCGTTATCATAAGGAAACACATAAATAAGCAAAGTCGGGTTAGAGTTTATGGCTCTTAAAACAATCTCTCTTATATGCTCATCAGCAAAAGAAAATCCCATTACAAATAGCACTGAATTCTCTCGCTCCAATTCGTTAGAAAACATCCTGAGTAATTCATAATAGGTATAATTTAGTGTGGTAAATTTGAACTTTTCCTTAGTGGGGTTGACCATTGGAATCTGTTCATATTTTTGTTTTAAGAAATCTAAAAGAACTTTGTTGCTATCTTCAATTTTTACATCTTTAAATTCTGTGATTAACTCAGTTATTGTTTTTAATTTATTATCTTCATTAAAAATGTTGGGTAAAAGATTATCTGGAATAGTATTTATGGCTTTTTGCACTGATTTTATATTATCTAACTTGCTATCTAGTTTAATTGAAGTATTTGCATTTAGTTTCCATGTAACAGAACCGTGTAGTTTGAATAAGTTAAAGACAGGCACTTCCGATTTATTATCATAATGATGGCTGGTTTTATACAATGATTTTTTAAAATTACTCAATTCAAAATTAGGATTAAGAGTGCCTGCAAATCCGTCATTAAACTCTAGTTTTTGTTCTTCAAGCGCTTTCTCAAGAAATATATCAACATTTGTCGTGAATAAATTTACTTGTTTGCTTAATAGATTACTTCTTCTCAGTAATATTATTTTATGTATATTATGCAGAAATGCTTGATAGTTCTTAAGCACTTCATTTTTCTCCACCTCTTCAGTATAATAAAGATTATAATTTTTACTAATACAACGCTCAAAATATACCTTTATTATTGAAGCGCGAGCTAACTCTTTAGCTGTGCTGTCTGGTGTTGCTTCAAGTTCTTCAAGGCGACTCTCTATCTCCCCTAATGTTTCAAAATAAGGGCTTGATAAGCCTGATCCTATTAAAAAGTTCAAACGCCCACTTTGCAATAAATGCTTAAAATCATCTATGTTGTTTGATTCCATACTATCTTTCCTAAAAGCTCTTTAATCTTATTACTAAAATCATTCCCGTTTCTGGCTACACGCCACATCTAGCCTTTTTAATTCTCTATAACACAAATTTTCCTCAACCATAGAATTGTTCATGACTCTCCTTGCTGAACTTTTCTCCGCAAATCCAATCTTGCATTCTCAATATCAAATATATAATCGCCAATTGTTCCATCTTTAATTTTAGTGACAGCTTCATCAATAACAAAAAGTGGCACAAGAAACCATTCTCGGGGGATGATAGGATTCCCGAAGCGGTCTTTGATTTTGATATTAAGTCGTGCAGCATCAAAGATGCGGTGGATTAGCTTCTCTAATTTTGTACGATTTATATTAGACAAGTTATATGTAGCTACAATCTCAACACCTGCCATCAAGAATGTCGGGTCAAGTTTCGCGTTTGCAATACGCTTTTCAACACTTCCAACTGTTACACCTATTTTGTGAATGATTTCTCGATTTTCGCTAACCAGCGAATGATTTGATAAACTTCTCAGCACATAAATTGTGCCACTAGGAAGATCATCATCTTCGATATTATCAGCAAATAACGGCCCTGCTGATGGGTTGGTAATTCGCCTTCCTGCTTTATCCTTATTCAATGCTCGCTGCAACGAGCGCATTAGCAGATCACTTTCGGTGCCATTATCATAAATAACACGGAGGCGGCAATCTGGGCGACCATGCTCTGGTATAAACTCTTCCCCTACTTCAGCAACATAAACTATTTGCCCAGTCAGAATAAATAAATCATCTTTTTTAACTTCAGCATTATCTTTGAATGGACGAGTTATCCGAACACCACTATCTAATTCTTTCTTTACAGCTTCAAAAATAGGCTTAAAAACCTCAAAGTTTTCACAAAGATTACGGTTTGCAATTTCTTCTGCTGCCCTAATTTCAGCACGAGGCTTGACGTGTCGTAATTGAGTAACATCACTGTCATCTAGTCTTGATACGCCAAGTTGTGAAAGCAATTCTTCATCTTCAATATCATCCGCCATTTCAATGGCAACACCATTCGTAATATCCAATAATCCTTGATGATCTAGGTTTTGCAAAAGCGCACGGCATTCCTCTTGTTTGCAGATTTGATCCAACCTTGTTGCATAAAGACGTTCAAAAATGTCATTATTTTCACCATGAGCAGGCAAGCGTTTGTTTTGTTCAACAAATTTTTGAACTTCCTCAAACCCTGCAATAATGCGTTCTTCACGTGGTGTGCGTGCCTTCTTTTTATTGGGTTTGGCTTCAACACCTAAGGCATCTAATAATTCTAGGTCAGATAATTCAGTCACTAGCAGCCTCCGTAGTTTTTTGCTGCAAGAAAGCAATTCCTTCTGCCATGCGTTTTTCCCATGGGTCGGCGGCGGTCAAAGAAGGCAAACGAGCGCGCTCTTGCTTGAATTTCAAGGCTCGCTTAGCCAATTCACGCGCTTCTTCTAAGGTAAGATTAACCCGCTTTGCTGCAATCACTGCCGCAACCTGTTTTAGACTTTCCTCACTCATCGATTTTGCAAGGATAGCATATGCTTCCCCAAATGGATTGATGCGGTCAATCAGATCAATATCAAGATCGCGCACGTCCATAGCAAATTTGCGCACGCCGTCTATAAGTGCGGTGCTTCCACCTCTTTCAAGATCATCGCCCGAATTGACAAGCTCTTTTGCCTTTTGCGTTAGGTTAAGTGCAGCAATTGCGTGTTGGCGAACAGCTTCTTGATCCTCTTCATCAAGTTCAGGATATTTATCCTTTACAATTTTACCCATTCGCACTTGAGTAAGTTCTTCTGGCACCATTTCTTCATCAAACAATCCGCGTTCAAGCGCTATCTTATCTTGAACAAATGCGGTGATAACTTCATTTAAATCTTCCTGACAAATACGTTGTGCATCTTTGCTTTTTGGCTCATTCAAGCCATTTATTTCAATCTGAAACTGACCAGTTTCTTCATTAAATCCAACATTATTTCTCTCAGAATTATAGCCGTCTTCACCATAATCATATCCCTCTGCTGGACCACTATTGGGCTTTTTAATCGTGAAGTTAAACTTCGGTGCCAACACCTGTTCCATCAACAAACTGGCAGCAATTGCTTTCAAAGTATCGTTCACGGCATCGGTAACAGCTTCTTCTGAAGCATCAGGTTCAGCGATTAGGTTCGTGAAGCGTGCATGGGTTTTGCCTTTGGCATCGCGTGTAGCACGTCCAATAATCTGAATAATTTCTGTCAAACTAGAACGATAACCAACTGTAAGGGCGTGTTCACACCAAATCCAGTCAAAACCTTCTTTAGCCATGCCCAACGCAATAATTATATCAACATAATCCCGATCCAACTTTATAGCAGGGTCTCTAAGGCTGGTTTGTATTCGCGCTTGTTTACCTGCACTGTCATCTACCAAATCAGCTATTTTTAGGATGCGACCTTCTTGCGTTTTTACCAGTTGAAAGCCAGTTGCTGGATCAGTTCCCTGCCACTCACCAAGTTCTTCTATGATATGTTCAACTTCTTTTATCTTATCTTTTGAGCTTTCACGCGAATTAACATTTGGGATATGAATGATTGTTTTCTCGTTTGGGTTTAGAACATTTAGAATATCCTGTGCATACGAACCAGAATAAAAATAATATCCAATATCAAGTTTTTTTAAATACTCATAGCCATTAAGTTGCTCATAATATGTATAGGTGACAGTCTCAAAATTGGCTTCATCTTCTGGTGTTAGAACCGCCTCCGCATCACCACGAAAATAAGAGCCAGTCATTGCCACAATATGCACTTTATCACGGGCAATAAAATCACCTAAATGTGCGCCAAGCTTGTTATTAGGATTAGCTGATACATGATGAAATTCATCAACAGCAATTAGGCAATTATCAAAAACCTCAACGCCAAACCTATCGACTGCAAAACGAAATGTGGCATGAGTGCATACCAGAACACGCTCATCACTTTTCAGAAAGGATTTAACCGAATTGACCTTGCCGCCATCTTCGCCCGGAGCGTTACATAAATTCCACTTCGGAGCGACTTCCCAATCAGCCCAAAAACCATATTTCGTTAACGGCTCATCATTAAAACTTGCACCAATAGATTTTTCTGGCACTAGAATAATCACTTTCCTCAAGTCTTGATTATACAACTTATCAAGCGCAATAAACATCAAAGCGCGACTTTTGCCAGAGGCAGGCGGTGACTTAATCAGCAGATATTGCTCACCACGTTTTTCATACGCCCGTTCCTGCATAGCCCGCATGCCCATTTCATTTGATTTGGTTGAACTGCCGTTAGTGGCATAATTTACGGATACGGAGGGTATTGTTTTATGTTTGCTCATTGTTATTTTTTCTTTCAAAATCCAAGAAAAATCATATCGAGCGCATTGGTGATTTCATCAAAACGATCAGACAGATTGGTTGTGGGTATTTTTAGAATTCCAACTGGGACAGCCGCCATAAATTGCGTTACCATCACATGTTTTTGCCCTTTAATCTCAAATATCGGATTGAGGCGTTTTGCCGCTTTTGGTGCATCTGCAACAGGCAA
>Ga0256834_1002564_pt1 | contig 11364 bp, 12 predicted proteins | sample 4281140metaG_FD_190536 | JGI IMG/M metagenome (GOLD analysis project Ga0256834, IMG submission 190536) | Hydrothermal vent microbial communities from East Pacific Rise, Pacific Ocean - 4281-140 | ecosystem: Environmental > Aquatic > Marine > Hydrothermal vents | place: Pacific Ocean: East... | reverse complement strand
CATTGCTGTCTATATTTTTCGCCAGTTGATTAACCCACTCTATTTGCGCTGCATCGATTTGGTTTAATGATTGCTGACCTTTCGATGTCAGCTTTATATGTTTTGCTGTTTTGTGATCTGGGTTGGCATTAAATGTTACAAACCCTATTTTTTCCAAGCCATTTGCAATGCGTTGAACAGCTTGACGGCTAAGACCCATTCTGCGGCTAATTTGAGCAACGCTTAAAGGCTCTCCTTCTTGCTCAATCGCACCCAGAACCTGCCAGCGCGCACTTGTCAGACCAAAGGGCTTAGTTAGTTTATCTCCAGCCTTTAGCAAAGCCCCGTTGAGGCGGAAAACTTCAAGGATCAGTTTTGTCAGCTCTTGGCCAGACAATGTGCGTTGTAAAAGTTTTGACATAATGCATCTACACATATTGACAACATGTTGTCAATATGGCTTTCAGGAAAACCCAATGGTCTTATTCTTATTCTCCAATACACATGTTATGGTCACTGTTTCATTTTCAAAATAAGAAAGAAAAAACATGCCTGCAAAAACCATCATCGTCACGGGAGCAACCAGTGGCATCGGGTTAGCGCTTATTCCAAAGCTTAAAGCAGCTGGGTTTTTCCCCATTCTAACGGGGCGCAATAAAATAAAAGTTGAAGCAGCGGCCGATGAGTTGGGCGTAAAAGGGTACGTGCTTGATGTTTCAAACCAACGCAGCATCGATGATGTTAGCGCCCAAATCAGCAACGCCCACGGCCCAATTTGGGGCCTTATCAATAATGCAGGTATTTGGCTTGAGGGGGAGTTTAGCACCTGTTCACCCACCGACATAAAAGCAACGATTGATACCAATATGATGGGCACAATGATGATGACCCACGCAGTGCTTCCCGCCATGCTTGATGCAGGTAAAGGTTCGATCGTCAATGTGGTTTCAACGGGGGCGCTTTATACGCGAAAACTCATTAGTGTTTATTCAGCCAGCAAGTGGGCGATCAGAGGATTTACAGGCTGCTTAGAAGTTGAGTGCGCGCCAAAGGGCGTGCGCGTTATGGGTTTTTATCCAGGAAAAGTGGCATCGGCCATGTATGAAACCGCTGGCATTGACCGCGATTTAGACGTTGCCATGACACCCGATCAAGCCGCCAACATGATCGTCACAATGCTCAACGATGAAGGCATGTTGTGGTCCCATGTGAGCGGTCGATCGATTGCTGATTATGTTTAAGCAATATGCTTTTTAACGATAACATTGCCAGCAGAATAGCCCGCACCAAAAGAACAGATGATGCCTACAGCGCCGTTGGGGAGATCTTTGTTATGTTCAGAAAATGCGATAATGGAACCAGCTGATGAGGTGTTGGCGTATTCTTGCAAAATGTTGGGCTGTTCACCATCAACAGGGGCGCGGCCCAAAACTTTTTTGCCAATAAAATCGTTCATAGCTTTGTTGGCTTGATGCAACCACATGCGCGATAAGTCTTTAACCTCAATATTTTCATCGGCCAAATGGTCCAAGATAAACCCAGAAACCATCGGCACCACTTCTTTAAACACTTTGCGGCCATTTTGCATAAACTGCATTTGACGCTGGTCCTGCATGCCATCTTTTATTGAACGGCGCAGGAAGCCGTTGTTGTTGCGGATGTTATTTGAAAACTTTGTCAGACAGCGTGTTGCTAAAATTTCGTATTGCTCGTTTGCCGTTGCATAATCTTTATCTTCCAACAAAACCGCGGTGCAAACATCACCAAAAATAAAGTGGCAATCGCGGTCACGCCATTCTAAATGGCCTGAACAAATTTCTGGATTGACCATAAGAATAGAACGCGCTGATCCCGAGCGGATCATATCGGCGGCGGCCTGAATGCCAAAGGTTGCCGAGGAACAGGCCACATTCATATCAAAGCCAAAGCCTTGAATGCCAAGGGCGTTTTGCACCTCAACTGCAATGGCTGGATAAGCGCGCTCATGATTTGATGCCGCGACAATAACAGCGTCAATGTCAGCGGCTGTTTTACCAGCTTGCTCCATGGCAATGTTTGCTGCTTTCACGGCCATTTCAGCCATCAAAGAAAGCTCATCATTGCCGCGCTTTTCAAACATTGGATGCATAATTTCAGGGTCTAGAATGCCGCTTTTATTGAGCACATAACGCTGTTCAATACCTGAAGCTTTAAAAATAAACTCTTCGGATGAATACGGCACAGGTTCGCGCGTGCCTGCTTCAATCTCTTTAGCGTGTTTTTCGTTTTGCAAATCAGCATAAGCATTAAACGCAACAACCAATTCGGCATTGGTTATCACTTCTGATGGGGCAAAAACACCTGTGCCCGTAATCATCACTGTTGAACTGCTTGAAGACATTTAATTGACCTTTGTTGAAATGCTGAATGAGACGACCTACAGATCAGAACCTTAGATACTTTTATGTTTATAGGCCTTTTTTAACGCTGCAAACAAGACCGAATTAAACCGTTTCTCAACACGTTCAAAAAGGGGAAATCAATGAGCAGAGAAACACTGCCTGATCCCTTAATTTGAGCTTGATGATTTAAAGTCGCCTCCTGATAACCACCGTGAACCCTTAAACTGACGATCGTGATGGCCAATATTCCATCTGGATAAATTTGCAATAGCGGGTTTATTTCATTTGGAAAAATGGCGAGCCAAGAGATATTTAAGGATAAGGTCTCTCAGCAAATATTAGAATTTACAAAATAGACAGAACTGAAAGTGCCGTCTAGTTCATAGATAAATCGAGTTACTTTCTCGCCTACGTGGGAATGACGGACGTAGCTAAAGCATAGTTTAGTAAAAACTGAAATCTAAATATCTAGCTACCACCTCACAACTCATCATATTTCTTGGCCGTGCCTTTTGCTTTTTCAACGGGGTACTTTTCTTCGTTGCTATTTATTTTTTCATTGGCGGCGGCTAGTACATCAATGCCTGCGCGTTCACACACCAACAATAAGTACAAAAGTACATCAGCGGTTTCTTCTTTTAGTTTGGCTTGCATGGCAGGGGTCATAGCCAGCGTCTCAAAGTCATCACCAGATTTCCACTGTGTCAGTTCAAGCAATTCAGACGCTTCTAAGTTTAGCGATAAAATGAGGTCTTTTAAGTTGTGGAATTGCTTCCAGTCGCGGGCATCACGAAAGGCCAATAAACGTTGTGTCAGACTGTGGATTGAAGGCTTTGTCATTGGGCAGCTCTTTGTGGATGGTTTGACATATATCAAGACCTAAAAGCGGTTCTTGAAGAGTGTTGGAAAGGTTAACAAATCTGCGAAAAACTATAATACCTTAGTTATACCTATGCGACATCTAATTTCTTGCGCTTTATGCATAAATCATGATACGTCAATACGTCTTTTTAATCTCGTTTGATAATACAAAAAAGTGCTGAAATACGCCGACTGAGGAGTCTTAATTCAATGTTTACTGTTAACCCGTTCACCGCGCTTTCGGAGAGCATTCCAGCTACCGCGCTGCAGCTTTATGTCCTTGCGATGTTTATTTTCGTTATTGGCGGCACCATTATTGATACTATTCACAAAAAAAGTGCTCAATATTTCTTCAAAAACGCTGAAGAAGCCAAAAAATCTGCCACACGCACCGTAAGCAGCGGCGAAAAAGTTGGCCTTGTTGTTAAAACTGTTACGTCAGAAGTTTTGACGTCGTCAGAGTTCAGCAACCAAAAACGCCGCTTGTCACATTTGTTGTCAATGTATGGCTTTATCGCATTTATTGTCTCAAGTGCTGTTATGGTTTTTGCTTATTCAGGCGCTGATGCTGTTACACCCGTTATTTGGCCAATCATTTGGCACCTTGGTGCGCTTAGCCTTTGTGTTGGCGGCTACTGGTTCTGGTTTGCTATTCGTGTTGATGTTGCAGCCGAAGGCAATTCACCTTTCCGCGTTGTTAAAGCTGACATGTTCATCTTGTCTCTTCTTGCAACAGCAACGTCAGGTTTGATCTGGTCATTCTTGCAGTCAATCAATGCAGGCGGCCTAACATTTGCTTTCTTGATCTTGTTCATCATCTCAAGCACCGTATTGTTCGGCGGCGTGTTATGGTCCAAATTTGCTCACATGTTCTTTAAGCCAGCAGCTGCTTACCAAAAGAAAGTCACGAAAGCTGACGGTTCTCGCGAGAACTTGCCAGCCGATGCTGATCGTTCTGATCCAGCCGACCGTGATCGCCATTCTATGGAGTTGTTGAAAGATGCACCACTGGATATGGGCCTTGGCATTAAGCGTGAGCAGCCTAACCATTTCTAATTCATCATTCTAATTCAACATCGAATTTTTTTCGAAACTGAGGAAACTAAAATGCCTACATTTGTCTATATGACACGTTGCGATGGCTGTGGTCACTGTGTGGATATTTGTCCATCAGACATCATGCACATCGATAAGACTTACCGCCGCGCTTATAACATTGAGCCTAATATGTGTTGGGAATGTTATTCTTGTGTGAAAGCTTGCCCACATAACGCTATTGACGTTCGCGGTTACGCTGACTTTGCCCCACTTGGCCATTCTGTTCGCGTTCAACGTGAAGAAGAAAAAGGCACCATTGCTTGGAAAATCAAATTCCGCAACGGTACGGAAAAAAGCTTTTTGTCACCCATCACTACAGTACCTTGGGGTACAGGCACGCCAAAACTTAAAAACGAGCCAGCACCGAACACAGAAATGCGCGACAGTCAGCACCTATTTGGCGAACCGCATGATGTACGCCGCAACGATGACGGCAAATTGGCAACACTTGAGTCCAATGGCCTCACTATTAAGCAAGGGGTTTATTACTAATGGGACATCAAACAATCGTTGAAGACAACATTGACGTTCTCGTCGTTGGCGCTGGCCTTGGTGGCACGGGCGCGGCATGGGAAGCTCGTTTTTGGGGTCAAGATAAGAAAATCGTAATTGCTGAAAAAGCTAACATCAACCGTTCTGGTGCTGTGGCTCAAGGCTTGTATGCGATTAACTGTTACATGGGCACTCGCTTTGGCGAAAATAACCCAGAAGATCACGTGCGTTATGCTCGTATCGATCTAATGGGTATGGTCCGTGAGGATCTGTTGTTCGATATGGCTCGCCACGTTGATTCAACAGTTCACCAGTTTGAAGACTGGGGCCTACCGATCATGAAGAACCCTGATACTGGTTCTTATCTTCGTGAAGGTCGCTGGCAAATCATGATCCATGGTGAGTCTTATAAGCCTATCGTTGCTGAAGCTGCGACAACATCTGCCGACAAAGTATACAACCGTATTTGCGTTACTCATCTATTGACAGATGATGCCAAAGAAAACCGCATCGCTGGTGCTGTTGGCTTTAACGTTCGCACAGGCAACTACCATGTATTCAAATCCAAAACTGTGATTTGTGGTGCAGGTGGTGCGTCAAACATCTTTAAACCACGCTCTGTTGGTGAAGGTGCTGGTCGTGTTTGGTATGCACCTTGGTCTTCTGGTTCTGCTTATGGTCTGATGATCGAAGCGGGCGCTAAAATGACCCAAATGGAAAACCGTATCGTTCTTGCTCGTTTTAAAGACGGTTACGGCCCAGTTGGCGCTTATTTCTTGCACCTTAAAACCTACACACAAAACTGTTTGGGTGAAGAGTACGAATCAAAATGGTTCCCTGAGCTTCAAAAAATGGTTGGTAAAGAATACCTCGATCCAGAGGCTTCTCATGCCACACATCGCCCAATTCCAACATGTTTGCGTAACCACGCATTGATGAGCGAAGTTAATGCTGGCCGTGGACCAATTCACATGGTGACAATGGAAGCATTCCAAGACCCTCACCTAGAAGAAGTTGGCTGGGAAAACTTCCTTGGTATGACAGTTGGTCAAGCTGTTCTTTGGGCAGCGACCGATTTGGATCCAAAATATGAAAATCCAGAACTGACTACATCAGAACCTTATGTTATGGGTTCTCACGCGACAGGTTGTGGCGGCTGGGCTTCTGGTCCTGAAGATGTATCTCCACCAGAATATTTCTGGGGTTACAACCGCATGATGACTGTTGAAGGTTTGTTTGGTGCTGGTGATGCGGTTGGTGGAACACCTCACGCGTTCTCATCTGGTTCATTTACCGAAGGCCGTTTGGCTGCTAAAGCTGCTTGTCAATATATTGACGATGGCAAAGCTGAAGGCATCAAAGTTTCTCAGAAACAAATTGATGACCGTGAAGAGCAAATCTTTAAACCGATGGAACATTATAAAATCTATCGCAATGAGATCGTTGCTGGCAGTGTAAACCCACACTACATCAACCCACGTCAGGGCCTTGATCGTCTACAAAAATTGATGGACGAATATTGCGCTGGCCAAGGTGTAAACTACATGACCAACGAGAAGTTGCTCTCTATTGGCCTCAAAAAACTTGCTATCATGGAAGAAGACCTTGAGAAGCTTGCTGCTGAGGACATTCACGAGTTGCTACGCGCTTGGGAATTGAAACATCGTCATCGTACATCTGAGTGCGTCATGCAGCATACAATGTTCCGTAAGGAAACACGCTGGCCTGGTTACTATTACCGCGGCGATCACATGAAGCTGGATGATAAAGAATGGCATTGCCTAACAGTTTCACGTCGTGATCCTGAAACTGGCAAGTACACCATGGAAAAAGCACCGCTTTATCACTTGGTTGACGAAGGCGAGTAAAACCGCCACATAGGCATTTGATGTAAATGCTGATACAAAATTAGAAAAGATCAACATTTTTGATGTTGGTCTTTTTTTTGATCTGTCAAAATAGTATGGTTTGGCAATTTTAATTTTCAGGTCAGGCGACACCGCCGTGATCTAACAACACAAGAGAGTATCGCAGATGAACATTATTGAAAAATCTGATGATGAAATCATAGAAATGGCCAATGAATTTTGGGCCGATTTGGTAAAGTGGTCTAACGCTGGCCAATATGGTGAGTTTGTAAAACACTTTTCTCAAAGCTTGGCCTTTGGTTTGAACCAAATGGAAGTGGGCAAACAGTTTGCCAAAAGTGAATTGACCCGAAACTTAGCCGAAGATTATGTCGCCTTAGGCACCATTCGCCGCGGCGAACATGTGACCGTGCTTTATCGTCAAAAGAGCACAAAAAAAGAAGGCGAATGGCTTGGCCGTTTGGTCCTTGGTTATGAAGAAGGTGACGTCAAAATTTTCGGCGCATCAATTTTCTAAAGACGTAGTCTTATTTTAAAAGAGACATCCTATTATAAAGAGCTGATTTATTATGGAACAAACTATTCAAGACGGTAAGTTGGTCGAACTTACTTACACCATTACCGATGATAAATCAGGCGATGTTTTAACTTCGGTTGAATTTCCCCTTGGCTATGTGCACGGCCATAACGAAATTTTAGCCCCTGCCGTTCACGCTGAATTGGCGGGTAAAAAAGCTGGCGAAGTTATTCATGTGCCGATTGATTGTAACGACCTCTACCCACCGCGTGATGAGAGCCTTGTTATCACCGAGATGATTGACAATGTGCCGGAAGAATATCGCGAAGTTGGCACCACCATCATTATGGAAAGCAATACAGGGATGACTAAAAACTTCATCGTCACCCGCATGGATGAAAAAACCCTGACCATTGATGGCAACAACCCACTTTGTGGCCGCCATGTTACATTTAATCTTAATATAACGATGGTTCGCGATGCGACAGATGAAGAAATTGCCGAAGGCGGCCCTGCCCTGCCAGAAATCGAAATCGAAGGGACAAGCAAAGTCCCCGTTGATAGTTGATCGGTGATAGTTGATCGGTGATAGTTAAGTTTAATGCGATTGGTCGCATGTTTTTTGATGGTCAACACCAACAAATATACTTATAAATGAATACGAGTAGTTTTTAAATTTTGCCGCATCCCTCATCAAGAGGTATGTGGCGCAACTTGAGGAAAAATAAAATGAGCGCAGCACCTGCAAAACGACCTAAGGTTCCTGAAGGAAAAACCCGCAACCTAATCACGCGCCAAATGAAAGCCACAAAATCTGGTTTTGTTGGTTATGAAACAATCTATGACGAATTTCAAACCGAAATCAAATACGAGACACCAAAGCGTCCATAACGCTAAGTGTCCGTAAACAGTACGGTTACAGAAAAAATTTTAGCGGAATGAACCAAACGGTTTGTTCCGTTTTTTTTGTATCGCAGATTTGTAGTGAGGTAACAGGCTATTCCTAATCCGCCCCGCGTTACCTATTCAGCTAGGCGTTTAATTCCACTTAACTATCTAAGATGCAAATCTCAAACGCAGGCATGCGGACGAAGCTGCCCACTTTGATCGGTCTCAGCACCAAATTGACAGTACCATGAAATTATACCAAGTTTACACTTTATAGGAGCTTTCATGACCCCTCATTTCCGATCTGGACAACAATCAGACGTAGTCGCCTGCATCGACATACTGCGTGATTGGGCCGACGAGACACCGTGGATGGCCGAACTGGATGAACTCGAACCGATGCAGAATTTTTGGCGCGACCTTTTCAAGACTAACTTGGTATGGGTTGCAGAATTGGAAGACCGCATCGTCGGCTTTTGTACTCGTGATGACGACAATATTGGCGCACTCTATGTGGCACCCGAAATGCGAAGTACGGGCATCGGCAAGAGTTTATTAGACATGGCAAAAGCAGATCGCGACTGGATAAGCGTATGGGCGTATGAAAAGAATAAACAAGCGCTAAAGTTCTATCGACGAGAGGGTCTCATCGAAATTTCTCGTGAGATCGAGAGTGACTCTAACCTCATGAACATCGAGCATCGCTGGACCAAGCCAGAGTAACATTCGTCAGTCACTTTCAGCCCATTGCTACCGTTCGCTCAAAGGTCGAGCTTAAACAGCAAAAGGCTCTTTTGCATGTTCTTGCAAAGGGTTTGCATTCTAACTCAATAAGGTTCTAAGCTGAAGCGATGAGTTTAGAAAATCCAATTCAAAATAAAAGCGATGTCATCATCATCGGGGGCGGGCCTGCTGGTTCAACCATGGCGTCGCGGTTGGCTGAGCAAGGTTTGGATATAGTCTTGTTTGACAAGGACCACCATCCACGTTTTCACATTGGTGAAAGCCTTCTACCACGCAATTTGCCCATTCTTGCCAAGCTGGGTATTCTAGAAGCGGTCGAGAAAATGGCGGTTAAGAAGCTCGGCGCTGATTTGGCGCTGCCGGATAAGACTTATTACCGCAAGTTTGAATTTTCAGAGGCTGATAAAAATCACCCTCATGCCTTTCAGGTAAAACGTGCCGAATTTGATCATCTTTTATTGAATACGGCGCGCGACAAAGGCGCGACTATCCATGAAGGCGTCAAAGTCACGAATGTCTCATTTGACCAACCAGAGGCAGTGGTTGTTAGCACGATAGATAGCGAAGGTAATGAGCAAGAGTGGCAGACGCGCTTCGTTGTTGATGCGAGTGGTCGTGACACCTTTTTGGCGGGCCGTATGAAAACCAAGGAAAGAGACCCCCAGCACAATAGCGCCGCTGTTTTTAGCCACTTTGAAGGTGTGGACCGACGGCCAGGGCCAGATGCTGGCAATACCAGCGTCACTTGGTTCAAGCATGGTTGGTTCTGGACGATCCCACTATCGGGAAATGTCGATAGCGTTGGCGTCGTCTGCGATCCAGAGTTTTTGCGCACGCGCAAAACATCGCTGGACGAATTTTTATTATCAACAATCGAGACCTGCCCGCAGATGAAGCAACGCATGGCGCAGGCAAAATCTATTTCTGAAACCCAAGCTGCGGGAAATTTTTCCTATAAATCCACTAAGATGCACGGTGATCGATTTTTACTGATTGGTGATGCCTACGCGTTTCTTGATCCGATGTTTTCAACCGGCGTTTATCTTGCGATGGAAAGTGCGATGCAGGGCGCTGACGCAATTCAGACATTCCTTGGAGACGAAAATGAGGGGGCACTGTGCCTCGATACGCACGCCAAAAAGATGGAACGTGGGTTGTCGCATTTGACTTGGTTTATTTACAAATTTAATACGCCTGCGATGCAAACTTTGTTCATGTCAAAACTTAACCCTTTCAATATGAGACGCTCTGTCATCTCGCTTTTGGCAGGGGATATTTTTGGCCGTATGCCCGGCGGCGTTGGCGCACCCGCATTCAAATTGGCCCATCGCTTTTTAAGCATATTTCGGTGCTGACTGGCGGTCGTAAGCGGCGTTCTATTGTTTATATTGATCTCCTTAAACGCATCAAAACCCGAGGCATCCAAGCGTCTAAGATATTGGTTTTAAATGCCCTTGACATTAAGGGCCAGACGAACGGCTTCGTGTTCTGTTAAACCTTCATCTGCGCCCTGAGCAAAGACTGCAATAATAGTGCGAGTGGGCGTGTCGGGAAAACAATACAAAGCAGAAACACTATCGTGTCCAGCGCCCGAATGGCCAATTGCCAATCCAACGTCCTTCATTTCACCAATCATAAGGCCCAAACCATAACCAGTGCTTGCCCACGGTCGCCCTTCGACCTTTCCACCAATTGAATAAATTTCTCTCATTGCATCTTGCGATGATTTGGAGAGAAATCCTTTGTTCAAAATTTGATTTAGAAAGATCACTGCATCAGACGGCGGACCAATTAGAAGACCATGGTAAACCCATCGAGGGTCATAATTTGTCGTATGCCCCCAAATGGTTTTTCTCATATCGTTCGGCGTTTTTGCAATTTGAGTTTTTGAGATGCCCATCGGTTCAAAAACGATGTGTTGCAAAGCTTGACCAATTTCCATCTGCATCGTTTCTTCGATGAGTAGACGAATAAAAAGGTAGCCGATATTTGAGTATGCCCAGCCTTTACCCGGTTGAAAAACGAGCTTATCAACCCTTGCTCTTTTAAGGAGCTCTTTAACAGACCAAACATCATCACCCGTTTCCACAGCCGCGCAATAAGTCTGGCCTCCATAGGTATTGAGGCCTGCTGTATGCTGCAAGAGTTGCCTGATCGTGTAAGGTTTGATCGTGCCAGTATGGTCTTTGTACTTATTCTCAAGCGAAAGCTTGCCCTCATCAACAAGTTTGAGAACGGTTGAAGCCAGCACAGTTTTTGTAATGCTCCACCATGGAACGATTGTGTCAAAGTCCCCTTGAACAGGTTCATTGTCACGTTTCATAGCGCAAATAAAATTGTTATGCCTCATTGTGAAACTACAATCGCCAAAGTCCTAACCCAACTTACCTTCAATCACATACTGCAAAATCTCCACGACCTGTTCTGGTGTTTCAACTACGGCTAGTGCGGCGCGGTCGATTTCTTTTAGAGGGTGTTGATGGTCGGGGCCGTGCATGATTATGAGTGGGATGTCGCGGGCAGCGGCAAAGCCTGC